>Ga0058701_10000742_pt1 | contig 21946 bp, 12 predicted proteins | sample AgamicOrMae_FD_97039 | JGI IMG/M metagenome (GOLD analysis project Ga0058701, IMG submission 97039) | Agave microbial communities from Guanajuato, Mexico - Or.Ma.e | ecosystem: Host-associated > Plants > Phyllosphere > Phylloplane/Leaf | place: Guanajuato, Mexico | collected 2012-06-04 | reverse complement strand
GAATAGATATTCTATCGTCTCCTGCTACGGTCTGCTGAATATTTGTGTGATTGTTATGGATTTTTAGTAATGTAGGACTATTGCAGCTACCCATACGTTCTGACCTCGGCGCCCATCCTGATAGAATAATACTCTGAATATGTCAACGCCAACGGCAAGTTCCAATGTGGACACTAATTCCAAGTCCAAAAAACCTTCAGGTAAGATAACTCATTCCGCACTACGCGTCATTGTCTTGACAGGAACCAGCTCCCTTTCAGGAACTCAAGGTAGTACAGATGTTGATCTAATTTCGAGGTTAATTTTTGTGTAGCGCATAGCTTCCCAGTATATGCGTCATCCCTCTAAGACATTATTACTGACGCCAACTCCGTGAGGTAATACTGCATCCCTTATTGGCCTCATTCATCTCTGTTTGTTTGAAGCCCCTAAGTCAACATCGTACTTCAAAACCAAAGGCACCTTTTTTTGGGGTCATCTCCAAAGTTCTTTCCATCAGATTAGGTCACATTTGTCCCACAGCATAATTTTTAATGATTTTTTTTTTCATTACAGACAGCGCTTTCAAGCAACAAAGACTGAAAGCTTGGCAACCTATCTTAACAGCAGGGACTGTTCTGCCAACATTCTTTGTCATTGGTATCATATTCATTCCTGTAGGTGTTGTCTTGTTGCATAGTTCAAACAAAGTAAGTACTAAAACCGTGGAGCTATATCAGTGTGCTTGCTATCTGCGATTCTAATTTATGTGAGCATTTTCAGGTAAGTGAGTTCCCCCTGGACTACACTGAATGTAACAGCACAGATACTGCAACGAAATGTCAAGAGCAGTTACAGATGAGGATGAAGTGTAAATGTGAAATTCCTTTTGAGCTTACACAAGATTTTGAGGTTAGTAATCAATTTCTAATTGTTCTGCAACCTTTCTATGCTGACAGATTTTACTGTACTGTCGCAATTGTTGTTTACAGGGAGATGTTTTCATGTACTACGGCCTAACTAACTTCTACCAAAACCATAGACGATATGTGAAATCTCGCGATGATCGGCAGCTCCTGGGTAATAACGATACCCCGACCAGCGATTGTGCGCCGTTTCAGTATGGGGACAACGGAAAACCTGTTGCTCCATGTGGAGCCATCGCCAACTCGCTTTTTAGCGGTAAGTCGGTGTTTTCCTTCAATCTCCTAAAAATCCTTCAGAGCATACTATTAAATTCATTTCCTGAAACTGATAACAACATGTGAAAGTCACCAAAATTTTCAAGAGTCATTTATGTCGATCATCAAAATTTTCAGCGGCATTCGCTGAGAAGTAAGCTGCATCAGACTTGGTGACGGTTAAGTTAGGTTAGGTGCCTTGTGCCTCGCTCAGCTTAGCGATGAAAAGTAGAACACCAAAGTGGAAAATCTCAGGTTACAAATCTATTGTGTTGAGTCCTGTTGCGTTTCATGTCACCTCATTCCTGCCCTTCCAATTCGCAACCTTCTCGATCGTAACGAAATGTTATTCATTTCCAGATGTACTTACGATCTTAGACGAGCAGACGGGCAAAGATGTCCCCTTGCTGAAGAAAGGAATCGCATGGCAATCAGACAAGGATATCAAGTTTAGGAATCCTCCTAACCTGAAAGAAGGTATGCTCTCTTGAAATATTGGACCTCTTGCAGGGCTGCTCTCTCCTCAAGCTCCGTCATCTCGATGTCAGAGAAAGACTATTAATCTTTAAATAACCAGTTACGCATTTGACGTTCCCATTTATTCAAATAACTCTTTTGTGATTTCGCAGCGTTCCAAAACTTCTCAAAGCCGTCCAAATGGGACAAATATATCTGGCAGCTGGACGAAACGGATCCAGATAACAACGGTTTCCAGAATGAAGATTTGATTGTTTGGATGCGTACAGCAGCGTTGCCAACTTTCCGGAAACTGTATCGGATCATCGACCGCAGTAACGAAGTTTACAAAAACGGCCTTCCCAAAGGAAAATACACTCTCAAAGTGGACTACAGTAAGTTTGCTGTTTTTTTTTTTTTCGAAATGAGGTTCTTTAAGACGAGCCCCATACGTGAATTTTCCTTAAAAAAAAAAGATATCACTAAATAGAACCATTGCTAATAGACTCATTTTACGAGACAAGACGCCAAGTCTTTTTATCAAGAAGGACGCGATTTATTGTATTTTAGGTTCGTCTCCTATGAAAAATCACCATATTTCTTTACAGCCGTGGTTTAATTAAATGCTTGTCTGTTCACAAATGTGATAGCAACTCGTTCCTCAAAATGTTTTTTTTTTGTTTTTTGAAAAAAATATTTGCTGTAAATATTTTTTGTATTTATAGATTATCAAGTGACGCCATTTGAGGGTACAAAACGTATGATCTTATCAACAACCTCTCAGCTGGGCGGCAAAAACCCGTTCCTGGGAATCGCCTATATCGTTGTGGGTTGCATATGCCTTCTTCTCGGCATCGTGTTTCTCTTCATCCATATCAAATGTGGCAAAAGGTGAGAGGATTATCATACACGAACAGTGTTGCCAGATTTTGCGACGCCGCCTAAGTCAATCACCGTTAGCTCCAACTCTATTTGAAATAACCTCTATCACTAGCGACGCGGAAATCTCATGACTAGGTTATCTTAATCGGTTATAAAATTAGCCGTGTGTGAATTAGACCACGTCGCGAAATCCTGCAACATTGTACCGGAATTTCGGGTGAGGAAAGGACTACCACTGACATTCTCTGTTGAACTTTGTTTCAGTACGGCTGATGTTATCAACGTAAACCCTCGGACCCCGTACCAGTAGAGCGTCTCAACGCTCAACTACGTCTTGAAAGTTACCGATAGATCACCTTCGGTCCGCATTGTTTCAGTACGGAGCTCGACTAGAATCTTGCGAGCGTCTTGAGGCAGGAGTCACACTAGAGCATGTGGACTTGAAACCAGAAAGAAAGACTTTCAAATTTATCCGCTTAATATAGGCGCTGTCGAGTGACTTACTTTAATTCTATTTTTGTGATGTCCTATGTCATAGATGCTAATGTGAGCGGAGTTTTTTATTTTAAGACCGATTTTGGCCGCGGAAAGTTGTGTTCTTTATATTATTTATAAACCATGTATAGGGAGATGCGTTTATCTTTCTTCAGTATATTCAATGAGAGTTTTTTGTTGTTTTTTTGCAATTATAATATTTTGCGCTGCCAATTACCAACGACTTCAAAAAAAAAAAATATATATTTAACGGATTTCGATCGTTGAACTGCTTTACATTGGCCCTTGATTTACCTTCTGCATCTTATGTTTAGCTCTGTATCTTAAAAAGCGCACAACGAGAGTTCGCAGCTGACGAGTTTCATTCTATCCTATCAACTACTTTGCAAGTCAGTGTTAGGTCTTTTTTTTTTTTTCAAACTCCGCACAGAAGAAAGGCGCCATTCAGTAAATCCGCGTATTGTTATTAAACTGTGATGCACAACTCGGTAAGTCAAGTGTACTGCGAGTTACACTCATAGGAAAGTTGACTGCACTAAACTATTTGCCTTAGTTTAGCTCAGTAACTGTAGCAAAGATTATTTACTTGAGCGGGAAATGTAAATGACCGGAGTCATCATTCCATCCTAATATTTATAGCGGTTATTGTAATTTCGAGGATGGTCTGTCCTCTCGGGTAACCGGCATTGTGTTTGATGTTAAAAATTACAAATCTCCTTGTGTCATCACCTGATCTCTGGAATTTTTTGTATCAATCGTTTTGTGTCTGTTGTAGCGCCTCTTTCGAATGCGAACGTGTGTTTCTTACAGGCCTATTTAGCTCTGAAAATTCTGTTTTTTCGGCGTTATTTTTGGGCTTAGCGAGTCCTGTGATAACATGAATGTTTTTCTGTCGTTGAAAGAATGAAACGGTTCTACCAGAATCCATACAAGATCAATCTGGATTTCGGTTCGGAACTTCCGGAAATCTTGTGTTCTGTGAGCGATAACAGGGCTGCATCATTCTTCAGGCGACAGACTGTTTCAAATTTTTTGTTAACTCGTTTAGGTTGAGGCAGGAGACTGTAGTACTCTGATTGAGGATATCTCCTAATTCCTTGTGGACCAATTGAAGCTGCAGTCAGTTCAAAAGATGGATATTTCAGGGAACTATAGGTCCGGGAAGGAGCGATGACTGTTTATTCTTGAATTTTATTTATGATAGATAACAAAGCAAAGAAATGTGTGACATTAGTGATATTATATACGTTAGAAAGGCTTAAATTTGGAAGAGACAACTTGCTACCGTATCAGTGTTTTCCCACATTCACAGTAGCTTTCATTCTCATTCTCTTTACTTTTGGCATAAAATGTGTCGTCGTCGGCTTTTGCTTTAATGCAAACTAGTCCTCTTGCGATGTTGTCCTTTAGATTTTTGGGTCTTTAGAGTCAAATGGAACGAGTCAAAAATCAAAAGTTTTGAAAAAACTAATCGTAAAACCGTTAAAGATAAATCTCTATAGGAAGAAAAACTTCCATTTTTTTCGGTCACCATTTCAGGAATTTTACGAAACGTGTGTTGGTAATTTGATTCGCTTTATTTGGACTTTAAAGGATATATTTTCTTTATATATTAACTGATGTCTTTTTTTCGTAATTAATGCTGATGTATTATTAGGATGCACCATTTGTGCCTTATTCCTTGTCTATTATTACGTACGTTTATTTTTGTTTATTCTTTTTTTAATCTTTTGAGTGTTATTTCTCATTTGATTGAATATTTTTTTCTTCTCTTTTTAGGACGTACGTGGGTAATAGGGATATACTGAAACGCTCGGATTTTTGTTTCGATTGTTTTCGCGTAATTTTCTTGACATCAAAATTTAGTTTCTCCGTCAAGTAGCAATCGCGGAGCCGCTTAATATTCACAGAGTGATTATTGAACCTTTGCGAAACATCAAGTCTGCAATATGTTTTGAGTGTGGAAAACTGACAGGTCTATCCATGTACGCCCTTGTCTAATATTTGTTTGTTTGTTTGAATATTATAAAATTCTGATATGTCAATTTCTCTTCACCGTATCGACAAATCTTGAATGTGATGTACTAATAAATATTGTTGCTTCAAGTTGATTTTATTTTAAAAAAAAAATCCTTTTTTTTTGGATCCAATAAGATTGACGGTTTTGGGTCAGATACTCTTTTTCTCTATAAAAATACAGGATCAGATTCTTGTTCAATTTTTATCCAGATACTATGACTTGAAATACTCAGTATGCGAAGTGCCTGTCTAAATCATTTTTTTTTTCTTTTTTTTCCATCTTCAATTTAGTTTTGTTGGAATTGCAAATAATAAAATAAATGAAAAAAAAGAGAAACGTTGCTTAAGATTTTATAGATTAATGACTTAATCAAGTGTACTACTCTCATGGTTGAAGTAAGCATACGGGACAGTGAGCGCTTCTTTTGAACTTTCGCGGGTGTGCGACTGCGATACGACAAAGCAGACGACGTATCCAGAAACATGGCGGCGTGATCGGATCTGTTTTGTGTGTTGCTATTAAATTTCACATTTAACTGACGCTTTACCATGAATTTTGTGGTTAAATCCGCTCAATATTAACCGCAACTTAAATATTGTCAGAGTTTGTGCTCGGGAAATACCGTAGGACCTCAGTATCATAAATTTTAGGTGAGAAGTCATTATAGTAAACACAGACGCTCTGAATAGTTTTCTTTATTTTGGTGATATTTGAGCTTATTTCAAGCCGTTTATTGATTTCGAGTGTTATCTATGTATATACAGAATCTCTCTCTTGAGTTATTTATAAGGAAGGGGCTCTCAGATCAGACCAGCTGTATTCCTAACCTCATTTAGTTGTCAAGTCACTTTGTTTCTCCATTTGTCTTGCTGTATGTGAGCTGACGTCTGCCCCGAGAAATTGATTTTTTAAATGTATATTGTTATAAAATTAATTTTCTTTGTTCGCAGATTTGACGAGATTTTCAAAATGAAATCCGAGAATGATGACAGCGGCGATCCTAACTCAAGTTTGTCGCAGAATGGCAGTGAATACTCGTCAAGAAAACGCAAATGTTCATCAAGTAATGACGATAAAGCATCTAAAATTCCGAAAACAATACAAAGCACTAGCAATGAAGAGACAGAAAGAAAGCCTGACTGTTCAAACCTTAACCTCCTAAGCTTATCAGATGATGTTCTTCTCATTATTATGTCGCATTTGAAAGCTGTCGATTTAATGAGCCTCAGGAAGTAAGTGCTGACAAGTCCTGGTAAGAACTGACAACAACATGAAGGATCATTGAAATAATATTTTGAATTTTCAGATCATGTCAAAGACTGGCAGAAGTGGCATCTGATTGGAGTCTATGGATAAATGTAGAGTTTCGTCCTTCTATACTTGAAGAAAGACTGTTGCTTGAGTATCTACCTCTTCTTAGGGAAACAACAGAGACAATATCGACTAGAGGCTTTGTATCACACCTTCCAGCAAGAATTCAATGTATGAGTAAAGACTTGCTGTCCAGAATTGGGAAGGCTTGTCCAACTCTTAAAAAATTCATTGCAGAAGAACACTACATTGATGCACATGATGTGAGTTTTCAACTTTTTCTTGCATAGCCTAACTATGTCTGTGGATTGTAATGTTTATTTTTTATTTGTCATTTAGATCCAAATCGCCCATTTTCCATCATCACTGAAGCATCTATCATTGAAGGGCAGTAAAATAGCCCAGTTGCCTGATAATAGCTCATACTTTTTTGAAATTCATATAAACCTGCCTCATTTACAAGTAAGTTTTTGTTGAGCACAAGTAAGTTTTGAAAAATTACCAGTCTGTGCTTCCCATAGAACTGGAAAAAAAAGAGCTGTTAAACACATTGAGTGTGGTTGAAGATAATCTTTTCTTCTAATAATATATTTGTGAACAGGTTGTGGAGTTGAGTGACTGTACTTGGTTTCCCCCCCACTCAATTATGGCTCTGAGCAAACTGCCTCGTTTAGAAGAGCTTCGTTTGGACGGATGCCGCCGTCTCAAGGACTGCATAGCGTATACAAGCCTAGCCTTTAATCATGGCTTCAAGGAGCTGCAGGTATGAAAAATTTTGTTCCGTATTCCCCGTGTTGAAGCCGCTCCTCTCTCTATGGGGCCTCTTTAACTGAGGCGAAATTTGAAATGCAGTTGTTTACCTAGAAAAATGTTTATTACAGGATAATTTCTAAAAAATAGCCTGTTATTTTCATGTGCCAGCAAAGGCTACGTGCAGCACCCTGTCTACATCAATATTTTTATTATTATTATTTATTTATGAGTAGCCTATGGCTAATAAAAAAGTACATAATCCAACAATAAGCAACAGCAACACATTTCTACAAACACCTCGAACATCCCCAACAATGCCAAAAACATCTCATCACAACAAAACATGTCATGATACTGATGCTCCAATAGTTATAGCCACAACAAATATACCTTTATTTTCAAAAAACTGTATACTCCAAACTTTCCATCCAATTTTTTACTTTACTTCTAAAATCATGTATACTTTCAAACATTTTAATGATTTTTCAATACTTTTCTTTTGAGAAAAAAAGGTAAAGCTTTTCAAATATGGAGAATGAGGAGGGTGGGTTTAGATTTAGGAACTGCACCCGGGGACAGCAAGAAAGAAACCTGGAGAAAGCCTTCAGAACTCAGATTAAGTTAAACGTATCAGAAGTTGCCAAAATCGCTCGTTTTACTTTTTATTTTAGGTAGGATAAAAATTTTTAGGATGTCATTTCTTTAATACTTGTTGAAACAGGTCCTGGATTTGAGAAGAACCGGGTTTTCGGACAGCGAACTGCCTTCTATTAATCGTTCCAATCGGCTCACTCATCTTTACCTGGAGCGCTGTGCTCCGGGCAATCGGCACGCCAATCCGGGGCGGGTCTCGCCGTCGAGCTCGTCCGACGAGGAGGAGGCGGCCATGGCCGAAGCGCACTCCATCAGCGACTACGGTCTGCGCTCCCTCGTGGTCGCCGAGAACATGCACCTGCTCTTCAACCACGCCTTCAATATTAGAAGCAACGAAATCATCGTGACGGCGCCTGTTAAAGACAGGGTAAGCAACACTTGACGCGCAATTAGAGAGCCTACAAGTAGGCTCTCTACCCGCAATAATCAATAAACTAGCCTTGTCGCCTACCAAAAATCAGTTCATTTTTTTTTCAGTCCGGAATTTCCATTTTACACCTGGAGAAGTTATTGTTTTTAATTTTTTTTTGTTTTAACATGCTTATGTTAACCCGTAACCGCCCTAAGTAGTCGGAGTGAAATTTAGCTTAAGAGAAATTGGATGGATTTTTCCATTAAAATACGCGATTTTAAGCGTTGGAATATGCCCAAATTATTAAATTTTAGGTTTCCAGAGGGGCGATATTTTTTAAATTGTGAGAATACTGAACTGGAAAGATCCTCTAAAATAAATTTTTCTGTTTGCGAACGGCATCGCTGGGCGGTTGGGGGTCACATTTAAGATTTTGGAATACGGGCCAACGTTTAGGAAGGTTTTTTTTTTCGCAAACCAAGATTTACTGAAGTGAGATATTTTGCAAACCTTCATCAACATAAGCTAAAGTAATTTTATTGGATTCATTGAAAAAAGCTAACCGTAATTTCCTGTGTTGGAAGAGGGTCTGGGAAACGTTTTCTTTTACTTTGAGAGTCCTGAGAAAGTTCGGGAATTTTTTCCGGCCAGTGTGTGTCTTTGTACGCAGGGAAGAGTTGAGTTCAACACCATTTGCAAATCTGTATACTTGCGTGTAGACGGTATTTGGTTTTATTTGCCCCGTCAAACAAGCATTAGCCAAAACCACAGTCTTTGCGTCAAATGTATTTTTTTATCTACTTTTTAAAAAATTGTTTCAGGTTTCTCGTTGCCGCCTTCACACTCTTGTGGTCCGCCATTTTCCTCGAGTTACTGATGCAACGCTGGGCGAACTGCGCACCGTTCGCTCTCTAAGGTTCCTAGATTTAACCGGCACCGTCGTCACCAAAGCCGCTGCCATGGCGTTCCGCGAGTCGCGACCGGAAGTCACACTGATCACAAGCTTCGACAACGTAACATGATGAAAGGTTGATCGGTGCTGAATTTCTCATCTCTCGAAGCGTAGTCATAATACGCAGCATATGAATTTATGCGCACTCCGTGCAGATAAGGCACACGCGGTGAGCCTTTATCTGATTAGAGAGCCTAGAGAGCGCTCTCTAGCTCACAATCGGATGCAAAGGTATGAAACCGTGCAGTTGTCTCGAGATCAAAAGCCGCGACGTATCGTGAAAAAAAATAATTATAACGACAGTACCGATTATTTTACTTCGCTGGGGATTTATCGAAAGATAGTATCTGTTCCAATTTCATATAGATGAAAAGCTTGATATTTATTTTGTATTCGTGAATTGGTATCATCAAATTACCAAGAAATCGAGACCGGTTTTGTTCGAATATCCTGCGAAGATGCAAAATTATTCTGAAATGATTAGATCAGCTTAGTCGGTCGCGTACTGGCTGAATGCTGAGAACAACTGTTCAAACCTTGCCAGTACGGGCCATTTTTTTTTAATTATCAAAAATCTCATTCGTGGGGTGAAAACCTCTTCTAAGGTGGATTTTGACTGTATCTTTTACCTGTTAGTCACGATTAAATTAACGGACGGGAGTGCACTATGCGTCGTGACTTTGGATCTCGAATGTACACCGTGCCAACTGGTTAATGGTCTCTAAAATGTTGTTTTTAAAATTATGAAATATGACAATCTAGACGGATTTGCTTAACATAGCAGCAATACTTCGGTGACACTTTATAAATCAATTGGAATATAGCTGCAAACACTGTTGTTAAGTGGAATATATTTTATATGGTGTTTGTGTGTGAAAGACTCACGTTACCTTCTTGTATTGCGTGATTTCGACTTGATCTAATCTTCGGAATACTGACCGCTGAGAGGTTGTTTGTCTTTGGAGAATAAACTCAAAACACCTGTCCGTTTTCATTTTTTGTATTTGTCTAAGTTTATCTTCTTGTTTTGTTAATTCTTTTTATATGTATCAGCACTGTGCTCGGAGGAGCATCAAGCCAGCCACGATTGGTTTATGTAGGATTAATTTAAGTGTACTTTTTGTTTTTTCCAAAATCACTTGAAACGTTGTTTTAAGACGGAATACAATGTGTTATACAAAAAGTCGTGTCGCACTCCTCATGGAATTCGACAATTTAGTCGTAACGATCACTTTGTAAGAATCCCTCTCAAACGATCACGTCATCGTTAGAATCCGATTGTAACGAGCACGTAGTTGTTAGCGTTACGCGTGGATTCCTCTTTAATTTATTGAGGGCTCATTATGAACCATTAATTTATTGTTTTGAGGGAAGAGATCCTTGGATTTTCTCCTTATCTGTAACCGTTACGTTTCACGAGTTTTGTTCGCTTTACTTAGGAAGAAAATTTTCGTCTATACATTGGCGACATAATGCAGATGCTATGATTATCGCGAAGGTGCATTGCCAAAGCTATGAATTAACTTCGAGAAGCACTATTATCAGACAACAAATATTTCAGGAAACCTATCTCATTGTTTAGGGAAAGTTTCTAGGCATGAAAATAGTATTGAAATCATGAAAACATTGTGATTAAACGCTTACACGTAAGGCGGAAACCATCGAAGAATTGATTGTTGTCTATGACGTTACAGTTTGTGAGATGGAAGCATCAATGGAAATGTTATGGCAAACACTCTTAGAATCCCAATGCTGCGGCAAGGTGAATGTACATCCAATAAAATTATTTTCAGGACGGCATCTATGAAGTCCTTGTTTAGTTACCATATTGATCTCAGATTTTGCCGTAAAGTGACTTTTAGGGAAACATTTTACGTGAAAAACAGAACAAGCAGAAATTGCTACGATATGTACAGTGGGCCACAAAAGTCATGACCCCTGATTCCATGTATTTTTTATGGAACGAAGGGTAATGACTTTTGTGGCCCACTGTACATGGTAGCACACCAATATACGTACAATTTAGACGAAATAAGCGGTGATTTTTTTATTTTATTTTTATTGCCGTGAAAACCTCAATGAATGAATTCCTTGAAAGAGATTTTTAATGACATTTGCTGTTACCATTTGTCATCTGGATAATTAATTTAATTATTTCCTGTCGTCTGTACGATTTTCTGAATAAAAAAATGACTTTTCAGCCCGTTTTCCTCGGAAAGAGACTTTTTTCCCTCCCCAATCAGAAGATTTTGGTGCGTGATGATAATCCGTTCTTGTCTCTCCGATTTCTCTTTACCCTTTCTTTTGCATAGAATTACGATCTAGGCATCTTGGAACACCAAGGGTTTAGAACGCCCTTCTCTTATGACAGAGCTCATGACGAGAGAAAACATCTTATCTTCTTTGCTGCCGTTAACTCTCCGCTGCCGTAGTCTCATGACTGCATGCTCAACCGCTCTTTTGAAAATTCCCGCGCCTTGCACGCACGGAAGAAGAACAAAAGTCGTAAGAAAAGACGTATTTACTTTTGAGGTTATTGTTTTAGTATGTTTAAAATGATATCAATTTTGCTACGACTTTGTAAATGAAACAAAGAAATATTGTCGGCTTTCAATCATAAATATTTGTCATTCATAACGAAATGTTTAAAATACCAGATGACTCGGCCTCTCTGTGAGTAAATCGCATGATTAGTTCAACTTAACCTCGAAATTGCGTACATTCGTTTCAAACTTTTTTAGTGTGGGATTTTGGGCAGTTTTATTTTATTTTTCTTAATTGACTTCATTTTATGAGGATTTGAAGAATCGAACTTGTCTTGTTCTCTTTCTCGGACAGATCGTCGAAAGATCAGCGCATCGTTGTTGTGTCATTTTTCGGCAAATCTGCTTTTTTGTCAAGAGGTTGCAAAGCAGGAGTTATTGATGAGGTCCTTGGCAAGCGGGTGTTTAAACCATCCATAGTTGCTGACACACCAGTTGACTCCAATAGCCTGGTAGGTTTTGTACACAAGATTGATTTGTCGCACTTGTTTCAATATTGATTCTCTATTTTTTGTTTCTACCATTTTACAGTGTGACATCAAAGCATACCATGATGTTAAGAGACGAGTTGTTTATTTGCATTTGCAAGGATCATTTGACGTACAAACTTTAGTGAAAACTTACGGTTCTCTGGATAAGGAATTAGAAGAAGAGGTAAGTTAAGGGTTAGTGCTTCTATTTACTTACATATTTTGACTGTGTGTATAATATGTTTTCTGTTGTGCAGGGATATTTATCAGTTTGGGCACAACTAAAGTATTCCTATGCACGGGCTTTACTTTATCTATTTTGTGTCTCACATGTTTTAGTATGTGTTCATCCAACACATGCATTTGATATGAGCTATATGAATTTATTTCGGGCACTTGATTCAGTACGGTAAGTTATTAACCTTGGATGACAAGCACAAATGAAGAGGATCATGCATATCACAGGTTTTATGTGATTTTCAGGTTAAAATGTCAGACAATGCTGGGAGAATCCTTGCTCAACCTCCAAAATGTTTCAAAAGAGTGGTCTCAAGTAGGGAGAATGTGTACACCAAGACTACTTTTTTTATTTGAGTCTTGCCCAGCACCTTTTAGAAATGCCTTTATCAAAGAAAACAGGTAAAACTTATTCTAAAATTGCTTTGAAGACATTTTAAAATAAAGCAGCTTTGCAGAGCTCTGTGCTTAAACAGTATAAAATATGTCGGAAATGTTTTATTACAGTTCCGCATCAAGCATGTGCCAGTCCTTAAAAAAGTTTGAGCATTCCCTGGAAGACCAGATATATTTTGTATTAAGAAAAAATCGAATCATCACTAAAAACAGGTGAGCTTTTTTTTTCTTGAGACTTACAAGGTTGGGGATAGTTTTATAACTTCAGTTTGAATCTTCTTACAGCTGCACTAGTTTATTTGCGATCCCTGCAAATCAAGAATTTGTCTTTGTGCAAACTTCCTCTGACTCTCTGAAGGATTGGAAAAGCACATTTATCGGATCGCTCGTCGATTTGTGTGTAGGACCAAATGCAGGTAACGCATTTCATTCCGAATTACTGTCTCATCTGAATAAAACATATTACCCCCTTCTCCAAAAAAAAAAAGAAATTTTCAAGGAAGTTTGCCGAGGGAGAGGGTACCGATAAGAAAACTTTTTAATCGCTCTAATATAACGTCATATCGAGTTTCCTTGTGAAACATCCCTTACAAACGTTTAAATTATTTCTTAAAATTTTAATTGCCCCGGGAAAATATTCCAAGCATTTATTTCTGGAACAATAATAATGAAAAATTACAAATGGGTTCTAGCAAGAGTATTTAATTCTTCTTCTTCTTTTTTTTTTAGGTTGCGCTGTGAGCAAAGATAATTACTGTCCAAATCTCCAGTCCCCGACAGAAGGAAATAGATCTCAAGGTAACTCATATTTCCTTCATCATCCCAATATTTTCTTATGGTCTTTGAGTCAAATGTTTTCTCTCATTTTTTACAGATCATACCTTTAAAGCATTTCTTCAGCAACATCTGGAGCAGGCACATTTAAAAGGCTTTGACGACAATGTCAGCAGACATGCTGCACCAGCTCATTTTGAGGTACCTTTCAGATTTCTTTTGTTTCCTCTCTGGAACGACGTGGTGAAAATTCGATAAATAATGTACGTTGTTCTGTCTTCAGGTACCTTCTCTAGGAGTGTGGCTTGAAGTGGCAAACCAAATGTTCAAATTTCTAGTCAGCGCAGATAAATGGAATTCCACAAGCGGGCTTTTGTCGTCTTTGAGAGTTCTGTTGAACACGGATGTCAAGTTTAGCGAGGGTCGCTGCGGGAAAGTTCTACCTCTAGCACTGGCAACTTACCAGGAAAAACTACCCGCTCACTACACTCGAGAATACCACAAGGGAAGGGTAAGACTTCTTTTAAACTACTTCTCGGTTTCATCGGGTAGCTGTCATAAGCGCCAAAAAGCACAAGCGCCAACGCCGCAAACGCCAATCCGTAACTGCCAAACGATAAAAGTCACAAACGCCAAAGTTCGTAACCGCAATACTAACCTTACCTAACCTAACTTAACCTAACCTATACGAACTTTGGCGTCTGCGACTTTTCTCGTTTAATCGTTACGGACTGGCGCTTGCGGCGTTGGCGCTTGTGGTTTTTGGCGCTATCGAATGCCCCCCGGTTTCATCTTCCGAAAAGAACGGATTCTTAACTTGGTTTTTGGTGTCCTTTAAATATCCTTGGTGATTCTAACAGGTTTTTATCGTTTTCAGCTAGCCCACGCCTTGTCTGTTTTTGCTGTCCACGCTAGAGGACCTCTATTTGAAAAGTACGCTCGCCAGTTGGAGGCAGACTGCGAGGCTCATTGGAGAGACGGTCGACAAATGTGCCAAGTGCTGAGTCTCACGGGAAATCCTTGCACAAACCCTCTCCACGTTGGAGGGGGCGAGGGCGCCGGAGGTGGGGAGCTGGCTCAAGAAACAGGGTAAGTAAGTCAAGGATTGGCGTGAACTGTGAGTTCGCCGGACGTATTAATGAGACGTTGGTGTTGTAGAAGCGATACTTCTCAGTTGCCCGTTATGGAGCACTGCAGCGGGGTGAGATACATATCAGCGTGCAACTGTGGTCGGAAACAAGGCCCGCGAGATGACCCGTTCAGCGTCAAGGCAGCCAACTGCGATTTTTACACCTTGCTGGGAAAAGAATGCGGCTGTTGTCATTTGGAAAGTGTACAGTTTCCGGTCTTTGTACCGAGCACCAAAGACTTCCGGTAAGTTTGTTGGCTTCAGGAGATCTCCGTCACGCTTAGTCTTAAATCGCTTAGTGGCTTTATTGAAATCCTTTCATTTCAGAGCTGCGAAGTTATTCTCAGGAAATAAGAAAGAGTCGAGCTGTTCTCCAAACGAGATGGCTACGAATACCGGAAGTAACACTCAGGGATTTAGTCTAGGTCAGTATCGCGAGTTTGTCATGATTTAGAATGGTTTCGATGTACTTATAGTCTTTCTATTTCCAGCTGAAGCAATGTTGCGGCTTCCCAGTGCCTTTGTTTCCGGCCAATCCGGCGGAAGTGATGTCACAGAAGAGGCGGGACATTTGAATCGCAATGGGAGTGGTCCAGAGACTGGAGATGCTATTGTCATTCATGTCGGAGATTCTAATCAGGATACGAAAGACGGTTAGTTTTTCGTATTGTTCACCATATATTGAATTATTAATACGTGACCCGATGACAGCTTGAATAGTGTTCCCCCTTTCGGGTCCTTGACTTATTTGTTTTTATCTCAGACAAAGGATTAGTCCGGCAGCCCTCGACAACAGAATACCTACCCGGCATGCTTCATACGGAGTCTCCTTCGGGACTTTTGCCTCAGTTCCAGTCTTGGTCTCTGGTTTGTCTGGGTCCCTCGAGCTTATATTCTCACAATCTTGGTCTGCAAGAGCAGCAGCAAGCTGGTTTGTTACCCGGTTCTGCTTTTTTGCTCCCTTGGGACCTCACTGTAAGGTATGCTGATCTCACCTGGCTACTCGTAGCTCTTCCGGAATATCGCAGATACTTATTGCTTCTCTTTTTGTAGGTTAGAACACCAACGAGAAAAGCCCAACGTTTGGCCGACCGTCGGAGATTCAGCTCACGGAAGAGGAAAGACTGCTTCCAGTGCACTGCAACGTCCAAGGAAAACTAAAAGAGGCGAGTTTCTAAGTCACGGAAAGAGAATAGAGGAGCGGCAAATTGCCAACTTGTGCGTGACCGTTGGAGCTCGAGAACCGCTCAAGATTGACTCTCAAGTTGGCGACTCTGCTCACCGCAGTGCTCAGCGAGCGCCTGTCAATCGCAGGATAGGCAACATCAACACACATGTATTGCGGAGGTTGCCTATAGCGAGGTTGGCAGGGGCTCTCCGTGCTACAGTTGCAATCATTGTTTTCCCGGTTATTCGAGGATTTCCTAACTTGAAAGCTTGATTAAATCGTTTGATTATTTCAGACGGAGCAGAGTTCGTGGTGAAGATATTTATCGGGGTCGAATACGAGTGTCCGAGAGGTCATCGGTTCATGTGTTCTGCGCCCGATAAAGTCCTTAAAACTGTCGGATCTGGGATCGTCAAGGATACTGGCAACAAAGTGACAGGGAGCGACATGCCCTTGTATTTCCCCTGCCCTTGCAAGTACGTAAACTGTTTTCACCCAATCGCGGACATGGGCTCTCCAACCCATCACAGAACCTTGTTTCTAGTGGCTTGCATGGGTAGCTGTCATAAGCGCCAAAAACCACAAGCGCCAATCCGTAACCGCCAAACGAGAAACGTCGCAAACGCCAAAGGTCTTTACCGCAATACTAACCTTACCTGACCTAACTTAACTTGACCTAACCTATAACCTATACGAACTTTGGCGTTTGCGACTTTTCTCGTTTTGCGGTTACGGACCGGCGCTTGCGGCGTTGGCGCTTGTGGTTTTTAGCGCTATCAAATGCCCTACGCTTGCATTGTTGCCGAAATAGTTGACGGCTTGTAATCTACATAAATGAACAATCCTAGAAATGGCTGAGGCTCCTCAACTCTCACAACCTCATTCTTCGCTTTCTGTGGCTCGGTGTATCCTAGTGCTCCGGGTACGGTCCAATCTTTTCGGCTCCGTTTCGCTCTGGACGGATGTACCGCATTTGTATAACTCGAGAATGTCCGCGAGGTGGCTTTTGTGCGGACGAGGATTTGACCTCGGAATGTATGTTTTTCATTCAGGACGACAAAGCCCCTGATAGCCCAGCTGATGAGAATCCACGTGGTGACCCCGAAAGCGCCTGTCCACGTGACCTTGAGCCCCAAAGTCCAGCCCGCCCCGGCGCCTTGTCCGCTCTTCGTTCCGGGCATCACCAGTCTTCCGGGCAACGAAGAAACGGTCAAACTGTCGCAGAGTGCTTACTGGGTTCTTCGTCTTCCGTATCCTTTCGAAAGCTCAACCAATCATAAGATACTTCGTCGGGTAGCTGTCATAAGCGCCAAAAACCACAAGCGCCAACGCCGCAAGCGCCAAACGAGAAAAGTCGCAAACACCAAAGGTCTTAACCGCAATACTAACCTTACATAACTTAACCTAACCTATACGAACTTTGGCGTTTGCGACTTTTCTCGTTTGGCGGTTACGGACTGGCGCTTGCGGCGTTGGCGCTTGTGGTTTTTGACGCTTTCGAATGCCCCCCAATTTCGTCGACTTTAAATAGTCAGGCTATCCTTTACCGCTTAAAACTGAGTACGTCATCTTTTGTTTGCGCAAACAATGGTTTCCCTCCTAAACATGGTTTTAAGAAGTATCTAGATCAGAAGTTACCATTATTAGAGCACAAGTAATCTCTTTGAAGCTTAAGACTTTTGATTTTGACTTGAGTAGAGCCTTCAGCGGCAATGTGTCAATTTTTTTTTTAATCTACGGCGTTTTGGTTTTCATTTTCTTTAAACGTGATTTCGTTCTTCTTTGGCTCTCGGTGAACACTTTATGACGCATTCCTAATGAGCGAATTTTCTGTTGCGAGGAGAGGTAGCCGTTAAAATGAAGGTCCCTTGATTTTAGCAATTAGCCTTATCTCTGGATTCTTCTGTGAAAGAGTGACGGAGCATTTCCGGGCTTGCTTGCCTTTGTGTCGTTTCCTTAACTGATGATCAGTTACGTGTATGTGGGAGATCATGGTCCTTACATAGCGCCGAAAGAACCAGTTCCTCTAAGCTACGGCAGACTCCTGGCAGGCATGTACGGAATAACCGAAGTGGTTCCTCATGAAAAATGAAGCGGTAAGTTGACTATGAGAAATTAACAACATGTCGAAAAAAAATATATATTTATACCTGCACTTACAATCGTTTGTACTTGTTACAGGTTGGTGTTAAATCAGTACAAAAAAATTCGCAATGTGATACAACCTTAGTACTACATTAGCAAAAGTTACAAAACAACATTAATTTCTTTTTTTATTTTTGGTAAATAATGTATGTGATATAAGTAGAGACGGGTTATCAGAATATTAAAGGTAACTCAAATCTGTTTTCTAATCCTAACAAATAAATCAGATTCTCTGATGTCACACTGGATATATTTTCCTTGTCTCTAGGAAATCTCGTATTGCTTAGAAATCGACGGTGAAAAGGGAAAATCACAGATATTATGACACGATTTGGTCCATACATTTAAAAAATGACTTGCATACCACTTAGAATCATACTCATGCAAACATGCTTTGGCGGGTGTCAACGGTTCACAGGTTTTAAAGTGATTCATCGAATGGAAAAAAATACCTATTGAGTTGACTATCCTAGGATCTTATTCTAGGATCTTATCTTAAGATTTCACTGCATTAACTCAGAGATACACTCTCCCTGCGTACGCTATTTCTTGCCTACACAACGGGCAGAGGCCTTGTTGATTTCTCACAGCGGTACAACATGAATTGCACAGACAGACGTGTCGACAGGGTAGTGTGACCATGCACCTCGTCTTGTCCTGACAGACCACGCACAGTCGTACATCCAATTCTTCATTGCAGCTCTTGTTTTTCCTAAAACAAAAACAAGGAATTCAGATTGGGGCATATTATAGGAATATCCCAAAGCCGCCATTCAAGTACCACGTTTTGAATTAGACAACAGTCAGCAATTAGTCTTAAGCAAAAAGTAACTTAATCAGGCCACAGTGTATTGAAAGGAAAAAATTAAGAGACAAAAAAATATTTATAGCACTGCACAGCAAAATTTTGGCCTTATATGCTCCTACGACTAAGAGTGCGGCACTGTGACTTCCGACAATTAAAATTGCGTGCATTCTATTTTTTTGAATTTTCTTCTTTTCTACCAGGTTACAGCTACACTGAAATATAATGGGTAAAAAAAGAATTAAAATAATGGTGTGTGATCTTGCCACTTCTGCTGACAGAAAATTGTACAACAAAAACTCTCAGGAACAGCCCTGGAATGTAGGACAATCTGAAGTAGGGCTTTAATATTGCTCTTTTGGGTGCGATAAAGTGAAGAAATGAGCAACAGACAATAAATGTTTCAAACTATTGTTAGTTTACTTTTATCAAACACAATATTTAAAAGTGAAATAAAAAAGGCTCACTGACAGCCATGAACTCTCCATATCAAGTACAGGGACTCACCTCTTCAAAGTTTTGTGACTCCTGTGAGAGTTGTGGTTGCTGTCGTCACTCGAACCAGAACTATCTGAGTCATCAGAACTGTCATCCAGGTTTTCATTTGGCCTATCGACAAAGTGCAATCTGAGCCTGTCCCTGGTCTGGTTGGTCAACAGCCAGAGGACATAGCCTTCAAAGGACTGCCATATTGACAAAAGCAACTGTTGACTCTGTGTTGTGGATATCAGCCATGACCGATAAGCAATAAGCCACAAGGAATATCTCTTCTTCAGAACAATAAACCCTAGAAAAATGGCAATAGCTAGCCCACAAACAGGCTTTACAGGGAACTCCAAAATACTCTTAACACCATTTTGCAAACAACTGTGTAGAAAATGATACCCATCGGTAACTTTCAGCAATATCAAATTAATCAAAGCAATGAGAAGCTCTGGAACTGCGGTAAATGTGTTCCAGACACTTGAACCTACTAGGAGACATGTTTTTTTCAGTAATAAGTACAAGGTAATCAGAGAAGTAAGTAAGTGGTAAAATAGCATGAGAACACTAGTGACAATGTTAATGAAGGAACTACCTATGGCAGATACACAGGAACAGATAGCAAACACTACAAAGAGTACAGAATTGTAAAAAGACTCAGTGCACTGCTGCACTATGTTGAATATTGTGGCTATGGTATTGCACACATCAGATACAAACAGGGTGTAGTCTTCAAAGAGAACAATAATCAGTCTGACAAGCCCCGTTATAATTTGAAAAAATGTATGAAATAATTTCACACCATTTCCGACGATTACATACCCCAGCAGCGTGCTTAGTTCCACAGAAACGTAAACTACGCTAGTGACGAGGGATACAACCCCCCAGACCAAAGTTACAGTCAGATCGAAAGCATGAGAGATTACGGATAACATCGTAAATAGTTCAGTAGTTCTTGAACGTCTTTAAACAGACGTTTTGAAGTCTTTTGTCGCCACTTTCACAAAACTTAACCTAAAGCTCAAGCGTGTTTTGGTTTTGAGGCCAGCTGTCAGTTGTTGTTGTTCTCAAGACCATGGAGAAAGCATCATTTTGGACCCCCCCCACTGCCCCCACTGGATGCTCTAGAGAGCCTAGAGAGACTGTAGTAAAGAGAGCCTACTAGACTCTCTAGCTCTAGATGTCCTGATTCATTCGAAAAGTTCGAACAAAATTCAAACCAATTAAAAAAATAGTAATTGAATAGTTATCTGACGGTATTTTACCGTTATCCAGTGTTTTTATCGGGATTTTTATTTAACGCAACCGTGGTGGAGAAGAAGCACGAGGAAAAAGATTACAGCTTGAACCACGTCGACAAGGCGTTTCAGAGTTCCATAATTTTTATTTGTTCAGCCAGGCGTGCGAGTACTTTTGTGTTTGATATTTTAATGTGCTTTTGAGTTTGAAGGTAATTTTTATGTGTCTTACATTTATCTTTTAACCCACGCTTACGTTTGCCATTTCTTTAGCGAAGTTTCCGCACCTCTTTATGTATGTTTGGTAATTGCCTCTGCGGTCGAGCAAACGGATGTGGACTGATATTTTTATGCTAAGGTTTGTTTATAAACAATAGGTATGATATTATCCGGTGAAAACAAGGGACGCTTCTTTGTACTTTTGCCTCGATTCGCCAAGAATGTCCTTGGCTCTATCGCGGCAGTTTTGTTTGTCCGTCCTAACCTCCTAGTGACGTGACAGGCACCTAGTATGCAGAGCTTCAGGAAGTATGTCAGGGTTGTGCACAAGCTTCCTTTATTCAGATCCACAGAAACTTACAAAGTTGTTTTCATACTGGAAGCCATACCCAATATTTGTTAACAGTCTGTGAGCTTGCTAGCTGGAAATGGCCACCTTGGCCATTCCAAGCATCTCTAATGTTAGCCTATTGTCTGTTTTGCTCAACTTAATAAACTTCTTCTAATCATCCTATTTAGACTATTACTCTTTTCCTGTCTTTTGTGCAGCATAGCATATATACAAGTTTTTACATCCTTGGTCAAATTTTTAAAGTTCAATTATTCCTCTTTTAAAAAACTAGCAGTTACTTTTAGTACAGGTTTTGCCTTTTTCTTAAGTCATTGTATTAAGCAGCAATATTTCCTTAAGGAATATTTCAGCTGTGTTATTGTTGAATCCTCTGCAGAGTGAAAGAGGGAAGCATTTAAATATTTATTAAATTCCTTTATTTGCTTCTTCTACCTACAGATACAGCTGAGTGACATCAGCCTCATGTTGAGAACTTCAAGGTGACACTTGTTATGGGAGGTCCTCAGTCTATGTAAGTATCATATTCTCTTAATACTCTTGAAACTGCATTAATAACACATGATTGTAATGTTCTCTGTTTTTACTGTAAGCCCAGTTATACTCAAGAACAAATTAGAATTATAAAACTAAATGTTACTTCTGGAGAAACTTGTCATATATCTTCAGATTGATTTTGTACAATTTCAAGTCCACCATTAAGTAAGTTCACTGTAAGTTGATTCTACGTTACAGTCAGCATATAATTGTTTGGCATATTTGTAAACTGCTCAAAAGCTGTCACTGAAGAAGTTCTTATTTCAGAGGGAACAGAAGTCTGCCTGTAGACATAATCTAATGTCCCCGTTCCAGCATTAATGCCCCTAGAGTACAGCCGTGAGAAACGTTCCCGATCTTAGTAGAAGGCAGTGTTTTCAATGGTCGGGAAAAAAACGTTTTTTTTTCTTTTTTTTCG
>Ga0058701_10000741_pt1 | contig 21952 bp, 16 predicted proteins | sample AgamicOrMae_FD_97039 | JGI IMG/M metagenome (GOLD analysis project Ga0058701, IMG submission 97039) | Agave microbial communities from Guanajuato, Mexico - Or.Ma.e | ecosystem: Host-associated > Plants > Phyllosphere > Phylloplane/Leaf | place: Guanajuato, Mexico | collected 2012-06-04 | reverse complement strand
TTAGTAGTTTAAATTTTTGAAGTCATCTCAATATCTCAAAATGAATCAGTATGGACACAAGATTAAGTTTTCAGGCTTGGAAACTCTTTGTTTTTTTTTGTTAATATACTGTGCCTTTTACTGAAACCAATTTTTTCTTCTTTTTTTTTCAGCTGGAGAAACCCGTTGGGAAAAAGAAAACTAAAGACAGGAAGCCAGTTCCTAATGTGGAGTGTGACATCTGTGGAAAGGTAACATAACCTTCATATTTCTAGTAATTTAAATGTTCTGAGTGCCTTATCTCCTAAGAACCTTAATTCAGTCCAGTCAATGAGAAAACTTTTGAGACAATCATTTGTTGCTTTGGTTAAGGTGCTAGCATATAGCATTAGGTCCTTGAGTTTGTCCCCTAGTCCAAGGAACTAATTTTGTCATAATGGAGGTTCAGCTTACTGTCCAAAATATAAGGCCAACATTTTTTCTTTATTTTTTTTTTAGCTTTTTTAAATAGAATTTTTCTTTGTTTTTTTTTGTGGGGGGTGCAATCTTTCTGCTAACTGGACAGCCTTGTGTACCTTGAGATGAAATCTTGTGGTGCATGAAACAAATGTTTTCAGGAATTCGCCCGATCTCGCTTGGCCCGGCACCGCGAAATCCACAACGAGCTGCGGGAGCGCTTGCAGTGCGACCAGTGCCCGCAAACGTGCTCCGACAAGTGGACCCTCGCCCGCCATCAAGCCATCCACAACGGCAGCAAGCCTTACGTGTGTCCCGTGTGCGACAAGGGCTTCGCCAACTCTACCGGCCTCCGGCGGCACATGACCTGCCACGACCCAGATTCTCGCCCCTACCAATGCACCCAATGTCCCAAAAGGTTTCCGGACAGAAGCAGCCTCAAGAAGCACCTGATCCTCCACAGCGGCATCCGGCAGTTCGTTTGCGACGTGTGTAGCAAGGCTTTCCCCGTCGTAGGAGATCTGAACCTTCACAAAAAGTGCCATGAAGGAGTGAAGCCGTTTGCATGCCAGACATGCGGTCGCGATTTCAACCGACACAGCAATTTAGTGCGGCATCAAAGCGTCCATCAGGTTTCTGGATCGGAGGTTTACAAGTGCGATGTGTGCAATGTGACATTCCAGCATGGAGGGACCTTGACTCGCCACATTATCGCCGCTCATCCCATTAAGAAGAGGAATGTGGAAAAAAGGAATCCTAGACAGGATTCTGTCGAAACTACGTAGCTATAAGTGAAAATCTCTCTTCTGTGTTGTACAAGGTTACGCGTACCGTAGATTAAATGTTCCAATTTGTTTGGGTATCTGGGCTGTAGATGCAATCCTGTGTTAAGTTTTCTCTTTTTTTCTTTTACATGAATGTACATAAGATTAGTACAGCATTTCATGAAACTTATGTAGATAAATGTGTAATCAGAGTTTGTCTGAATTATGTCCACATTCTTCTTAAGTATTGAACAATTAATGATGTTAAATGTGTGATTTTGGACATTGATCATTGGATTTAGTGATATGCCCCTGTGTCAAAGTTTGCCTGAATCAGGTCTTCATTCTTCTGAAATATTGTAATACTTAAAATATTAAATGTTTGGTTTACCCCCATAACTGCGTCTTCAGTTTTCAGTGGTTTCCGTCGCTGAGTAAATGTGCAGATAACCGTTGAACTCATCGCGGAGTGAACATTTAAGACGCCCAATGGCTGTGGTTTGACGTCTTTTCGCTTAACCGTGCATCCCCGTGTCTAGGAGAAGAATTTCGCCGCAGCTCTGCGAATATCCGTTAAAGAGGGAAAGACAAACAAGCCGACTGCGATTCTGTAAAGTTATTTTATGTAAAAATTATTTAAAAGATAAGTCATTTTCGTTTAAGAGAACCATGCTTTGACTCGATCGAACTTATCCCATAAATGAGGATAACTGTTCTAACAGTTGAAAATAAACATATTTTATATCAAATTGCATGTCATACCAATAGTTCACAGCTATGCAAGCATGCGATTGTCGCACATGGTGAAACCATAGCGATGGCAGGTACAGAATATCCCCTGCATTAACTCGGACGTGTACAGAACTAGCTTTTTTGTACTGAGGGTATTGCTCAAAATCAGGATTCAGAGGATCGATGGGAATCCATGGGACTGAGTGAGCTTCTCCCTCTGGACAAGGCACCGTGCTAAACACACCGCTTGAGTCACACCGATGAACAGCTGAAGGAAAGGTCTTATAAGGAATCCAAGGTCGATCCGTTGGAGGAAGTAATACAAAATCTTTGTGACCAGATATAACGCAGTATATATTTTCGTAGGGATCCTTATGCACTGGAACAAGAATCGAAACGTTAGTCTCCTTTCGGACAAGTTTTGCTGGGAGTTGGATTAAGACTAAAAAGGATTGCTCGCAACCAAATTTTTCTTATCGATGCCGACATACTAGCATCGTTTTCTGCAGTAATTTTCAGTTTGGTTTAAGACTGATTTTTTCTCATGGAACGCTGATTTGACGATTTGGTTGAAAACTGTTAAAAATTTGAACTCACACGATGAAACAGCTCTACCATCGCCGATCCATAGATTAACGGCGTCTGGTTGATCGTTGAAGGCTTCGGTTGCCCACGGAATTTCTTTGCCAATATCCTTGAGCAACTCAGGGAAGTATTGGTTTATATTGTTGTTTTGACTTTGGAGATAAAACACGCCGCTATACCTAAATAATACAGGTGAGAACAGCAAATCTCAAGTAAACATCTCACCGACGTGTCCTAAAACAAAACTACCGTCCACCAAAGAATCATTATAAATTAAAAATAATAGTTTTTAAAAATTCTATCATGCTCCTCAAAAAAATTGTGTGATTGCCTGAAAAAAAAAGGAATAGGGTCTGAAAAAAATAATTATCAAAACCCTAAAATATGGATAGAAGACCAATTTTTTTAAATGTAAAATTTAATGTATTCTAGGATTTTTTTTTCTCTATTATTAGGAAAGCAAAAATGGAGCATCCAAGAAACCATGATTAACAATCATTAAAGACTTGCTTACCGGTCGGGATTCTCAATGACATCTAAAAAAGCTGGGAAATTCATTGTTCGTTCTTCTGGCATGACAAAATATTGTTTATCAGTTCCATCCTCTTGGCAAACGGATTTAACTGCATCAGCATAACCATCTGGAGTAACAGCTATATTGATTTCTTTGTCTCTAAAAATTTCTCTGTAAGTAAAAGGCAATGTACACATACATTAATTTGAGACTTCTCTTTCCCTCCAAAATTTTTGATTCCAGTCCCTTTTTTATCACCTGAAATGGTCAAAATTCCATTTTTTGACTGCTTGGAAACTTGAACACCCTCCTTTGATGACAACTGGCAGATTACGAGCCACAAAGTCTCTGTAGAAGTTAAGTGGAGTGATCTTGTCTACAATAGGTACAGATTTGCCTAGGTAAAACTCTGCAAAAAAATGTAGTGTAATAAATGTCTGTTAAACAAGCAATAAATATAATGCAGTGCTCTGTATTGTGACTTACCAGACACATCCGTTCGCATGGATTCAAACGCTTGGCGAATACGCTCTCCCTCATTCCCACATGAAGCAGCCATTACTAAATGTCTATAAATACTTAAGTTTACTTTTTCAGGAAAGTATAGTTTTAATACGACAGCATGACAAATTGAGGTTACCGAATTGCAAGCCTTCTGAAAGTTCGTTCCGGACCGGTATACTTTTGTTTACATTTGGTCGGCATATATCATGACAGCTTCTACTTTAAAAATAAACGTTCAATTTGGGTGAGTATGAATATTATTGTTAAGTTTTGAGAGTATATTTTGAATACCAGATATTTTAGATTGGTACTTCCAAACGGAATGACTATTGCTTTGCCTAAACCTTTAAGGTTAGACCGGCATACAATCTAACGTGCTAATAGTTTCACCTTCTTTCCTTTCAAAAAACAAAGGAAAAAAAGAAGAAAAAATCAGGGTAAATAATAGCCATATAGTCTTTATAATATTATCCTTAGTTTTTTTTAATGACAACCTGAATTATGACCATAAAGAAAAACTGAAGTGGCAAAGTGAGGTTATGTTGTTAAGGTAAATATGAATAGTAAGGTATATTTTTTTTTATCATTATGAGTTAGATTCAATCTTTCCAGGGCTACTCAGTTTAAGATACAATACGAGTTGATTGGGGAAGGTATTTTAACGGTTTCTTTGGGCTGTATCTCTTATTGACAGCTCCTTGAAGTTCTGTGCCGCTTCACAATTGTGATTATACCAAAAGATTTATTTTTTGACTTTCTTGTAAATATTATCACAATTCTGAATGGCTTAACAGTTTTGGACAAAATCCCTATTTATTCGTGCTCTGACACCCAGTAACCAAATAACTGTACTTTCTTTTTTTTTAACTTTTTTATTTTTTAGTGGTGGAGCAGAACTTCTTGTTGGAGGCAAAAAAAATCATAGCCTGAACTTACCACAAGATGATGGCAAATCATGTAAGCCCAGGACAGATAAATATTTATATTTTCTCTCCTATGAAAACAATGTTCACAATCTTTCTCTTGGTTCTTTGTTTCATTAAGGGAATATTCAGCGACTACTGCACTGGATAAAAGACAACCTCCTTAAGGAACGTGTTGAGCTATTCCTGCAGGATGACACAGTGTATGTGACTATTGATTTGACAATTATTTTCAATGAAAGCAATACCGACAAATATTAACTCTTGTGCTGATGTATTTTCAGGCGGCCTGGAATATTGGTTTTAATTAATGATGCTGATTGGGAGCTGTTGGTAAGTGTAAACCATCACAATTAATATTTTATCTCAGGACAGAAACTCGTTTATTATCAAGTTCGGCAACCGGTTATCATGGTAGTTAGGTGGGTTGCCTATCCTCGTTACCTTGTTTCGACTGGAATCAAAATCTCACTTTGCACCGGTTTTCAGTTGATCCTAACAACGTACTCCATGCCTCTTTGAAAATATGCCTCCCCCGAGCGACACTGTAAATTGCGTTTTTTTTTTTTACTTATTGTTTTGATTTTTCCAGGGCGGCCAGGACTATGAGCTCAACGAGGGAGATGTGGTTCTATTTATTTCAACACTCCATGGAGGCTGAACCACAAAAAAAAATCAAAATCGTTAACTAAGTTTGTAATTATGTAATAAATATGTCTGAACGGTGTTGAGGTTTTATAACATCAATAAAAATGTATTATTTTCGAATTAAGCGGTACCTATTTTATCAAACGGAAGTTAAGCCTTTAAGGCTTTTTTTTTCTTGTATATTTAAAGGATTGTGTTGTTTGGTGTAGAGTAAGCCATTTCCTTCGTTGTCTCCTCAAATAAAATACTAATCGGAAGATCTTCATACCCAAATACTTCGATATTCCCCACACGATATTGGCCCCAAAAAATTCCTGTAAATCTTGAGTGCACCTGACGGAATGGCTGTACACCGTACAATACCCGCAAACCCTTGGGTACAATGTTGTGTCGTTCGAATGATTAAACTACAACCCACAATCAGTCTGGTTAGGTGATATAAAGCGGAGCAGAGTCCTCTGTCTCTCTCCCGCTCACAGCGCTACATCCAAAATAAATTAACGGTGCCACACCTTCAGCAAAGCTTCGATTTATGACAAAGAAGCAGATTTTTCGATAAACGGAAGTAAAAGTTCTTTCCACCATCAAATTAAAGAGCCCTTCACAGGAATTCCCGAAGTTTCCTGAGGGAAATTCGCCCTTAAATTGACTTAAAATGTCCCCTTGCTAACTTTAAGTCATGATTATAATTTTAAGAATATTTTTAGAAAAGGTCAGGTTATTGTTATAGTAGTGCAGCAACGCTGCTACCGATTTTTCAACTCAGGAATGATAAACGAAGAGGGGAAATAACAACTCTCTTAAAATTGTATCAGAAGGAAGGAATCACACGTAATTCCTCCTTGGTATCAGGTACCGGTACTAGCAATTTTTTGATCCAAAACCGGTACTCTGGACTTAGACATCCGTTGATTCTGTTGAAATCGAAGCTTTGGACGAAGGAGGGAATCGCGAAGAACAAAAGGTATAATTTTCTCCCCTTTTAGAGTTTCATAAGCTCGATCCGATCTGAATGACTTCTTTCACGGGCGTGAATGCATGTAAAAGTAAAAAGTAGTTTAAAACAGCCACAACATTTTTTTTCCGATTCTGTAATTGTACAGTGCAGCTATGAGACGGTTTTCTGAGACAATATTACGTCAAGGTCCGAAGGTATACTTGTGTTTAGTGAGGTGCAGACGAGACTGTACGGTACACAGACTGCATTAGAAAGAATGGAAAGATTAACTCTGTTACTCAGTAGCGAACATAGAGCCAGTTCTATGAAATTTGGTGTATGAGTAAATAAACAAAAGAAAGACGAAACATTGCTCAATCTTAGTAAGCGGGATTGGTACTCAAACTTACTGAGTTTCCTCGGGGGGGGGGGTTGTAATATCAGAGATAATCACCAAACGAAACCCAGCTCAAAGAATCCATGAGGATATCCCTGTGGCACAGATACCCACATGAATATCCGTTCTAGCAAGGACATTAGCTTGTAAACTGCATTGATATCCCTGCTGTTATGGAAATGCGTTTCATGTTTGAGCATGGATTTCCACACAGAAGTCCATGAAGCTTGGAGTCCAGTCGCGGATATCGACACTTCGATGAAGTTTAAATATAAGCACGTTAATCCGCGCAAGGAAATCTATTGAGCACCGATCCGTCAGAATTAAAAGACAACGTAAGTTTATCAGACGTGCCCTCTAACTTTGATAAAACTGCCCCTGCTTTTTTAAAATTATTTTTCTCTTTTTAAAAAGACTCATTAAAAGAGGCACTATATTTACATAAGCCCATACAGAAAGAAAACAGACGTCTGATTGACTTTTTTAATTATTTTTTACGATAGACATGGGAATGCCCATTTATTTGCTACCCATGAGACGAAAGTTTAATCGAAGTCTAATCAAAGCGCGAATACCCGTCTACTGGATACCTATCAGACGTCTAACATCTTTCCAAAGTCTAACAGACGCGTTTAAAAAATACGGACCTTCAGAAATCTGCTCAAACGCATCTCTCATACGGCTATTTACAGTGTGCGAAGGAGCACCCATTTTTAGTATCAATTTCAACCACCACTAGCGGAATCACAGAGGAGTTCGTAGAATCATGACATTCAGTATTTAGCTTTCGTCATCTGGACCCCCATCTTACATTTTTCAAATACTTTCGGCAGTAATCTGCCAACTTATTAGTATAAAACGCGTGCCTGCGCACATGCCCGTCAAATTTGGATACCGTAATGAAAGCCGGCGGAGTTCTAAATGGAGATAAGTTAAATAGGTTTATCTTTCGTAAAGCTCTGTTATATAGGGACCCGCGAAGGTCTCGTAATGGAGTCTTACCTTGTCTGTGTCGTCTCCGTGAATAATCGCCAGCATGATTGCCGCCAAAGTCGCAATATTTTTATGTGTGATCCACGCCATGGTACGTTCAACTTGTAGATCAAAAACAAACCGATTCGACTGGCAATTTCCATGTAAATTTAAACAATATCGACTGATTATACTTTGACTTTGAGAGCTAAAATTTTGAGGGAGAGCTTTAGGAAGTGCGATTGTGTTTTAAGGGGATTCCACGACTAACAGACAGGTGGGTATTTCCGGTTTTCGCGGAAAAAGCGAGACTGACAACTGAAAATAAGGCTCATCTTGGATCAGTTTCAGTCCAGAGTGTTTTGGATTACTTTGCGAGTACAGATAATACATGTTAGTAATTATTCCTGGTAACTTGTGAAAACTCATGGAAAAGTTGGTGAGCGCAAAGGAGTATTCAATTCTTTTTAAACGATTGCGTGCGTATATTCTCCCAGCCATTGATTGACATTTATGGTGCTAGATTTTAACTCCAACTGAGTAGGAGCACGAAACTTTAAAAAAACGACGTAAAATGTTATTTTTCACTGATCGGAGGTGATCTTCATGAGTAACGAATGGTGTCGGGCGGGTTGCCCACCTGACTTACTTAACATACGATTTTAACTAGTATCCTCGCAGTTCATTAAAACCTTGAGGCCTGTACGTTTAATATTTGGTAACTTCTTAGCTGACCCTATAAACCTTCATCGTGCACCTTTTATCAATAAATTGAAAAAACGCATTTTTTTTTCACTCCATAAATATTGACAAAAAACGACTCGTTTTCAAATTTGTGAGAAACAGAAACGCTTCTATACATATATTACAGATTTAAGGAAGTTATTTTGCAATATGATTCATTTTAAAGTTACTCGTTAAATGTTTGCCCGGGCGGAAATGAGTTAACACATAAACCCTCAACGGTGCCATTCGGAAACACCCAATTTTCCTTTGGGGATTTTTTTTTTATGCAGTATCAAAACGATTTTTAAATTTCGCCCGTAGTCCTCAAATTTAAAATTGAGTCATTCTGAAAAAGATCTTACTCCTTTCCATAAAAAAAAATAAAAAAATACTGTACATGCTCTAAAGATAAATTTAATTTGACAGACTTGGGTACTACAGGGTAAATAAGTGCACGAAAAAAAATTGGGTCTGCTTCAATTTTCGACAGGTAATGTGCAGCAAGATAGAGACCCCGGATACCGGAAGTAACAGAGAATTAGGGGAGGTTTGGTCACTCATGGATCTCGAAGGCATCACAACGAGTCTCCAAGAGACCCAGAACGGAACCGGCAACGCCGCGTCGGCGATCGGGGATGCGGTGACCGAGGCTCTGAGCGACATCGAAAACGCGATCCAAGATGCCGCGTCGCGATTCAACCAGACCGCCCAAAGCCTCCTCGCACTCATTAAGACCGTCAACAAGGCGGGGGACGAGTGCGTCGTCACGGCAACGCCGCTGGACAACGCCACTCTGGGCTTCCAGGCGGATATGGTGGACTGCTTGGAAGCTGATATGCAAATGGCCATCGAGCTCGGCGAGCGGGCAGTGCAAATCCAATACAATGTCAACCAGCTCAAGAGGAATACACAACACACGCTGTACCTCTGCACTAGCTCGAACGCAGTTTCGAACGGCATCTGCTGGATGCAGAATCTGCCTGCTTTGATTTCCGAGTAAGATATCGATGCTCCAGTAGGTACAGTCAAGATCAAAAGTTGTGTCGCCCTTCATATAAGTGGGTAAGGGGGCTGCCACACAGGAAACGTATTAAGTATTGCATAGAGTACTATCAGTCCAAAAGATATTGTCCCGTTCTGATCACGCTGGAAGGCTCCGCCTTATGAAGAAATACACTGGCCACCGCCCTGTTGCAACTGGACAATACCTTCTGGATTGATAGTACGTGGGATGACAAGCACATTTTGCAGAGATAATTTATGGAGTTCAACGGATACATTTAAGTTGTACAGTACACCGGATAATAGGAAAATCTCCTCGCATGAGTAAACTCTGATGTGAAATGGGCACGACTTGTTTGGTACATTTCCCCACCCTCCTCAATGAACGGAGTTCATTTGCAGGGCTGGGGAGTAACAGTATCTTTTCCTCCTTTGCATTCAAGGATTAGAGTCCCAAGGACGAGAAGTTTGTTTTCTCTTTTTTTAAACTTTGTAATCTAAGTAGATAGTAGACCTTCCCAAGGTCTGGCCGAATGTGACAAATTTTCAAGTTCACATAAGTTCAATATTAGCTTAGCTAACATGGACTATAAAACACAGTTTTGCCTCTAGCTTTTTCTTCATGGATTAAGAAGGGGCTTAAAATGAGTGCGCCCTATTAACGAGTGGACAGTTTGGGTTAGAGACGTGACTGAAAAACACGCGTGATGTCACGGGTTAGAGAGTCACAACTCCCACTATTATAGCTGTTACACAACAATGACGAAGGTATTTACCTTCCATTCCCGCACTTTAACGTCCACCCTCCTCTTTTGTGCGACTTTTGAGACAGTTGCTATGCCGCCAATATACTTTAACATCTCGTTTTCCTCCTCAAGCACGAGTAAAGCTGCCTATTTTAAGAGCAAATCCGTTTCATGTTTCAGGACAATATCGCTGGAGGCCGACGTGGAGGGGACCTTGATCGAGCTCGCAAACCTCGTGCCAATATTAGTGGCCAAGTCCGACATTTGCGCACTCACAGCGTTCGCAAAACGTTCCAGAGAAGCGCAATCTATCATCATGCAATCCGTGAAATGCGTGAATTCACAATTACAGAGACGACAATGACATGCTTGTAGTTTATAGTTAATAATAATTTATTTTCATTTATTGTAAAGTTTCTTCAACTGTTCAAACGTCCTCTAAAAAGCACAAACTACACTAAGAATTCTGTGTTTTACATAGTAAATTTGAGGTTTAGTTTTCCACATCTGGTGTTCCACTTAAAACATGTTTCAAGCGTCGTAGTATGTATTTTTTATGCGTTTATCAAAAAAAAAAAAAATTGCTCGGGTAGAAAGAAGCGCGGAAGATTTTTGTATAAGTGACAAAAAGATTATCTCTTGAATAAAAATGTCTTTTTTTCTTCTTTTTCTGCATTTTTTTAAAGAATACGTAACAGAAAAAAGAAACTTACAAGTCTTCATTCCCTTTGCGAATTCGGCTGCGTACGTTTGGCTCGTTCTGTGGTACACCTTTACCCAGACGAACTGATTTCTGCGCAATAAGTAAATCGATTTATTAATCATTTGATATTCACAATATTTCCACAGAGGAAATACGGAATTCGTCACAAAGAATTTGTTGCTCCAAGCGACCACTGTCTATAAGTGGAAAGACTTCGAGTGGATAAGTCACGCCAAGAATACGCGATAGTTTGTTAAGTGTCTACGGAAAGGGTAGATAGTCGTCAACTTGCGTTATCAGCTATGTTTGTATTGTGTCTGCGACTCAGAGGAAATTTAACGTGATATAAGTCCTGCGACAGTTATCCGTTCCACACAACTATCCTGACCTTCACTGATTAGTTTCTAGGTTAAGGTCAGGAAAGGACAATTTAAACCCAAGACTCATTTCGGCCCAGATAAACCGGCTTACGACGTCAAAATGTCAATCCGTCAACACATGTAATGCTATTCAAAATAGGTAGTTTATTACCCCTAAAATACGCATGTTGCTCACTCGAGCTGAAATTCGGGAGATTCAAAACTTTATACTGATTTAGAATATAGTTTTGACGTATTACATAGTATATTTGTGATGGCTTATGAAGCGTACAGTGTTATTCACTGTTTCACGCTTTGGAGGTTAAATAGAGCGATGGCTCTTTCTTGGAAAAATATGAGTGATATTACCGCAGACATCGCACTTCTTTACTGTTAAAGATGCAACGCAATTTTGAGGATGAGTAAACAAAACCTTTTAGCGAGGGGTGACGATGTTCGTTTTGGTCAGAGCCCCTGACAAGTGCTGCATATGCAACCGGAGCACTCGCGCGTCAAGCGTGTTGCCTACTCTGCACTTGTCAGGGGCTCTGTCCGTGCGTACAGTACCTCGAGCATTTACTTTTCTTTTCGCCGCGAAACTTGATAGCTTCCCTGAATGGAGGATTGACTCTAACGATTCTGGAGTATAAAACAACACTTTTTTCCGGCTAGCTTCGAATTGGTGGAAAGGAAATCCCATGATTTTATCCCAGTAAAAGCATTGCAAGCCTTCACGGTGCGCAACGAGCAACAACCCGTTTCCCAGCAGGGAGGTAAAATGCTGTTTCTTACCTCCAATCTTTGGGCCAGAGCTATCGCAGCACCTCGAACCACGAAAGTTGTGACTGTGCAGTTCTCTTGGCCTCCCAATCGACCCACTCTCCCGACGCGATGAATGTAGTCGAACATCATTTGAGGTGCATCGAAATTGATCACATGTTTCACCTGAAACCAAAACACGCTTCATGTAACACTGGACAGACTCTTTCCAAACTATTCTAGAATTTTCTACAGCGACGGACCCTTCCTTGAAGCCCACAAATCTCAAGGCAAAAATTGTCGTTTCTCTTCAAAATAAAAATCTACATTACTTTAAAAAGCCGGTTTCGCAAAAATTTAAAACCAAAATTTTTTAGCAATCCGTAAATTTATTTTTTTAAATTACTTTTGAGAATTTGGTTTTAAAGAGTTCGAAGCAAAAAATCATTCGATTGATACTATACACTTAAAAAAGTATCGCTTAACAAAGGATTTGTAAATTTTTATTAGTCACAGGCTATTCTTTAATAAATAAATAAAATAAAAAGTCGATTACGCAAAAAAAAGCAAAGAATGTTCGGTTAAGGCGACAAAACAATCGAAACTAGAGACAATGTTCTTCGGTAAGACCTCGAATGAATTTCGTGTTTCAGAAAGCCAAAATTAGAATCCAAAGAAAATGTTACGCAGGTACTTACCCATTTAGTATCTAAACCTAGTGAGGCTACGGACGTGCAAGACAGTACCAAGGCTTCGCCTTCTCGAAATCGATCAAATGCGATTTTGCGTTCTTCCAAATTCATATCACCGTGAAGAGTTATGGCTGCGATTTTGTTACTTCCAAGAAAGCGTGTGACCCAGTCTGCACTTTTGCTGGTGTGACTGCACAAATTAAACGAAAATTAAGACCGCAGGAAAATAAAACAATGATTTAATCAATTCCAAGCATCAAAAGTTGAAAATTCTAGAAAACAAATGACCGATAATTTTAAAAAAGGCGATGGATATCCCCCAAGGCTTTTTAAAAATTTTGACCCATTTTTTTAAAATAGGATCTTTATTTATTGACGATTAGATCTGATTGAGGGTAACTACAAAAAAAAGTTAGGTCTGATGTCTGTCTCATTTTGTCGATTTTAAACGAACGAGGAGAGGGGGCATTTCACGGCCGTAGGTTGGAAGGAAAGGCGTTCATTTTATACTCCACTTTTTGAGGCGGTACGTCGATGAAATGACCAACCGACAACGTTTAACATCATTTCTACTTACCCCTAAACAAATTTAACTATCAAACGTTAAAAGTTCAACAACAACAAAAATTGGCTAATTTTTTTGGGAAAAAAAAAGCAAGGGATACCCAAGGTTTTTTACTTTTTTTTTAATCTTTGGCTTTAGAAGGTTGGATCTGATTAAGGGACACGAAAAAAGGTTTGAACCAATGTATGTTGATCATTTTGTCGATTCAAACAGACCGGGAGGGTGGAAGAGGACGGGACAAGAAGGTTGGGGTAGGCGTATATTTAATTTCTGGAGCGATAAATCGACCAAGCGAGCAACCGACGACGGTAAAAACAATGTTTAGTTCCGCTTAATTAATTCCAACCTTAAAACATTGGAAAAAAAAACAAAAAATTTTCAACTGAAAATTTAAAAAAAATGCAAGGGTTTTTGGCCCTAGTTTTTTTCAATTTTTTGGCCCGAATTTTTTTTTTGAATCTATGGCTTTTGAAGATTGGATCTGATTGAAGGACACTAAAAAAGGTTGGAACCGATGCATATTGCTCACTTAGTCGATTGTAAACGGAAGACCGGGAGTGTGAAAGAGTTCGCGAGTCGGAGGTTTGAGGAGAGGGCGTACATTTTGTTCTATTCTCGGAGCGATAAATGGACGTTGTGAAAGACGATAGTAATTATCATTTTTAGTTCGTCTTAATCAATTTCAAGCATCAAACGTTAAAAATTCTACAAAAAAATCAGAAGGCAAGCGGGACTCTTTTCTTTTCTGAATATCTCGGCCTTAATTTCTACTTTCCTTTTCTTTTAATGGGATCTTTATTTTAACGATAAGATCTGATCGAGGGAAACTAAAAATGGTTAGAAGTGATGTGTGTTGCACGGACTGAATGGGTTAAACCGACCGGGAGAGGCGGCAGGTCACGGCCGGGAGGTTGGAGGGAAGGCATAATTTACAATGCTCTGCGCGAGGGCAGGTCGCGAATAAGCTATGATATTCAAAGGTCATGGGTTCGCGTAACAACAATATTTCAACGAATGAGGCTAACAAAAGAACGATCTTTAGAATGTGACAAAACGTGAAAAAGTTTACGAAAAAGTGGCAAATAGTGACAGAAATTATTTTAAGTGACAAAAAGCGAAAAAAAGACTCACTGGTAGCCCCGAGAGAGCCTCATGACGGAGATCTTACATAATGAGAAGATCACAAATTAAAAAATACACTTTATTAAAACATGACAAATATCGTTGCGTTTACTTGTTTCACAATGTATTACGCATTCACAGCAAGGTAGGGTACAGTTTCTTAAAGTATCAGCGTAAGATCTAGTGAGATCATTTGAACGAAAAACATGTCAGACTTTCCAATGTAACCCACCACAATCGAAAAGGTTCATCACAGAAAGTAGGTGCCATCTTTAATGCCTTTGGATATTCATCATTACTTTTTTTCCACGAAATGATAAAATCACGAACGCCTTCATGAGTACACAATTAGTTGCAGGTCGTTAATTGAGAGATGCTACACGGAAAATATTTTATACCTTTTCTATAAGTCGAGAAACTGATGTAGTCGAAAGTCAGCTGACCTAAATTGAAGGGTGACACAGTTTCCCGTGATGGCGACGTAAGATACAGTTCAGAGAAATCTTTTCAGTAATTTGTTTATAGGTTTACACAACTTCCCTTACTCAGACTGAAGAGCCTAAATTTCTCCGGAAAAATTACCCGTGACCATCGACATGTTTTGGTATGCCTGGTCTCTGCACGAGAAGAATTCGATTCATTTTCCCGCTACGTCATCACGTTGTCACATCTTACAAATGAATAAAAATAATAATAAACAATGCACCAGGCAGGTAAGTATACCCGAGGAAAGACTTAACTCCATGCCAGATTTTCTTACATTCCTGTACTAACATATTGTGCCTTCATTGCATGGAAAAAGAAAGAACCAAAACTCTAAGTAGCGAACGTTGGATTAAAAAGAATAACAGCAAGTTTCGCGCAGTCTTGATTAAATCAGAGCACTGATAAGCTTACAGTACCTATCAGAAGGAGAGCCGCGAAAATCGAATGCTCTGATTGGCTACAGACTTACACTTTTACATAAGTCCACCGCCTCAAGCTCATAAGCCGCAGCTCATGGATAAGACCGTAACAGAGATATGTTCCTCCTTTCGAACCATTAATCAGGCTTTTCCTCGTCGATTTCAGAGAGCAGCTGCAGTAAGCGCACTTTCGTTTTGTTTCTCTTTGTTCTGTCCATCCGCCTGAGCATGTGCGCTATACTTTTCGCGAAATGCGTGTCTTCGTCCTCCAGTGCCAACTCCTGTCTCACCACTTCCCTGACCATGGCCATCATCGATACGACGTCTTGGCTGTTCTCCTGGACTTGGCACAGGTCAAAGGGCTTGTACTCGGGTGACTGATCGTTGTAGGAAGGGTAAGGGCTCGGGGGATGCTCCTCGTTGGAGGGCCCGCAGGACTGGACGGAGCGCACGTACGACGAGGAGGAGGATGTTGAGCTCTTGCCCAGTCGCTCGTCCTGAGGCGGCTGTGACCAAGGCGGTGACTGAGACGACGTGGACATGTCTCCGTTCGAAGTTCCCGCCGGAACGACGGAATACTCGATACTGCTTGGAAGAGATACGTTATTGGGCAGATCGAGGATCGGGCGGTGCAGAATTCCGGATTCGTGTTCATTCACTGACCATCCGGATATCTCACCAACGTGGAGGATATCTTTCCGTCTTCTGTAAACAGAAGATATTTGTAGACAAATGATAAGCATATAACGATTTACGGCCTAAAAATTGCTTGAGAATTTCTGCTTAAGATCGATTTTATTTTCACGTTTTAATTTAGGCATAACAGTTTTGTAGAACTACTGTCATTCTCATTCTTTTTCCCCCCATAAATACGAACCCTACAAAATTTTGCAAGCTAAGACGAACAGGCGACATTTTTGTGCAAAAAATTTGTGAGCTGGTTTTGTTGAAATGATCGACTTCTCAATTTTAGGAAAAGCTTGGAAAATTACATCAAAAGAATACACGTTCTACGACGTTGAGATGATATCTCTACAGTGCGTTGACTGCAGCCATTCGGGTTAAGGCTAATCTACGATTTACGGTGAACTCCAAAGATTTCCCAATTTCTACAACAAACTATTTCCCAATAAGTCACTTTTCCTGACACTAATATTTAATTATGCGGGGAAATTATTAAACAAACAACAAAAAAATTCACATTCAAAACTTAGGTTTGTGACTTACAAAATAACTGTAAATGTCCCTCAAACACAATTAAATACAGAGTTTCAGGCAGTAATGTCCTGAGAAACATCAGAAGTTTTTCTATACATAAACATGTTCTGGGACAGTGCCATTGAAGTGTAGCCAAATCAGTAAGCTCACCTGCGGCCTTTGATAAAGGGTTTAAGCCATTCCATGGAATGACTCCGCCTCCAAGTTTGCACCCGCGAACCAGACAGAGTTCTAATTTGCTCCTCACGTATTTTCTTGGTGTATTGGTTACGCAAGGACATCCATCTCCTCTCTACTGCTTCCGCTGAAATATACAAAATAATTGGCAAAACCTTACACTTTGTCACTGTGTTTTACTAATTACATCATTACTTGGGAACCAAAATTCCATTCTTTAAAAATGCAGACAGAAAAGTTATTCAAAGTCTGTTCCAGCAATAAAAGCACAACTTAACCTCAAAAACTACTTACGTCGTTGGCCGAGCGCTCTCCCAATGTTTTCCCACGCTGCCTGCCTTTTAGCGACGTCTTTGAAGTCCACGCGGGCGTTATCGAATAAAAAAGGACATTTGCGAACCATTTGTATCATTTCCTCGTCAAAATCTTCTTGAGTTTTCATATCGGACTCCATTGTTGTTTGTCTGCTTGTTTACAATTTGCGATCGAACATAACACTCGCTCGAACCCCCCCCCCCATCACATTGGCGGCAAAATTCAACTTCGCGTAACATAGTACCAACTTGCCGTGGCTCGAATTTTTGTTTTTCGACGGAATATTTAATAAAAAATTTGAGAAATGAAAAAAAAAGCAGAGCAGGGAATAAAATTTGTTAAAACCACCGAATTCCGTTGTAAGATGAATTGATAGAGCGAACGTCGCATCCAGTATCAGTATATTTTGATTTCAGGAAATACTTTTTCAACGAATTGACAAAGAAGTTTGAACCACGCAATACTTTTTGCCAGTTCTCACAATTTCAGGCATGAAACCTTGAAAGAGGAACCATCCCTTCTTTCAACAAACGAAAATATTAGTATTGAAGAAATTAAAATGAATGAAAATTGTAAGGTTCTGCCTGGGATTTTCCTAAAATGATATTGAGTTCAGACTGTCGTAGATCTAAATGATTGAGAGGAACCTAAGTTCCACCTACATCATTTATCATGTCCTACTAAAGAATTTTTCCATTCATTGCTGACATGACTTCCAATCTCAACTGTACAAAGGAGTGGAGATTTCATTTCCTCATATTTATCAGGTGGGGATCCACAGAAACAGATGTCTGAGAAAAATATACAAACCCTGGAAATGTAACACCACTCAATGATGCGAAAGAACAGTATCTGAAAGGGTTATTGAAGAAGTCAATTCACCTGAATACAATCACGGGTTCATTTCTTCTGACATCACCACCAACCAAATCAAGGAGAAGGCTGGCTCTCATGGAATGATTAACTCGGATGAACTTCTGCTTTACCTTTGGTAACACTTGAGTATACTCCTCAGTACATATTTGAACAAGATCTCCCAGCTGTAAAGGAAGATGACACATTAAAGAAAAGAACAGTTGGTCTAAACATAGCAACAGGACAGCACACCACTTACCGGGATGACCGAGTTCAGTTTATCTGGGAGTGTTTCTGGTAAGGTTGCACTGACCATGATTAGTTGCACGCCTGGATCGTCAATGGATCGTTTTGGTCTGACCTGAAAACAAATACCTTTTAATTACTCACTTTTTAGATCAATAATCTAAGTAGAAAGGCTGTTTCTTACCATGATTTTCTTTTTGAGAAGATGGATCAACTTTTCACTGAAGTTTTCATCTAGCAGGGTGTCTGCCTCATCTAAAACAACACTACGTAGATGATTTGTTAATATGACTCCTGCAACCAATTGAGAGACATCACTGACAAAAATGTTAAATATTAAAATACATTTCAAGGTTTGTTAAAGGAAAGCCTTCTCACCTTTTGTAATAAACTTGCTGAGGCCTCCCAAAGATCCAACAACCATATCCACTTCTGAGAAGTCATGCGATTTAATCAAACGGCTTGTTTCTCCTCCAACAATCAGTTTTGGGATAAAATCTTTATACTTCGACAAAAATTTTGCAACATACTGAAAAAGGGGGATAAAAAATATGGTGAGGAACACAGTGAAATTTTTGGCTTAGTTTAAAAGAATCTTGGATCAAAATAGAACTTACATAAGTTTGACTTGCTAACTCTCTACTTGGTGAAATAATGATAACAAATGGTGAATCTAATGCCTCCTTGGGCCTATATTTCATCTTCTTGTAATGAGCTATGTGCTGAACCAAGGGTAGGAGGAAAGCCAATGTCTTGCCACAACCTGTTTCAGCTGTTAGAGTCACATTTCTCCCAACTGCAATCGGGGGAATCCCTTGTTTCTGCCAAGATATCACACAACTGATTACTTCCTTTCTTTTGTACTCTGAAGAAATAAAGTTAGCATAACCATACCTGGATTTCAGAAGGCTCCTTGATGCCCATTTTATCAAGCGCTTTCAGTAAATCTTCATCTAAACCCAAATCTGAGAATGAGATTAGGGCCTCATTAGTTTTATCACTATCTTCCATACCAAAATCTTCCATTCTAAAGAAATTTGGGACCTCTTGTAATTTTTCATTCTGTTTCTTTAGTTCCTCCTGGTTTGAAAAAATAATCCAGAAACATAATTTTTGATTAGGAAAAAGAAATAAAAAATTGAGCACCACCCTGCAAGTATCAATGAAACAGGATGAATATTCACCTTGGATTGGACTGCATCATGAATAATGAAGAAATCCCCAGCCGACCTTCTGTGTAACCAGCCTTTAGATGCTAATGGCAATGGAACAAATTTGGCGTAAGTCACATTTTTATAATGGTTCAGCTCTGGGTTCTTACATTCAATAAGTGGTACCTGCAAAGCAAAAATTAAATAATATTAACAGACACTAAGTCTTGACATCAAACAAAACTTTTGGTTGTAAGATTTCTTACCACATCCTTGTACTTCTCTGCAACAGCTCGTCTTTTGGCAAACTCATTTTTCTTTTTCTGCACAATTACTCTTTTGGCAGACCTTGTCAGCCATCCTCGTTTCTTAGGATTTGTCTGATATAAAAGACAATGATTTGAAAACATCACCCTTACTTTCTCCTTGCTCTGTTCATCTACAAGAGAGATATTCCAAAGGCAACTTACCACTATTGTTCGGAGAGAGCAGTCAGAGGGACATGTAGATGTAATTCTTGCAAAGCTTCGTGCAAGGGAAAACATCATTGAAGTTGTCTGTAAAAGTGACAATAGTCCACAAATGACCGAACAGACTGCTACATTATATAGGGAAAGCAGGAGACTAGTCTCCTGGTGAAAGTTAAAAAGCACATTTAAATTTAGCCTTGTGAGGGATCACAAAAGTTTATAAATAAATTGAAAATGAAAAAAAGAAAACCTGAAACACAGGTTTGATGGAAACATTCTTAACCTATAAAACACCTTTGAATCTATGGAATAATTTAATTTCCTCAATATTACAGGCGTGCGAACGAAATAGACGTATTCAAACCATAACCTTTTAAAAGTGCGGCATGAGTGTTAGAACAATCAACGTTAAAATCAATGGATTACCGTGACACCTTACCAGCTCTAAATAGATGGAAGCATAGCAGTCAAATTTAAATCATCGCATCTGATAGATAAACGACTTATTTGTTATTTAATCTAGATATTCACCAACGACTCGTGTATCGGCATAGGTTAGACTGCGAAGCAATTGACGGTATGAAAAATTTCGAGGTATGAGTGAAAACCCGCGCGGCGTTCAAAACCTTGCGCCTCCCGACTAATGACTCCGAAAAAAAGTACTGTTACGACGCGGTACGATATCTTACTTCACTTTCCGCCTAAGGGAATTATTATTGTTAGATAAAAGTAAAGAAATTACAATAACGTAGCAATTACGTGAACCGCACCAAATAATTAAACCTTGCACAATAGCATGGAGGCGAGCAGCCATTTGCCTCCATGCAAGGCGGAATATTAAATAAAGAAGGGGAATAAATAGGTTTTTTAAATTAAACATGAAACTGTTTGGAAGGTTCTTTTATTCACGGGAGAACAGAGATACTTCAATCATCCAATAGATCATCTAACCAATCATCCAATTTTCCTGAGTCGGGCATAACTTTTGAAGAAGTGGCTACAGCCATGGCCAGACTCTCAACCTGGAGAGGAACATTTGGTTTTTCCACAGCAGCTGAGTCAAGAGACAACAAATACTCTAGATCTAGTTCATCACTCTTTGAGGGCGCAGTAACAGGAGCTTCCTCCTCGACATTTATTGTTTTAACACTTTCCGGTAACTTTGCTTCTTTATTCGGTTGAGGCGATTCTCGGATAGGTTCATTTCCAGAATTGATTTTTGTCCCTAATGCTACATCAGGCTTAATAATAATGGTATCTTCAACTGTAGGTTTCATTTCGTCGCTTTTTGTCACTGAAGGTGGGGGGGTCGAAGCTATCGACGATTTTTGTCGACGGAGATCTTCTTTCGAGCCAGGCTTTGCTGAACAGCTTTGCTTTCTTGCTTCATCCGCATCTTGGTCAAAAACTGCAAGCTGTTCTTGGGTGAACAATGTTGCTGGCAGGTTCTGCCGAATATGGTAGGGCACTCTTTTAAGACTTGTAAACAGTTTCTGCATGTCCATATTAAAGAAATCTTCTTGCAGCTCAGACCGTTCACTTCCCCAACTCTGTTCATGCTTTAATTTCAAGTGACCTTTCACATCTGATAGTGACTTAATCAGGGTTTCAAAATCAAGGGCTTCTTCCTCATGATCTTCCAGAACATCAGGAGGTAATTCATAGCGTTCCCAGTTGCTGACAATGACCCTCCGACTGAAGGATTTTGGTTCTGTGAGAGCTGCTATCTCTTCAGTTTCTCTTTTGAGGTGCTGGAACTGCATAGGGTCTGTTTCAGTGTAGGATGATGGCTCCTCGGTATTTGGCAAAGGGGTTGCATGACCCTTTGCTCCACCAGGATCATTTCTAATATTTGGCTTTGAATCATTAGCAGGTTTTTTACTTTTCTGATCTGGATGAGGTCGATGTGTTGCTCTTGCTTTATCTTGCCTTTGTTTATTTTTCCTGAAAGAGAAAAAAACACCTTAATTCCAATAAATTCAAACCTTCCACCATAGTCAGTACTTATTATTACAGTAAAAAAAAAATGCAAGAAATTGGATTACTCCACCAAGAACAAACAATATATTTATTTATTTTTTTAATTGTTCAGATATAATTGACATGTTGACACAATTTTAAAATTATCACTCACACACATGCAAAACCTGAAAAAAACAAGAAATGTAAAAAAAAAATTAAAAAAAATTAGAAAAGAAAAGATAAGAGACTACTGTGTTTAGCAAGAAGACTGAAACGAGATAGCGAGTATACCTACTTACCTTGCTTTCTTAAAATCAAAATCCATTCCGCCGAGGCGTCCTCCAAAATACGACTAGCAACAACAATATTAACACTTAACAATTAGGGCAAACTTGGATTAATAGCGATATCAAAATAAATGTATAAACAGGGAAAATAACCAAGATTTGAGGGGCTAAAGAGCTGTCAGTATGATGTTTAGATGTTTTGAGGGTTTTAAGGTTATGTAATCCATGTTTTCGTAGCCTTGTAGGAAACAGAAAAAGGACAATCCGTTGTTGGTCTGCTT
>Ga0058701_10000740_pt1 | contig 21962 bp, 21 predicted proteins | sample AgamicOrMae_FD_97039 | JGI IMG/M metagenome (GOLD analysis project Ga0058701, IMG submission 97039) | Agave microbial communities from Guanajuato, Mexico - Or.Ma.e | ecosystem: Host-associated > Plants > Phyllosphere > Phylloplane/Leaf | place: Guanajuato, Mexico | collected 2012-06-04 | reverse complement strand
TAGTATTGGAAAGAAAAGTAAAAAAAGGAGTACGTAGTGATAGCAGACCTTGTTTTAAGAGACAAGGAGAGGAGAATGCGGCTTGCTGGCGGCCTTGCTTAGGTTAGCTTAAGTATCTTGCGTCTTACATAGCTCCCACTTCACTCGGCTGTCGCCAAGCCTGATGCCGCTTATTTTCCGGCGTTTCACCAACATATACGGCATAAGCAGTACCGGTAAGTAAGTAAGCAGTAAGGTTTGTCAACCGATGTTTGCCGACCAAAATTTACAGTATGCCGCAGTTTTGCATTCGACTGAAGCTGTTAGAAATTGGCTTCATGAGCGTATACTAACCTCGCTAATGCAAGAAACAGTGTGATTTTCTTATAACAGAAACAACACCTGAGACAGAGCAGAAATTTCGAGAGCTCTCGCCACATCGCTTGAATCAAAACAAACACAGACTCCGTCCCATTGTACCTCGCCCATAGGTACAAATATGTTGCACATATACAGTACTTACCTCGTTTCCTTGAATGTTTGTGTACCAAGAAGTGCTATCCAGGATAGTAGTATGTTCTTTCTTCATGGCAGATCATCCTAATGAGAAACTGGGCACAAGTTTCACCACGGACCACTCGGCTTGGACAGGTTAGGATAACACAAAGTCAGTGTTCGCTAAGCACCAAACTAATCATACGTTTGTAAACACTTAACATGATCACAATTTAGAACTTCTCGTACAAGTTAACCTTAAACACGATCACAATTTCGAACTTCTAGCACTAGAAATAAGGATATGCCGGTCGCCGGTAAACAGCGCTACCGCATCCTTGAGGAGCAGAGGAGGTTGTCAGAGTCTTTTCGTTTCTTAGTTTCTTGCGCCAGAGGGCGCTGACGTACACAAAATCCGCGCTTTTTAATTTAAACAGCCGAAAACCAGAGCAGCACCGACGGAAACTGCTTAAAATGTATAATAAAGAATTGATACTTTTTGAACTGAATGTTACTTATGACCAAAACGTCATGAAATGGAAAACTCCTGGACAGTGGCAGGTACCGGTAACTGTTGAGGGTTACTCGCTCCTAAAACACGGGATACGTTATCCAGATCAGCAGAGTAGACCTGAAGACTACGGTTTCTTCTAAACACCGAAGACTTGGTCCGAAATATGGAGTTTTTTGCAAAGAGAAAATTACGGTAGTTGATAAACCGCCTGCCCTTGTTTTTAGCGGCGAAAGCATGATCACCGCACATTGCAGTTTGGCAACCATGAGGTGACGAAAGACGACATATCTTGAATGCGCAGCTTTGCAAATTATAGTGGTCCATCGATGTTATTCCATTAATTGCCGATAAAATCTTGATCTAAAAAATAAAAAGAAAAATGAGTTCTTTATTTGCTGACCGAATGCCTTCCCTACATGTAAGGTATTGAGAATAGACCCTTGACAAAAGCTCTGCTACTTTCGACACCATGAAAGATAGAAAAGTTAAGTTTTGAACTTTGAGTATTAACGCCGACATTTCCGTGAAGTTACAGCGCTGACGACCTTATTAAGGGCACGCCTCCGCCCTTACCAACTTCTACGTACCGTACAGTGGAGGGCATAAATGGCTAGGCAAATATCCATGAGGAGACCATGAATGCGTGATTACAATAAGGTCTGTGGCGTGATCGGCCAAACCCCCACTGCGGGCTGACATGTGTTTCTTCGTCAGTGAAGAACTTGTGGAATAAAAGGGCTTGCTATTAAATAAGACGTGTTTATTCCTTGCAGAAATCCCATACATGTTGATATTGTTACGCCCGCCCGTGAAAAATATGCAATACGGTTTTTACGGTGTGTCGTGCGAACAGCACGGTATGTTCCTCATGATTCGATCTCCATCTTCTATACTGATAAGCATAATAAAAATAAACAAACACCGGGGAAAATACTCCTAGTAGGCTTATTCAATAATACTGTTAACGTGCCGTTTCTGCCCGATATATAAGTAGTGCATCGTCGCATCACAATTCTAGCTGGCCATTACAAAAATATCATGAAACAATCTATGAACGACATTTGTCCATGCGCTGGAGGGTCATGAGTCCAGATGACAGGATCGTGATGTTAAGCCTGTAGGCTAAAATTTGACATAACAAACACTTAAACAGCGCATGGAGCTATGTTTATAACTTCTGTACATAATCAAATGCTTATTTTAACAGATCCAAAAACCGCCGAGGCACACATGTATCAAAAGGGCGCGTGTCGAAGCACACGCATTTATTTTCCTCCTATAATTCAGTTTAAAGGGGTTCAAAAGCTTCTTCAGTTTCAGGACGTAGCGGGGACCACCACGGCAAAACGTAGCCACATCGCTCAGTCAAAATTAAGACAGTTGCCTCTTGTGAATTCAAAGACCAAAGTCCACCGATCTCGACTCTGCATACAAAAAAGCACCATGTTTTCCAAGAGGCTACCTTTTGTATTTTACCTTTTCGAATATGTGTCAAAAAAATAATCTGAAAATGAGCTGAACATTTTTTTCGGTCTAAAAACCCTCAAGTTACACAATTCCCGATAATTTCTGAGGAGATACAATCGATGGATATAAACCATCTCTCAGACTCAAAAGAGGAGTTTTTAAGTTCTGATTCCTCTTTGAACCAAATTTGATTTGTGCGATTTTTTTCTCCGAAAAAGCTCGCAGAGACGCAAACAGAACACGATGCAGTCAAAAGGAGAATGCGTTTTTTGTGCGGACTGGCAGTTTTCGTTAAATTTCTTTCATTCGAAGATAGGAAAATTAAGAGGAACTTTGGAAAACGTTTCAACAATGATTTTGACGTGTTTTAGCCATTGGACACTCGAATTTCTCATTATAAGAAAATCGTTTCAGAGGCACTTGATCAAAGCGACCAGAGACAACGCAGGCAAGCGTAGAAGCTTCGAACCCCTTCAGCGCTGAAGAGTCAGCTCTACAAGAAATACGGGGGGAAATCAAAGGACGACTACTGAGAAAACACACACTCTTGGGGACGAATTTTCAATTCAACACTAACTCGACAATTTCAGCAGGAAGATTCTGACTAAAATGTAACGTATTTTGATTGACAAAGTCCTAACTCGATGCTCGGGTTTAACACAAAAACAAAATTGACGTAAAAGAGACTAGTTGATTAATATCAGGCAAATACGAATTTAGGGCCACTCCCTACGCAACGCAATGCAGATAATGAAAGCAGAGCGCAGTTTAAGATCGACCCCTCCCGGCGGGAAGGAGGAGTCGAAACATGGTCATCACTTGTTATTAAAATGAAAATGCACACTGATAAGGCGATGATGCGGACGCCCTACCGCCCCTAAAACACATTTTCGAACAATCTCGTACCGATAGCCCTTGACCGTGTTTTCACATACGTTATCTAACACAGAAGCGAAATGAAACTGTAACAAGCCTCTAGCAGACGTCCCCACAACGGATCACAGGAAACGGTCGGTGAGAACACCTTAAAGATCGGACCGCGGAACCAATCGCTCGGGAAATCGGGGCGAGAAACCGCCTTCATTCATATCACGAAAAACTATGAAAAATTTAAGGTTCAGATTTTCATACAAGGAAAATTTGAGGTTTGCATAATTCCACCTTTCGTCGCTAAGCAGAGCGAGGTTCAGGGCGTCTAACCTAATTTATCGCCAAGCTTTGAGCCGCTTTCTATGGTTTAATTGCCTTGTGCCTCGCTTCGATCGGCAACGAAAGGTGGAATACAAAAGATGGGGAATACAACTGACAGTGTATGACTCTAGTGAGCGTGAGCAAGAGCCGTCAACGGATCGTATTCGGAAGCGAGATCGTTTCCTTCCGCAAGAAGTATGCGCTTCGGGCTATTCTTGACAAATTGTACTAGTGGGCTAATCGGTCTGACAATGACGAGCGGTTGCGCTTCCAAGCCGAGAACGAATGAGATGCGGTCCATATTTTCTTTTCGATTTCTTACCAAAGTCGCGGCGGAGACGAAGGATTCCTCAACATGTGCCGAGGCAAGCTCTTACGGGCTACGATGCATATCCTGATTACTTGTTACTCGAAACGATTAACCGCACTACTAACATACATACAGTATTTTTATGGGAACAAGATATGGTTAGGTTTCACAATCCAGCGGCTGACTCGAAAGCGGAATGTCGGCAATGAGGAACGAGTGATTTGATTCATTTTCAGAGAGAAAAGAAAGCGGCATAAACGATAGGGCTACTGAGAAACAAACAACGCATAGAGAAACGCACTTGTTATTCGGCAAAATGCTGGAACACAACAATAAATGATATTTTTCCTACAACAATTCAAAGACCGATATTGACAGACAAGGGGCACGACCACCTCGGCTCGAAGGGAGACTCGATAGTGTTGTCCTTGAGACCTAAATAACAAACCGTAGCTGTTAACATCAGTTTCAAACGTCATCAAAAACAGTTAACACTACTGTATGTCTTTTGTCTACCACTCCTAAAATAAAACAGTAAGAATACGTAGCGGATCAGCAATATAAGACAAAAAAGGGGGAATTTGATCATGAATAAAATTTGGCACCTAAAATTGCAGACAAAATGGTTGTACATGTAAGCCAGTACCGTACGGAACGTTGAGCAACTTTTAATATATCCAAAAGCACTAAATTTTTCTACGAATCGTTAGCAATTTTCAGGAAAATCACATCGAATGCACCACACCTTACGTTGGTGCCTGTCATAAACTCGGAACGAGTTCAAGCAACAAGAAATTATCAACGTGCTACCAACGCGCCACACCAAACTAAACACTATCATATAGGGAAGGCATGTGAGCAATTGAATGGTCATCACAAGAAGGGAGGAGGGAGATGCTCGAGAGATAGGCTGGCCTCTCCAGAGCCGTACCGTACCGCTGACTAATACGATTTCACAGCCTCCAAAATCAGAAAAGAAACTGGCATTGACTTCGATTTCTCGGCGGTTTAGTTTGGTTTGACTCCGGTTCAGAAAGAAAAGGTCGAAAAAGAGAGCCTTCAACGCAGTTATTGCCCGTTAATCGTCGTTCGACTTCGGTCAACATGCCCAAACATGTTTCGACTCTCGATTGGTATACAAAACATTCGAGTTCGAAAAGAGACATTCGTACTTCGAAAGAATGTCGTAACTCCATCGTTACTACCAGAGATTACTCCTGGCTTCCAGATATTCGGCATGCACGAGAGCGATCTTTTGATGGTTCTTAGGATGTAGTTCGGACGTTCTGTCTTAGGCAATCTAGCTTCTGGTTGTTAGCCTTCTGCTTTAAGCGTCCCGCTCCGAAAGACGGCGGCAACACCCCCGATTCCGAACGATTATCACATCTTACCACAAGCATGCCTAATTATTCTTTTAAAACAATTTCATAGTGGTTCACACATTTTCTATTAAAACTTGTAGGAAAATAACATTACAAGAAAACTTTGTTTACACTAAAAACCTTGTACTAACATTTGAACTTACACTGCAATAAGGCCTTCACAAATCCGTGAGTGACTGCCAGTCGGGTGCAGCCTGGAAAACGTGGCAGTTCTACAATGCCACGATGAAACAAAGCCTCTGTGTTCATCACGACCGCAGCCGCGGAAATGCATTCAAATGCCACAAAAAAAAATTAAAAAACAAACTATTCAGAGAACGGATCACACCAAATTGATATGCATGGTTCAACTACATGACAGTGTAATTGCATGCATTATTAGCAGGTCTGCTAATAAGTTCGATTTGTTCGAGCAGATCGGGTGACACAACGAAGTTCGCAGCTGGCAAAACAAAACTTCTCAGGGAAGGGATGGGATATGAAAGACGACATAAACACTAAGGCACACTTCTTAACAGAAAGAGTGCTAACAAAATGGAAACAAAAAGTGACTTGGGGACGGATATGTACCACAAGCGTTTCACCCGTTAGCGCGACGAGGCGAGGCCACGAGGCGGCGCGGCCTTACGAAAGGAGTCTTTACGCGCAGTTATCAGTCTCATGCAGTTTTGGCAATATTTTCCACTGAAAGTGTACGACTAAGCGAAAGCAACGATAAAATTGACATAATCCCTCAGTGGGACGGGGCAATCCCTTTGGGCAATTCATTTCAAAGCGACCGACATTCATCGTCAGGTCTTTGAGATCCAACAACGCGACTTGAAACAAAATGGAGGCCAACCCAGCCTCTCGCCTTCTGATTGGCTGCCAATCTCCGTCTGCCAAGCGCTGTACGAAAACTTCCGCTTGAGACAGCTTGTCGAAGCTGGAAGCTTAACAGAGGGCGGAGGAAAACCCACTCAACTAACGATTTCCTGTGGGTCATTTCGTTTCCGGCGTATACCTGCTAATAGAGATCGACAAGTTAACCCTCGTTGGTCATTTTCGAGGAGAGCGCCAGCCATCACAGTAGACAATGACCAACTCAAAATCGTTCCACAGTCTTATTTTATTGTGCAGAGGTAAAAATTAAGATAAAAACAAATACAAGAAGTCCCAGCTCCGAATTCGTTGTATCACCCTGATCTCGTAAGTTGCCACATCACAATAGTTACAGGTTCATCCGTAGTCTGTAATAGAAAATAGCCTGTCTTACATTAGGTAACTTAAGAGGACATCTCCTTAATACCGTTAACAGATCACATCCTATAACGTACAAGCATCTGCGACCATCAAGTCAACCGCACAACATCCAGATATTCACACGCCCTGCGCTTATCGGCACGCACCTCGGATGCGTGCCAATAAACGACTTGTTGACGACGACGCGATGCCAGTGTGTAAACATCACAATAATATAGAATCCCCACAGTTCTGGTATTGGTGCTTTAAGAATTCGCGGACCCGAATCCATAGAGGGACTAATCCACTCTGGTCCGCTTTAAGTTCGTTCACCGTAATCAAACTATTTACACTTCTTTTTTACCTTTTTTTACGTTTCATTGGTTCATAGGCACTGAGAATTTTTTTTAAAACGACACACGCTCAGAACGAAGCATTCGCTTTCAGTATTACAAAACGGGGAAAAGCTACAGATCGGTCTGAGGTAGTGCCAGGTGACTGCTAGGAGAATGGTCAGGAGACGTCTAGCAGGGGGAGGGGAGAGATCGCAGACAAGCTTCTCATGGTGTCCACGATTCAAGGTCGCTTATTCGCACGAGCCGCTGTCCCCGCTGTCGCCGACGCCGCTGTCCGCGCTTCCGGCGCTGTCCCCACTACCGGATGCGGTTGCACCGGGACTGCTCCCGTCGTCGCCACTGCTGCTGCAAAACCGAACAGTCGTCCAGTAAAGCGAATATTCACACCAAAACATACCAATCACATCACGGTTACGCAAGGTTATTTCTATTGGCGCGCCTATGTTAGCTTGAGCTAGCTTGTACAGAGAAAATGTCCTTACGTTGCTGTTGGGGCGTCTGAGGTTGTGATTGCTGGTTCTGACGACGCATCTGTCGACGCAGGCGTTTCCGTCGGTTCTTCCTTTGCTTCCGCGACAGCTTCTGAGTCGCCGGCGCCGGTTGCGGCGGAAGGGCCGAGAAACCTGCACAAAATCAACCACTCTCACCACAAAGCACTTACACAAACTGACGCTCCATCCTAAATCCAACTAATATTCCATCTTACGCTTTGGAGCTATCAAACGAGTTATACTTCAGAGCAAAGGTTGTTTTTAGCCCACTTCCGCCCAGCGATGCCGTTCGGAAACACGAAAAAAATTTGAGGAGGATCATTCCCGATCAGTATTGTCCAATTTAAAAAATATCACCCCTCTGGAAACCTGAAATTTAATAATCTAGGCATTTCTTATGCCTTAAAATTTCGTATTTCTATGGAAACGATCCTTCTAATTCCTCTTAAGCTAAATTTCACTCCAAATACTTTGGGCTGTTATGGGTTAATAAGAGTGCCAAGAATGCTGTCGTCAAATACAATGGAAAACGGTATTTCATAGGAAAAATTACACTTTTTAGGCGACTTTACTATTGGAAAAAAATTCAATTCTAATTTCGGTGCAACCAATACTTGGGCTAAAATCTTCAAAAATTTGCTGCAAACCATGTCACTTTAATATCGTCATATTTTCCGGACGAAAGCGAATTCACGCAAAATTCTGGCGACTCATTCTGATAAAAATAACAAATTTTGACAGTTTCTACAAGAAAAAAAAAATAGTGCCGCAGCAACTCCGATCAAACTATAGAGCGGAAAAAATTACATGAGGGAACTACAAATACTGTGTATTTTTAGGTTATTGAATTGAAAGGGCTTCGGATATCGAGGTCAACAGATAAAGTAAGCATCAAAAAAACGAACCCACCCTCTGTGGGGAGGGTCAAGCCAAAGAGAGTAGGGAAATCTACCGACGGTTTGGAAAACACCGACCCAGGGACAACAGAGACTTCTGGGGTAAAGGGGACACAGCCCGGGCCAGCTGGGACTCGGGCGAGGCACGGCTAAGTCTTGCTTACATGCTGTTTTTCCATTTACAACGACTTGCTCAAGCTCTTCTGATTTCCTAAACAAAGGGAAACAAATGCGTGTTACAGAAGAAAACATGCTAACATATGCAAAGAGGTTAAAAAGGCAGCGCTCCTGCACCAAAATATCGTGAGATACTAGTTTGATCGTTGGGGATATTCGCACTACTCTAAACATACTTCAAGCAAGGTTACTTCAGGTTGGGTGCGGATACGTTAGGAATGCGAACGGTTGGTCAAGGTTTGAGGGAGCTTCAAGCGCCATCACGTTCAGAAAAGTTCGGAAAGAAGAAGTGAGAAAAAATGGAGTAATGAGGTTAGGTTACCTTAGGTAATATTACATAGGGTGCGGTTATGTAAGATGAGCTTACAGACGGTTCGGTTTGATGATGTTCGGTTAAGAGTGAGGTTTGGCACAAGAGACGAGCAAATATCAACCAGGAGAGGCAGGGCTAGGGACGTGTTGGAACTCATAAACAGTGCAGATTCTAAACAAAATGTAGCGTTGCATGGACGGGAGCTTAGAAAGTCTTAAGGTCATCGGCACTTAGATATTTACACGAGAATTAGTGCCACTTTTAAGCAGATGCATAATGGTTCATAAAGGTAAACAAACAAGCGAAATGAACAATGAAGCCAGTTTGCTAGCGGTCGGTTCAAGACGCTCATTTTAATTTTGGTTAACTCCAGCTCCGGTTTATTCAATTTCGTTACTAATCCTTATAAGAGAAGATCTAAGATTTGATGAAAGCCCAATAACAAATGTGATCTTGCTTTCTGCAGCGGGGGGGTTACTCGAGTCTCGCTTGGAACGCTCGCAAAGGTCACTCAAACCAAAGAAAAAAAATGCGACTTTTCTCTAAACACACAAAAACACAGATCGCAATAGCAGCTTCCGATTAACGCCGTGCAAACAAGCGGAGCGGGTGAGCATGAACTTGTCATCCTTTTCGAGGTGATGTTACCTTTGGTTGTCTAGCTCTTCTGAGGCGGCCGGAAGTGCTTGAGCGGAAGTGATGGCGGTGATGGCGGCGATGGCCGAGGCAGCAACGGCGTCGACGGCCGCGATGGCGGCCGGCGTGATGTCCGCTATCGTCGCGCACGGCGCGGCCGACGGCGCGGCCGACGGTGCGGCCGTCGGTGCGGCCGACGCCGTCGGGTTCGCGTTCGCGTCGGACTCCACGATATCTCTTTCACTACAACAAAAGGAACATTTTAATGACATAGATTTGGCAACAATGTAAAAAGCCTTTGAACGAATGCAAAGGCCGCTTTTGCCGCCGAGAAGCAACTGCCTGGTTCGGAGGCTATTCGGTATGGTATTTCGCATTATTGTAATTGTCTGTTTCTTATGTTTCGGTGAGGATAAGTTACCTTGGGTTAAGGTTTAGTTAAATTGGGTTAGGGAAGATTAACTTAGGGTAATATCAAAAGACCAGGTAAGCTTAAGAAGAGGTTCCTTTAACCGCCCAAAGTATATTGGAGTGAACTTTAGCTTAAGAGCAATTGGAAGGTTTTTTCCGTTAAAATACGCAATTTTAAGCTTTGAGATATGTCTTAATTATAAAATTTCTGGTTTCAAGAGGGGTGATATTTTTTAAATTGTGACAATGCTGAACTGAAAAGACAAGACCCTCTAAAATAAATGTTTCTGTTTGCGAACAGTATCACGGGGCGGTTTAAGGTGAGCTCACATGGGTTAGATAAGGTGAGAGGAACAGGAATAAGCTGGTAACTGGAATCCATGCAATATCCATTAAAAAAACAAAAGTTACTCACGCTGTCATAGCACCAATATGTGCTTCTTCTTTAGGCACGATCACAGATGCACTTTGTGCTGCCGCATTGGGCGCTGATGCAGTGGATGCTGATCCTTGGCCAAACGGCGACACAACTTCAAAAAGACACATTCAAATGTTTTAATAAGAGCATCAAATCACAAGAAGCTTAACGGTGCAGCACAAAAACTACTTCTAAAATTAGAGCGTACCTTCCTCTCTGAGTTGGAAAAAAATTAACAAGATAAGCTGAAACTGCACGTTATCTTTAGATAGTTATCGGCATATTTATTGGATACCTTCATGAATAAAATCAAAGGCGACCTCGCAGTTTATTTAAATTGCACAACCGTACTTTCATTCTGTTCGCAGTTTAAGAACTTTGAATAATGACTTTCAAAGTGAAGGATACATGGTTTTAGCACGCTTTCTTGAATCTCAAAAACAGCAACAAAAAAAAAATAATTAAAAAATGAGGTAAATTTTGGATTTGAAAACCATATTTCGTCCATACCAGGAATAGTAAATAAAAATGCTTCATCTGAATATTTACAGGGTGTCTTGGCAGTATACGTACCCTATCCACTCTGTGTACTAGAAATCATATTAACGGTGCACAGCACAACGTATTAGCTGCAGAATGAGTGGAATCGGTTACCTTGTGCCGAGGCAGTATCTTCATCATTGAGCTGGGTACTATGAATAAAGTTGGCCTCGAAGTTGGTGAAGTCCGCCCAGTCGGACTGCTCCGCGGCTGAGAGGCCGGAGTCGTTCCCCGACGAGGCCCACGGATCACACAGAGAGTCCATCACTCCTGCGCCGGGACCCTTCAACCAAGCTGCCCACAAAAACCTTTCACAGTGTTGCCACTTTGCGCCAAAATGCTCCTTTTAAACGCAATTATCTTTTTAACCAATACAGACAATGATGGACCCCATTTTCAAACTTCTCAGATCGGGAGTGATCCAAAATTTACACTATGATCGGTTATCTTTAGTAGTTTTTGAGTTAACCGAGGTTAAGGTTAAAGTTTGCAAAATCGCGAAATCTGGCAACATTGCTACTGACACTGAAGGAGCCTCACGCGCATCGCCGCAAGTGATGCGCGTTTCTTTGAATTCCTAATTAAGAGTGATATATGAACGAAGTGGGAAACAGCCGACAACAATTTTTAGTTCCCCTGAATTATTACCAACAATTAAACGTGAAAAAATCGACAAAAAGTTTTCGACTGAAAATTCGAAAAAAAAAGCAAGGGGTACCCCTATGATTTTTTTCAATTTTTTCGCCATTTTTTTTTTTTTGTGGGATCTTTATGTTTCGACGATTGGATCTGATTGAGGGACACTAAAAAAGAATAGAACCGATGTCTATTGCTCACTTGGACGAATTTAAATAGACAGGGAGGGGGAGGGTGAGAGAGTTCGCGAACGGGAGGTCGGAAGAGGGCGTGAATTTGATAATTCCCTTCTTGCCGCAATACATTGAATTGAATACATGGGGAACAGGCGACGGTATAAACAATTTTTAGTTCCCCTGTATCAGCTCCAACCATCAAACGTAAAATTTTCAACAAAAAGTTTCCGACTGAAAATTCGAAAAAAATCAAGGGGTACTTCGAAATTTTTCAACCCGAAATTTTTTTATGGAATCTTAATTTTTTGGCGGTTGGATCTGATTGAGGGAACCTAAAAATGGTTAGGACCAATGACTGATGCTCTATTGGTCGTTTTTTAACGGACCGGGAGAAGGGGCAGTTCACGGCTGGGATGTTTGAGGGGAAGGCGTGACTTACTCCGGGCAGCAGAGGGTTAAATATCCGACTTACCGTCGGAGTCGGTGTCGACTTCCATGTGCACGACGGTGAGGTCCATTGCGTCGCCCGGCTCCCGCTCGTCGTCCAGGTCGTCGTCGGAGTTGTGACCGTCCGCGATGTCATCGCTGTCGTTGGACCATTTGCTGTGACGAAAAGTCCAGCGCAACGTCACAGCGAGAAGAGAAATACAGACAACGATTCGATGCCCGACTGAACGGAACGGCGGCACGCGACTTGCTCGACAAAACTCAATCCGAACCTAACCATGAATGTGCGACTCTAAGATTAGGTTCACCTAGGTTAAGGCAAGTTAAGTTGCGTGCCTTGAACCGAGCTAGGGTCGGCGATCCAACGAAAGGTGGAACAATCGACCTTCCGAATTTTTCAGAGTGGTGGCACACGACACGACCCGACTTGAGAGGGGACCACGTTACTTACCTTTGATTCTGAAAGGCCGGCAGGTGCACAGAGTCCTCCCAGTTGACGTCCCCATCATCTGGAGCAATAGTTGAGCCAACATCTCCAAACATTCCTGAAAGCCTGTATTCCATGTTTTCAAAATCTTTAAGCTTACCCGATACATCTCTGAAACAGAAACACAAAGTCTAGTTAGGACAAACTCCGTTCACTTAATTTTTTAAGGCCAACTAAAAACGACGTTTCTAACCTAAAAAAGCCGATCTTGAAACATAACGCGACGAAGCCTTACAAAAACTATCGAGACTAAGCACTCGTACGAAAGCTTTACTTTTTGCGAATAATTTGTACAAGAGAAAGATTTTTTTTGGTGGGCGTTATGTTTCTCTCAAAAAACCTTCATTAAGAAAACCTATATTTTTAGGGGGCACTTCAGGGAGACAGCGTGGACATCCTAAGGCAATCCTCATAGTTGTGAAAACTGCCAACCCTTGAAACATATGAGGATATTTTCTCTTGCGAGAATCCCCTTGGTGAAAATTCAAGAGAATTACAGCTAAACCCCTCAACAGTCGCTTTAGAAGTTTTCTTGCATAGTAAAAGAAAGTTACCTTCCGTACAGTCCCTCTTCCGCATCGGCCATGTTGAAAGTCTCGATCGACGCTTGAGATTCGTCCTGCGACTGATAAGTCATGTATCCCTAAACAAAACGAAGACAAAACATTCTAATAACTGTAAACATATCCGCTAAGTGAATATTTTTAACGTTGCGTTGTCCAGCTTTGAATGAAAACCACAATGGAATGGAAGGTTGAACCATGGTGGAACATAGGTATTGAGCCCAGGCCTCGAGCCCAGGCCTCGAGCCAACACTCCAGTAGACTACCCACCTGATTTGAAGCGTTGGTGAGGAACTGTACTGTTCTGAAGGCGTCTTCTTCATCGTTGCTGGTGAGAATAGGCTTGGGACCACTCTGTTCGTAAAACACATGTTAGGTACAATACAGTCGAACCAAAAGGTTCCCCAACACTCACAATTCAGCTCTTTGACTTACAGGATGACCGTGACCGACACTTTTCACCACAAAACTGGACCTCGAAATACTTTAATGGTCCAGGTTTCCCTAGGCCCCATAAGAAACGTGCTGGTGAAGCTTACCTCGTAAATTTTGTTCACTTCGGCTAGAGGTCCCTCAACAAAGACCTGCCAGGCATCTTGAGTTTCTTGCGGAATTTTTTCGGATACAATGGTTTGGATCGGTTCCGTTGCTAACTGCTTCGATAGGTTATTGGCTATTAGGATAAGGTGCCCCATGTATCCGCGCCTTTTTCCTTCTTTGCTTGTTCTAAAAAAGACAAAAAAATAATAAAAAACTTCGCTATAATTATGCGGAGTTTTGTGTTTGCGGATAGTCATCAAATACATTTATCGCAATTTTCATAAAGTGCCGATTCGATTTCAAACGATTATCAGCAGTTCATGGAAAGGGTTATGTTTTGATAGGTTACATTGGTTTAAATTATCACAGTCTTCAGAAATTGAGACTAAATGATCAGAATCGACAGTTGGTACAGAACTCCTCAGTTGGAAACAAAACTTAATGTTATTCTTTCAATTCAGGTACTCACACTTCTTCATTCTCTGCCCAGGCTTCCAGTATTCTTTGGATCAAACGGCATTGCACCAATATCTAGCGGAGATAAAAATCGTTTAGTGATAGTTTCTACTAGCGGCGAGAAAAAGCATTTATTTCCAAATATTAGCGAAACGGAAAAAAATCCCTGAATTGTTCTAAAACTTACTGTAAAGCTGTCCTGAAATATATGCAATATCTTAAAGTTAAATCGTTTACTTGAGCAAGAACACGCATATACAAAATCAAGGCATCCATTAGTAAGCGTCTGCGCGGAAATGATCAAACAAGCAAAATAACAAGGTATTGTAAAAGACTAACTTTTGATGCTGGACCGATAAAAAAAAAAAAAGATATGGTACGATCGCGATTAACTCACGTGTCGCTTTCACACAAGGAAACCATGTAAAAAATCAATTTTTCCGACTAAAGCTTTGAGAAGAATCGGATGAGTATTTTAGGAAACACTTACATTTTCTATGAGAACAGTGTGAGGCGGTTCACCGTCCCCCGAGGAAACAGGGGCGCTGTTTAGCGCAAAAGCGAGAAACCGCTCAACTTGCCTGTGCAGGAAGTTGTTCCATTGATATTTGAAAAACAGGTCCTGCAACATATTATTTCCATACGTCACGACTATGAAGATTGGTTGGCTTGAGGAAAGACCACGAAAGTCGGCGAAACGTCCCGTTCTCAGCGACATAACTGACAACTGACATTCGCTTTTCCACTCAGTGTAGCCAACCTCAAAATCAAATTAACCATTCATGACCCAGGTCGATTTCCTCCTCGAAGTTATACCTCGAAAATATACCGTTTCAGAGTTCTGAGTCAATTTTTTTCTGCAGCACTACAACCACCTTAAGGTTCTACGTTCATATCTAAATATTTTTTTTCGAACATTTACGGATATCCATGGGTTTAAGATAAGGAAAAGAGAGATTTACCAGTAGAACGTCAACAGTTCCCAGTTGAGCCAGCTCCTGGTTGATCGCTGGCGTGTTGGTAGCAGCGAGCGCTGACAGTAATTTTGCTACGTTCCAACGAGTATTTCCTAGAGGTGGGTCTAAAGTGCCCACGGTGGTTTTCACCGGCGCTTTCTGCAACGAGGAAGAATAATTCTTGAAACAAGTAATAGAGGACTAGCAGAAGAACAGTCTCTTGCGTTCAGGAATAGTCCAAGACGCACTGCCAGCGTTGCCACATGCCTGCGTTGTGCGATTCGTTGGGGAAGCTTTTTAAAGCCTTTTTCAGCGCGTCGTCTGTTCAATGGGACGCCTTTTTTCAATCAGTTATGAATTCAGGAAGTACTTACCGGAGGTGGATCCAACAGCAAATTGTGGAAATCCTTCAAGTACGGCAAAATGGCCGTGGCGGTACTTTCAATTACCTCCTGGTTATCCTCTAATTCCGGAGCAGCACCGTTTTCATTCCCGGAATCACTCCTATTGCCTCTGTGAATACAAAAATAGTTTATAGCCGAATGGGAAACAATAAATTTGGTTGCCAAGGAATTTCAAAGATAATCTTCACGCGGACAAAACTTCTATGATGATACACTTCGTGCTTTTGATTTGAAATTTTGTCAAACATTCTGTTGTTAGCAGCACTAACGATGGAGATTCATACTTACACTGATTTGCTAAATCCCAATAATGTCAGCAACACTGCAATACCTCCAACTATACTTGACTCACTCTTATTACTACTAAGTATGGTTTGTAAAATTTGATCCACAGTTTGAGGTCTGGAAACAAGAGAGGTATGGAGTGAGAACAGCGGTTGTACACACAAACGAAGGGGGTTTAGGATACTTACGATTCAACGGTTTTCAAAATATTAATCAGAGGATTAGGTTCAGACGAAGACAGAACGTTTTCTCTGGTTTTGGTGATGATTTTGCAAAGTAACTGGGACGCATTGCAATGCCGGTCCGAATCAACAGCGGGGTCCAAAAGCGCGACCAACGATGCAACAACCGAATGGCTTTCTAACCACTGAAACCACAGGAAAAGTTATTCGCACGCTGAGCGGTGTAACCAACTTTACTGAGCACAAATACAAAAAAACATTGCTGGGTGTACTTACATTAACTAAATTTTGTCTCATATCCGCTCCTTCAACTTGAGTAATGAGTTTCAACAAAAGATCCATTATCGCAGACGTGCCCAAATGTTTTAAAAAGTTACTAACACTATCCTTTTTCGACTTGAGGAACTCGAGAACTTGCAGGCAGGTGAATTGGTAGGAATACCAGTGCTAAAACACAAGGAAAAGTTGGATTGTCTTGATATTACTGTAACATACATTGACTAAGCACTCATACTCCATGGAGGCAAATACGAACCTGATCCGTTTTCCGGGCAACCAAAACACCGAGAGTTTTGCTGAAGAATGACGCCAAAAGGGGATTTAAAGGTGGCTCCGACTCAAGGAACGGATATAACTTGGCAAGTGTGGTGTTGGCTGCGAGACGTTCGTTGATAGAGGGGACATCACACGTCAAAAGCTCACATGCTATGTTTGGATACTTGAATCGCCATCTTTCATCCAAATCTTCCGACGGTTCCATGGTAGTTAAAGTAACCAATTCTTCCATAATTTCTGGCCTACCCAAGCTACGGAGAAAAAAAATAACAAAATCGTTATGCAATTAGCGATGGTTTATAAACATTCACCCGTCCTCACATTAGGGACGGGGACAGAATATCCCCAGGAACTTCTATCCACCCGAGTTCCCGGAAGATGATCTTGTTTTCGATAATGAAGAATACTGTATTTATCCATTTACATCTGGCAAAGTGGGCAAAACGCAGTATTTTTGGCATTCCTACATTAAAGACGGGCTCGAGTTTTCGTAAATAGTATTTTGGACACAGTAAGTAGTATTTAAGAAAAATCGGTTGAGTATATGAATACGGACAAGGCGTCAAGGAAGACCCTTAACATTGACATGGTACCTAATCTGCTCAATACGCGCAAAATTCTCCATTTTTACCCTCTCAAGAACTATGAAAGTGACGACGAGTTCGGATTTCTGGGACATTTCACAAATGGAAACTATGCTTTCCATGAAATTTATGCGGTTGATGACCTGAACCGCGTACTAATGCAGAAATGGGCATATTTGCCAAATATTCATAATTCAATGAAATCGTTCTCGTTCTCCATGAATTAGCGAATATAAAGGCTGAAATTTACAAGGCTTTTTGGAGGGGTGACCCTCAAGCCTGGTAGTTTTGTATCAATGACTGAAACATATTTCAAAAGGATACTCGGACATTTTATTTTTCACCTAACATTGTAGTATTATTACAGCTCAGCACAAAAATGTAATACAAAAAAGAGGTCAAAAAGTTACTAGAAATTGAAAAAAATTATATCTTAGAAATAACTTCAAATAGCTGAGCAATAAATGTCAAATTTTAGCTAAATTATACAGGTTTTATTCTCAATTGTATGTTTGTGTGAGTTATAAATTATTCTTATTCAGTCCCTTGAGAAATGTATAGCCGAGGTTCAACTGTCAAAATTACCATACAATGCATTAGGAAATGTTTTGAAACCTTTACTTACAATTCCAAAAGATTCTTGTTTTGTGCTTTGCATTCTTGGAGAATGTCTTCATCATCCATAAGCTCTTTAAGAGTGACATCCTAATGAACAGAAAAATCTAAGCATTAGCAACAAGTAGGAATAAGGATTCATTAGATTAAGAATCAGGTCTTACACAGTTGACTCGATATTCAAGGAAATTATTTACAGTTCCAGATTGCTGATTAAATTATGAGATACAGCAAATGAATTCTTACCTCTTTGTTCAGAAGAGAGTCTATGTGATTGGGATTTGAAGGGTTAAATTTCCAAAACATTTTGCTTGATGTTTAATACTTTGGCTAGAATTTGCTGAAACAAAGATCACATAGAAACTGTTAGAGAAGCAAAGATAACATTACAAACGCCCTGAGGAACAATATGAAGGTATGGAGCAGAAAACGGTAAAAAAATCAAGTTGCCCTTACAGCTTTTATGAATCATGTGAGACAACCATAAAGAATTAGTAATAACATCCAAATGAAGAAATATTCAAGGAAAATGATAATATGCACACTCGAGCTAAAGCAGGATAGAGGAAATGTTATTGCAAAAAATAATCTTGCAAGAATTGGGACTAATGTATGGTTTGTCTAGGGGGTAGATATGTACGCGCAAAGGTTAAGTTAAACGCAGCAAAGCTCAATAAGTGAGGATAACGCTTACACAAAATTCTTAACCGCACTGTCACGACGAAAAACGGTGAGAGTTGCAAAAAACACTCATCATATTGTAAACAAAGATCTCAAGAGACACTATGGTAATTTCGCGTGTTGAGTGTTCATTGCGAAAGAACAAAAATAGACAGGTAGAGGATGCACTCAACTACTAAACATCACAAACGAAAAAATGTACTCAGAACTGATAACACAACATATCAGGTTATTATTCTAAAATAAATATTTAAAACAAAACAGAAGTTAGAAAACCTGGTGTACAGGTTACCTCCCGTGGTTAGGCACACTCTCCCATACCGTAACTTCCTTTGACCATGATTTATTTTAATAGATATGTTTTTTAAAAAATAATTTTCAATAAATAACTCACGGATAAGTATAAATTGAGGAGAAGTTGTTTACTTAAATACGTCTCAGCCCAAAAATTCCACCACAGAGCCTATTTAAGAAAACAGATAGATGGCACTTGGTCGTCCTTTTGTTCTTCTTCACGAGCTTGTTGTTGAAGTAATATTCTCGGTCTTCTGAAAAACTGTCGCGCAGTTTCGACTTAAAGTATTTCTAATTTTAATTGAACCGTAATTTTGATGTATTTTTTTAAATATAACAAATTTTAAAATGTGGGGTTATGAGGGCATCACTCACTTTACCACGGCCACGTGACTCACCACATGATATCGCAGACCGCGAATTTTGAACGGCATCGGACGGGGTTTACACCAAAGTGAATTTACTTAATGTTCAAATGCATTGTAAAACGTAAGCTCTCCCTTTCTTACGTTAGTAGAGAGGAGGTTAAACAAAAATAATTGAGTCTAAAAAAAAGACACCCGCACAAGGCGAGGTGAGAATGGCCATTCTCACTTGACGAGACGTAACACGAAAATACGGCGCGGTCTTCCGAGACCGATTTCTTTCTTGACGCTGAAACCTGACGTTTCAGAGGATCGAGGATTATCTGGGAGGAAATCAATTCAGACCAGAACATGAAACTTCTCATTTTGTTCGCTCTATATCTCTGTATATATATATATTTGACGCTTATTTTATATTCAAGTACATTCATGTGCTCTTAACACACGAAGGCAAACAATTCTTACAGGAGGTTACACTGGACTAAAGATAGATAAAAACGAACATACGCAGTGTACATGCATTGTCTATGATCAGTCGCTATAGTGATTTAAGCGTTAAAAGCGACCAAGGACGCAAAATACAAGCCTACGCACTACGGCATCAAAGGGCTATGCAGAATGTTAACTGTGCTTTTGATTGTAACGTTGCAAACTTGGCGTGATCATGAAGTAAAGCTGATGTTACGAGGCGCTGAGGTGACCCTCCAACAATTTCCATTCTAAAATTATTCCAGTCCTGCGTTCGTTAAACCTTGAACTGGCGACAGCTTCTGACTTCTACTCGTTATCGTTGGTTTTGCGTTTTGCGGCACGGGCAAACTGATTTCGAAGCGACTGACAATGAGAGCGGAACATTACTCAAAACCCTGACCTGACCAACGCCACAACACAATAGGAAATTATCGATCGGATCGACTTCCAAGACTGACATAAAAATAACACGCGTCAACTTGAGTATTTCTGCGACTGCATTAGCTCGAATCATCAAACATATCAGGCTACGTTCTTGTCACAAATTTAAAGGGATCTTAAAACGACATAGGTAACTTGCAGTCCAATCCTTCCTTTAAACAAACACATCTTCAAGCAGCCAAATCGTCAATTTTACAGAGTACAGAAGCTTCGAATCAATGACTGCTTGCAGCTTTAGCGTCTGACATTAATGGTTTATTCACGTTCCCCAATGCCTACGACTGGAAATTTCGAAACGAAAACAGGAGGCCACATCGCATCACGCATTTTACAAAGCATCGATACGCATATGGAAAATGATGGAACAAGGAGGTGGAGAGTGGATCAGTGTCAGTGCGTATATTGTATCATCACTTGCATAACCTGGCTTAAGTCCATCCACAAAACACGGATTTTCTCTTCACCAGTGTCCAAGAAGAGGAGGTCCGTGTTTCCGCACAAAGCCCAAGACGTCCAGTAACCATTTCACTTCTCAACTCACAGTAACTCGATTCACTTATCGATTTGCACCGCCAGTCGATAGCAAATTTAACATCGTCGACGGGAAACAAAACATGTCTCATTTAAGAAAGAAATAAGAAAATTTTTATCCTAAAAATATAACCACCTAACAGTATCACGAAATAAAGAGTGGAACTTATATACAAAAATAGATCGAAAACGAGAAAAGAACCGATTTGAGGACATAACGTTGACTCGCCTTCCGATATTTTGCTAGGAAAGACTAAAAGGTACCGACCCAAATCGGCCTCTACACTCCACAAAGAGTATTTTATTTGCAGCACTGGAATTATCTTTGGCTTCCTTACGCTAAGTATTTTTGCTCTACATCTTGCTTTTAACTGCATTGTACAGTTAGGTACTCAAAAATCTCTTGACAAAATTATGATTTCTTCGTTTGGATAAAACAATACAAGTTGGGGTTTTAACTTCAGTGCTACAAATGGTTAGGCTCTCAGAGCACAAGTAGCACTCTTTAGCCGATTTCCAAAACAATTGAACCGTTATTTTAAAAAATAAACTAAACAGATTTAACAAATGAAGAATCAGAAGATAAAATATCTTTTGAATGATCACAAGGAAGATATCCAGACGTTGGCAGCTGAGCAGCTATTCCGGCCTTTCGCCAGCTGCCCACGTCCTTCACAAACCTGCTCGACTTTTGAAGCTTCCGCTCAAAAATATGATTAACCAAAAAAATAATGATAATAAAGAAAAATAACGTGGATCACTGATCGGGAACCAGTTACGTGGTCTACCGAAAGAAACGTCGCTAAAATAAAGTTGATCCGTATCACAGCTCTAGTAGTGTTCAGTTAATCTTGCAGCATCACTTGACAAGTTCCGCCCAAACCAAAGGTCTTCAAATTATACAATATCTGCCACTCGACTGATCGAATAAAATGACAAAATGCTGAAAACACGGTGAGGAGCGGATCTTAACACTTGAGCGGCTCTTGTTTTGCAAAGCAAACTGCTAACTATACATTTATACACAAATAATTATATATACATAAAAAAGCGTATGTATCACAATCAACCGTCCAGTTCTGCGGGGTCACTTCTTTTGTGGTAGTAATAGCAGTTGGTGATGACCATGTTGGCGAGCTCCTTGATTCGGTTGTAGGGCCGGCTGTCCGCGATCACCGCTTGCAGGAGGTTCAGCCCATCTCCGGCCTCCACCAATTTGCAGTATTTATCGGCTGATAACAAAGCGATTCAATTAGTACACTCACATCACTGGTTGAAGCGTCAGGAGGAATAAGCTGTCGCATATGAGGGTTGGATCCACGAAATCCGATGGGCACCGTGGCTTTATTGGCAGTTTTCATGGGTGAATAGAGGCCAAAAAGATTGTTTATCAATCATAAGTGGTTACTGAAGGGTTAGATTCAGAGGCTAGGCTTGGATAGGTCATGGATAGGCATCAGAGATGAGTAAGGCTAACAAACTGTCCGCCGCGGAAT
>Ga0058701_10000738_pt1 | contig 22004 bp, 18 predicted proteins | sample AgamicOrMae_FD_97039 | JGI IMG/M metagenome (GOLD analysis project Ga0058701, IMG submission 97039) | Agave microbial communities from Guanajuato, Mexico - Or.Ma.e | ecosystem: Host-associated > Plants > Phyllosphere > Phylloplane/Leaf | place: Guanajuato, Mexico | collected 2012-06-04 | reverse complement strand
AAAGGCATCCAACCTAGCCCAACCCATATCATAAGCAAGCCTCTTGCGGTATACCAAGTTTAAATATAGTGCCTTGTGCCTCGCTCCGCTATCGCTCCGCTCGGCTGTCGCCAAGCGTAATGCCGCTTACTTCTCGGCGCCCCTGAGCGGGCGCCGAGAAGTAAGCGGCATCAGGCTTGGCGACCGTTAACCCTAGGTTAAGTTAGGTTAGGTTAGGTGCCTCGCTTCGCTATCGCTCCGCTCGGCTTGACGACGGAGGGTGGCACCAAATTTAAACTAAAAGGTTGAAAATGCTACCCTAAAAAATTACAATGTAGCAATATAATTATTTTTCAGCGAATCTCGTTGGTGAGCAGTTTTGCCTGCTCTCTATTTTTGGGGGACTACGCCCCTATCGATTGGGCAGACGGATCGGGAATGAACCTCTTCAATATCCATTCCAAGGACTGGGAACAAGATTTATTGGATGTAAGTAAAACCGCATGCCACTCTCAGCAATGAGGGGAGGAACGGCAAAAATATTGCTAAACGGGTTACCCCTGAAGGTTTTCTGAAATGACGATACTATCTGCTCAGCACGAGTGCCGTGTATGTTGATTACGGGCTGAAAAGAGAGGAAGGAAATCGGCTTGAGGTAGGCAACCCCCATGACACTCGTGTCGAGCGGGCAGCATCGTCATTTCTTATGATCCTCAGAGGCTCGTCACTAGCTCGTTGCTATCAGTCCAAAAGGTATTGTTCGGTTTTGGTCGCATAGGAAGGCTTCTACAAGGTATATAGGGTTTTGTTATACCAACAAAATCATATGTTAAAATAGGGATAACAAAATATTTTGTTACAACAAAATCATTTGTTAAAATAGGAATAACAAAAATATTTTGTTACAACAACAAAATGTTAAGTTCTATCAACAAAACGTTTGGTTGCAGCGGCAAAATTTTTCGTTGCAGCAACTAAAAATTCATTTGTTGTCCCTAATTTTGTTGCCGTAAGAAAACCATTTTTTCCGTGTACTTATGGGGAAATACATTAGCCACCGTTTTGTTGCGCCAACAAAACCGGACAATACATTTTGGACTGATAGTTCTCACGTAAGTGTAAGAATTTTCTCGTTGGTGACTGATAGAGGAATCACGGTTTTCAATTCATAACCATCGAAAAACAAATTAATGAAATGTGACCAACATTCAAGGTATTCGATTTTTTCTTGTCCAACATATATTCAAGGAGAATAATAGATTATTACATCTGTTATTCAGATTATTATATCTTTATCCTCCATGGTATGTTTAACTTCTTGAGGCAAAATAACCACACGCGCTTAGTATTACAGTTATGTCAGGTTATTTTGATTTTGAATTTTGGTCTTCTTAATCACTAGTTACAGAATTCAACTTTGAAAAGTTGGAAGCTAAAATTATGTAATGTATTTTTATATCTTAAAAAAAATGAACATTCGAAGAAAGCAATTCTAAAAAATAAAAGAATGATTTTTTTAGTATTATTATGATATTTTTTCATTTAAAAACCTGACTTAATTGTAATGTTAACGGATTTTTTAAACGCATTATTTATAACTTTTTTTTAAGCAGCGTAATTTTTAGGATTATGGACTGTCCGTCCATCCATATGAACTGTTTTGGAGCAACCTGACAAAGTGTTGATGTCGGCATTGTTTGCTTCAGGCATGTGGACCAAGTCTGCGCGAGAAGTTGGGTTCGCCTGTTCCATCCAACACGGACGTGGGACCCATTTCCCCTTACTTTGTTGAGCGTTTCGGGTTCAGCCCCGAATGCCGTGTGGTCGCCTTCACGGGAGATAATCCGGCCTCATTAGCGGGTAAGTTATCCTATCTGCCCAATTTTCGTGCTCAGGGAGTGATTGGATTTTTTTTAAGTGACTTTTTACACGCTGCCCCATTTCAAATGTATAAGGTTGGTTTCCGTGCGTTCAAGACTCCCTCGTATTAACAAAGGCGTGCGAATAGAACTGACCTAAAATGTATTAGGTTGGTTTCCGTATGTTCAAATCACCTCTCATTTAAAATGCATTAGGTTGGTTTCCGTGCGTTTAAGTATTTTTTGTATTAGCATAGGCGTGCGAATAAAACTAGCCTTATCTGTTTTTCTCTTTGAAAAAATATTTTATTTTTTCATTCGATACATGAAAAAGGGCAAGAGGGCACCTATATAGGTCTTGGAGGAGCAATTAAAACACAATTTTTCTGCGGCACGAAGATTCGAACTTGAGTTATTCATATCAGTGTGGGACTGGGTGATGTACTTCTAGAGTACCGGTTTCCCCCAAAATTTGCAAAATTTTATGAGTGCAATAAATTGCTGGAGGGGACTTTGCTTGTAATTTGGAAGCACAGTAAAATTGGGGAAATTTGTAGGTCTTTCGATGTCTTTCTCCGCAATTCAGGAGATAAAATTAATTGTTAGGTGTGGGGTTCGAACCCACGCTCACATCGTGAACCAGAGCTTAAATCTGGCGCCTTAGACCACTCGGCCAACCTGACTGGCACGATAAATTGGATACATGGGATTAGAGTATCGGCAACGGAACAATACTCACAGTTGGCTACAATCGCTGAACCGTTCTTAATTTTCTGTAACAAAAATGTGGCTAATGTCGTAAGATGTGAATTTACCTTCATTTTTATTTTTTATATTTTTATTTATTTATTTCATTATTTTTAATTTCAGGAATGAGATTACACCACGGTGACGTCGCTATTAGTCTAGGAACAAGTGATACCATTTTCTTGTGGCTCGAGGAACCAAAAGCCTTAGTCAACGGACATGTTTTAGTAAACCCAGTCAACAAAGATTCCTACATGACGCTGTTATGGTAAGTTTGTCCTCGAAGTAAACTTTCGAGATTCTCAAAATTATAACAAGTAAAAAAAAAAAAATAAAAAAAACTCTTACAAGATAAACATAAACATTACAAGATGAACATTTTTTTTTCTTTTTGATCCGCTGGCTTTGCAACGAAAGGTGGAACCCGGAGTGGAAAACTCCTTCTATCAAATCTAGAATTCTATATCATTATTCCTGATAGATTGTCATTTTTTTATGCATTCCTTTAATTTTCCAGTTTTAAAAACGGTTCCTTAACGAGAGAGCGCATTCGTAACAGCTGTGGGTGCGAAACATGGAGCCTCTTTAACGAACTTTTGGAGAGCACCCCTCGCGGAAATTTCGGCAACCTTGGTAAGCTTAAATGACTCGCACAAAATTCAAAGTGCTTATTTCCAAGGCAAATGCTTGTTTGTTAATTCACACGATTCGCCTTTTCCGCGGCAATCATATTTTGCACTGTACGTCCTCTGTAGCGTAGATGGTAGCCTGGCGCGTGTCTAGTTCTGGGTTCAATTCTCGTCTCCGGCATTCGGATTTCCTTCCTTTGTAGTTTCCAACGCCCATCACGGTATAAAAGGTTTTGTTATACCAACAAAATCATTTGTTAAAATAGGGATAACAAAAACATTTTGTTACATCGACAAAATGTTTAGTTCTATCAACAAAGCGATTGGTTGCTGCAGCGAAATTTTTGGTTGCAGCAACAAAAAAATTATTTGTTGTCCCTAATTTTGTTGCCGAAACAAAACTTTTTTTTTCGCGATACACCGTGTTGATATTTTCACGTCATGGTGCACGTGCTTTGGATATAATGCAAGACAATTACGCTGTCCCTATGTTCCCTCTAGATTGCGAATCCCAAACGCCGTAATACCTAACGCCTCCCTTAGTCACGTGACCTGGACTGCCTTACCTACCCGCTCCGACCCTGTGAGTAAATTCCGTAACCCAATTTATTTAACCCTCAACCTAACGTAGACCATGAGAGTAACTTCTCTCATGCGTAGACTCTATGTAATATCTTTTTCAATAGGGCAGTTTCAGTAGAAGGTTGTTTTTTTTTTAGGTTTATACTACGATACTCAAGAAATCATTCCGTCTCTGATCGGTGATCACCGGTTCAACAAGGCCAACGAAAAGCTGACGCGATTTGCAGCCAAGGAGGTGGAAGTGCGCGCCCTCATCGAAGGGCAGTGCATAGCCAGGCGAGCTCACGCTGAGGATGCCGGTTTCCACATCGGTAGGCTTAAAACAAGCTCAAGTCATTCCTGAATTAAGCCCATGACTCACTCTTAAATCGTCGCTCCATCGCCCTCCATTGTAATAACCGACTCTAATTTGAAACCTTACGGTAAATCCGATATCTGCGAAGAAAAGTCGATCAATGGTCCACTTTTCTTTCGAGACATCAAATTCTTCAACTTGATCGACGATCGGCGTGTTAAACATATAACCTAATTCGGTTAACCATTTTTAACCTAACATAAGTTATTTTTTCTGAGACCTTTACTTGCTGCGTGGTGCCGATTGCTGAGCTCGTGGCGTCTCAAAAGATATTCTAGGTATTTCTCGTGTGGATAAGGTACATTTGACAATGGCGCGAAAACTGGCAACTCTGCTTGGTAGTTTGTTCATAGAAGAATGTTTTGGCCTTCAAAATACACATTCCTCTTTTGTTTGCAGAACCAGGAACTCGGATTCTGGCGACGGGTGGTGCTTCGGCAAATACGAGTATTTTGCAAGTACTTGCTGACGTCTTTAACGCACCTGTGTATATCCTGGTAAGAAGATGTCTTTTAAAACTAGGGTGTTGCTATTGACCCAAGGTGACTCTATAACGGTGTAACCTCTCCCGTCGAAAATGGAAGACGTTTCCTGACGCCACTTGTTTGCGCGGATTGCCTTCTTACAGGGTGAGAGGCAGCCTTTGCTCGGGCCGAACGATGCCGAACTCCCCCGAACTTACCCGAGCAAGCTGCCTCTCATCCTATAAGTTGGCAATCCGCACAAACAAGTGGCGTCAGAAAACGTCTCCCAAGGCCTGAAGAAACCATGAAGAAACCAACCTAATGCATTTTAAATGGGAGGTGACTTGAACGCACGGAACCTAACCTAATACATTTTAAATGGGGCAGTCGGGTCAATAGATACTCCCTTAAAACTAACCGACGCTCTCGTCATTTAACTTTCCTAGACGCTGCCACATACTGTAACTTTGAACGAGAGGTATTTCGAAACCTAGTATCCCTCCCTTCCACGTTTCCCACCTTGTCGCCAAGATCGCAGAACGAGGCGCAAGGTTTTCAACCTATTAATATTTTTCAATAAGGTGGATTTTAGCAACGTCGTTTATTCGCATCGTACCTTTCATCTTCGATAGGTCTTCATACACATACATTTTTGTTTTGTGGGATTAGGATGTGATTATGTGTTGTTTTTACAGGAAGCGGCAAACTCGGCAGTCCTCGGGTCAGCATACCAAGCTAAACACGGTCATCTTGCGAGCCAAAATAAGGATATCAACTTCATCGAGCTAACGAGTTGTTTACCCGAACCGAAGCTAGTTTGCAAACCTTACAAAGATGCAGCAGAGGTAAGCTAAAAATACGATTTAGCGCAGGTATTTATTATGCAGAAGACTCGGCTCTGAAAGGAGGAAGTCATAGATTGGAGGAAGTGCGAATCTCTGCCACCCATCATCCCACGAAGTTCCGAAAATTAAATCTACGATTTCAGGTGACTTCAGTTTGGTAGGCAACACGCAGTACACGCGAGTGAGCATGTTGCCTATCCTGGTTTCGTAAGGAGCTAATTGAGCGTTTAAGCCGGTGGCACAGCGTAGATTCAAGACAAGTTTAGCCTTGGTTATCTTTAGATAGATAGTTGAGATAGATAGAAGTTAGATAGTTGAGATTGGGTCGTTTGTAAGAGAACTTACTCTGTTTAGAAGAATTCCCTGCATCCTATTTTAAATCTATTTTCATTTAGGCTTTGGAGCGGTGTAGCAATTCTTTTTTTTTACCATCTCTTTTATTTAGTCCGTTTTTTTACAGTGCACAGCTCTCAGGCTACCTCTTATTCTATTCATTCAATTAGTTTTTCCTTTGTTTCCAGAATTCCCTTTGGCAACTGTTTCCTCCTAAGCAAGTATGAGGTTCTTTGTGTCTGAATGTTTTTTTTCCGCCTTCCTCTCTCTGCCTCTTTGGGTCCAAATTTCTCAGACTCATACGCCCCTAACTTACACAAAACATATTAATTTATTGAAAGCTCGCAATATCCTCAGAGATTAGATTAGACCCGCATATACTATTGCAGTAGATTTGTCAAAACCGGCTTAATGGACTGTATCAGTTGCAGTTTTAAGTAAATGCTGGTGTTCCTTGTTCGCATTTCTACTAAATTGAGCACTTAAAAGATTTTCTTTTTACTTATTAAGTAGCAAACAAACAATATCAAATCGAGGATAATAGTCCGTTAACAGCCGCTTGAGTAGTCCAGCTTTAATAACTGCTAAAATAAATTGTTAAATTCTCCAAAAATGACTAGTATATAACAAGAAGAGCTGTCGTTTTTTTTTGAAAATCATTTCGTGTAAGTACGGGGTGTTAAAATTTTTTTGGGGATCTAAGCTATTGTCATCCGTTTTGTGGCGTTTTGCCTTGTGAGGAGGAAAACTCTTCTACTACCCAAAAATTCTTCCAAGTAAAAAGTTTTCTACTCCCAAGTTTTTGATTTTTTTTTTTAATATCGTGTGTGTATAGTGGGTTATTTGTTTTGGGTGCAGCTTGGCAGCTTTCCTTGACAGGAGCAAGTTCCTTGAAACTTGCAAGGGCAGTTTTCCTGTCGGGAGCAACAGTTTGCGGGTTGAATATTCTGTTAAAAAAAAAACGACGAAAAAAAAATATTTTTCATTCTTTCGAGCTGTTTTTTTTTAAAACTAATATTCTAATACTTCCTGTGAAATTATAATTTCCGGGTTGGAATACCCCATGGAGCCGTGAATACACATTTTTTTGAATGTCTATGCTTATTTTTTTAAAAATATTTATTCTTGAATTTTTGGAATATTTATCAAAGATGCACAGCGTGTCCACTTAGCTCCGTGAGTCGGTGCGCTATCATTCATTTAGTGCCAAATGATGTGTCAGATGTGACTTCACATGATGTGCGGGCAATATTTAACATCGTGGCGTGGTCAATCATTTATATATCATGGACACGCTATACTTGCTGGGGATAGTTTTACTTCAAAGGTTTGATTACAACGCGAAGATAATTTGTATGTAATTATTTAATTTTTGTTTCAGGTTTACGATCCAATGGTTGTTCGGTACAGAAAGATAGTGAACGAGCTCACCAGAAAAGACTAAACACCTATACCGATTATTCATAAACATTCCCAAAGAATAATATTTAAATTGAGTTTTTAACTTCTTACAACGTAATTTAGTTAATCTCTGACAAGTCTCAGGACAAGGAAGACTTCTAGCAAGCTCCTACGTCAATAATAAGAACACTAATCAATGTTTATAAGATTCTTGACTAGTGTCTTATGAAGGCCTATATCAACAAAATAAATCCTTGCGTTTGGTGTAGAGTAAGCTACAGGGCTGCCAGTCATTTTTGACCTCAAAAAGTGTGACTTAAATGACATTTTAGCCAGACAAAAGTGACAGCAAATTTTCTAATCGTGAATAAGCGATTATATTTGAGGGTCATCGATCCGCGCAAAAACAAAATCTCAATGAATTGCGCTAACAAAGAAGGATCTTTCAAATAGTGACAAAAAGTTTTACAATTCAGGGAAAAGTCATAAATTTGTAGTGACAGAAGTTGTTTTAAGTGACATAAAAGTAATTAAAGTGACTCACTGGTAGCCCTGGTAAGCTACAAACCGTAGCTCCCCAAAATAAGACTTTCAATAATGTCTTTTATTTTATTTTGCCTTTTTCATCGATAGCTGCTTCATAAAAAAGCTTCTCCTCGACAATCTTCTCTCTGACTCAATAACGGAGCTGAAATATTATTTAATAATCAAAGTATTTATTGACTCCGTGTTCCACGCGATGTCTTACCTCTAACTTTCTTTCTATTTTTTTGTGGTGCATTCCAAACAATATCTCGAAGTTTTTCGATGTTGTTGTTAAGTGATTGTTTTTGACTTTGTTATGTTATGATAGCTGCATATTTATATTTGAACTGCAGTGCCTGAGGTTGTTAAATGTTGTTTTCTAGAGCCTGAACTTATTTTTTTATGAAGTTCACTATGTAATATGGAAGCACATGGTCGTGTAAAACCCGTAACGAGTGAATTTTAGGTTAAGTGTGTTTTTATATAGTGACATTGTCAAAGTACTTGATTTCTGTCACCAATGCATTTGAAGATATCGATTGGTACTAAAGCTTTTGATATGGCCGACTTCCTCGAGATATACATTCATTGAGGATATATAACATAGTGAAACTGGTCTTTAACATTGAACGTAATCCAACAGGCATCAGCAACTATTTTCAACGCTGAAAACCCTAACAGAAGTATGTAATTATTGACTACAAAAGCAACGTTGCCAGATTTCACTTTTCCGTCATTTTTAAACGAGGTCAATTTTGTAATTTATAAGAATTACTTTGCCATTAATACACTGAACTGCTCAGCTCGAGAGCGATACAAAACATACCGAACATGCTAAATGATATCAAATGGTTTTTGTGTTAATCGCGATTAAAACTGACAAAATCGCTAAGTCTGGCAACACTGGAAGGGGCAGTCTTGTTTTTTTCAGCGAAAATCATTTTACGTGTTATCCTTCATGGATGATCCCAGATCTGAAGAAAGCGGGCCGTTAGTACTGTATTTATCGGAAGACGGAAAAAAATGTGAATTGACCAAAATCGCCTTTTAATCAATACAATGATTGTAAAACTGTAATAAGCTGTGATCTGGCTGACTGGGCGTTAAGATGTATGAAGTAAAACAAGCGTTTACAAATCATTCCATAGCTATTTTAATATAAAGATAATCCCGTTGAACATTGAAAGAATACTTGGAAAGTGTTAAATCCGCTCAGTTTGTGTCCATTGCGTCCCCTTCTTCTGTGCTGGCCGGTACGCGCTTAATCGACATCTCTTCAATAACGATTGGAACCGTCTTTCTGCTGAGAACAGCTGTGGTTCCCGGCTTGTAAGTGTATTTCAATGCCCTGTAAAAAAAAAGGGTCCTTAAGGTCAGAAAAGCGATTTGAAATTGAAGGGAATTCGTTAAGGATGTGGCTATTTGCACAAATGGTCCATTTAAAATGCATTAGGTTGGTTACGTGCGTGCAAGTCTCCCCATACAAATACATTCTTTGTGCGAATATCATCAGCCTTTCGTTAAATAATTTTACAGGGGTGAAAAAAAAATTCTTTTGGGTTTTTCTATGAAAAAATGCGTACCTTTCTCCCTTGAGATTAGCGATCTCGTAAGGCCGAAGATATTCCACACCAGTCCGACGAATAACACACATATCGATGTTGTTTCCCGAAGCCAAGTCGTTGAACACACCAGCAGCTACGGCGTCACGGATAAGCAGTTTGCACTCGTTCTCCTAGAAAATTAACAATGTTTAAGGGCACCTCACTTTTACTACGCTTAGGCTGGGGATTCGTCAATGCAACTTCAACCGATTCAGCTGTGTGAGATTAAATGATACATGATACCTTATAGAAAAAGTTTAGACTCAATAAAATTCGGTCTTCTAACTGAAAGAGAGATAGAGGAAAACAGAAGGTAAAACCTATTGAATTAAAACTCCAATAAAAATAAATTTTAAAAAAAAGGGATCTTGAAAAAAAAAAGAAAACAAAGAAAAGGCTCATAAAATTTGATTGCGAATTTTGACGTTTCAAGGGTATGCACTTTAAAGTACTTCGTTTTTAGCCAAGCATTTAAATTTAGAATGATAATTGAGATGAAAACAGCTAGTTTTTTTAAAGAACAAACAAAATAAAATATAATAACACAGCTCTTAGGGTTGCATATGGAAGTGAATTCATTCTTTTTACATTTTTTGTTTTGTATTGTTACAGCTAATATTTTAAATTAAATAAACAAAAAAAAAACTAAAGTGGTATGCCTGTCAGTGGGTGTCAGCATAGGGCACTTCATAAAGAATAAGAAAAGGGAAAGCAAATTTACATTTTAAGAAACATGCTCTTAAATTTAAATCTTGCACCTAAAAGTGTTATCTTTTCCAAACTTTGCTATTACCAATGTTTTTTTATTTAATGACTTTTAATGGAGGGGGCACTTGCTTGAGGTAAATTACACAACTATTTTGTTACCTCCATGTTAGGCTTCCAGCGAGACTCTAAAACAGCGATTGCGGCAAGTGATCCAGAGCCCATGGTGGTGTAGGGCAGGTCATCCTTGGAGCCATGAGGATAAATAGAATGTAGGTGGGGTCCCTTGTTATCAACACCACCCAAAATCAATGCAGCTCCGATGTACCCCTGTGACAGAGTGAGTGTTATTAGCCCTGTTTACAGCCTTCAACTCCAATTTTAAAATGAATGGCACAGAAGGATTTGCTGGCCCTCATGTTAATCCATTGGCAATAATTAACTTCCAATGTTATGTCTAGATGACTGCATATTCATTATTGCAAATCATACGGATGCTTCCAGTGAGAAACAGTCACCTGGTAACGAAATAGCATTTGGCAAAGCCTCCGGCAAGCTGTTGCTACAGGAACAATGCGTCCTGTATTCAGTCGATGAAGCTCCAAGTTAGAGGCAATGGTCCTGGTTGTTTTGGTTGTATCACTAGCAGTGCCTGCACCACAGCAACTGTAACAGTCACATGGAATGAATGTCAAAATACTGCAAGTAATGCTGAACATCATATTTGGTTCAAAAACTTACTACATGTTCGGAGCAAGGTAGTGAATCTTCTCACTCAGTTTATCGGAGATAATTTTGTCTTCTGTAGCTCTGGTGTCAGCTCCTAGGATGACTCCATCTCTGAAGATGGCCCCAACGATAGTTGTACCCGTCTTAACTTCTTTGGGAGCAGGATATCCCCTTGCAAGCAATGCTGCATTTCTGTTGACGAATAAGAGGTTAGGTTTCGAGCAGGTGAGGGTCTTCGTTGTTTCCTGGGATTCTCAGAGCCAATATCGTTAAAAATCGTAAATTCGAAATTTTCGTGGGGTAGTTACTGGATTGAAATATTTCCTTACGTTAAGGTTACACAATATATTGTCACCTAACCAAAGTGACAAAGCAGTTCCCGGCACACAAGTAAAATCTCAAAGTACGTATTTCGGATTGTTACGTTAAACCAAACTTACCTTTGGCAGTTTATAAACGAAAATCCGGGTTCTTCAATTTCGGGACACAGTACCGAAGTCATTTTTTGAACTCGAAATTATTTCTTTCTGACAGAAATTACACCGTCACACCGACAAACTACAAAACACACAACGGAGCGGAGATGGATGGGGGAGTGGGGGGTAGATTCTGCCTTGTTGAATCACTTGAAAACAACTTGCCCTTTAACATTTGCTTTTTTAAAATTTCTAATTTTAATATAAAAAAAGGTTGAATATTAGCAAGAAACGCTGGCTAATCAACAATTTCGTATTTATTTAACGCATTTCTTTTTTGTGGAAAGCGTTAAATTCATTTTCTCGTCAGCTATGAAAAAGTGACTCTCCGTAGCGCAGCCGATGAATGAATGCATGAATCATATTTGTTTCACACACCACGAATCAGGAAGTGCCAGTGTTATTTTTTGATTATATTTATCGCGTCGGCGCGGCATGGGTTGAAATGAAAGAAGATAAAGGGAAAACTCCGCTTCGCATTATTCTCCACAATTTCTTAAACCACATCGAAAAATTAGAAGCCCACAGATCATCGGAGGACAGCTATGAAAAGGAGTTCCAGGTGGGTTGTCAACTTGCACCATTTTTCTGTATTTTTCCCTTAAAATTCACTCCCTAATTAGTCCTTCAATTCATTTTTAATCGCCAATTTCGTTTTGAAACCTTGAGTCGCTCCCCGAGCTGAGTAATGAGCGTAATTTGTTGCGATTGTTTTGTGAGGTTATGGCGACGCTTAGTGCCACTTGTTGCGTACGCCGCACAACGCAAACATGTTTACAATCTATAGTTGAAGATAACTTGCCTTTTAGTTTTTCTTCCTCGGTTTGATACTAATGTCGGCGTTTTTCGCTCTCCTTTTTAAGTCTTGAATATACCTCATGGGAGCTTTGTCTCTTGTTTACATGACATACCAACCCCATGAGATGCCTCACAATATGTTTACATGAAAAATATGATTACCATTTTCAAGTCCCATGTTGTATACCAAGCTGAAATGACCACATTTAATTCTTAAGCATATCAGAGCTGTTTGCCATGTATTCATTTTTTGTTTTGAATTGCTTTCCAATTTATTGATAATGATATTCCTTTTGCAGGATTTGAAACATTTTAGCGAAACACTTAAAGGATTGAAACAGTATTCCAGTGGTGAAGGAGAAAAAGAAGTAAACCGTAAGAAGAATCGGTATAAGGATATTTTACCATGTAAGTAAATTTGCAATATTGTTATACCAGAGTTTTACACAGTGCAGTTGCAATGAATATCAAAAGGAGTCTATTCCAGAAAATTTTCATTGGTATGAAATCTAAGTTGAGATGCCAGTTGAATTTATTATTCTCCTCATTTACAGTCAGTTTTTATACATGAATATTAAGTCCAACAAGACATTCCTAACCCATTTATTCCCAGTGCACTGATTATAATGCTTTGTTAAGAATTCTTTTAAAAATATACATGCTCTACATTTTCAAATTTGATGAAATCAGGAATTCTTTCATTCATTTACTAAAAGGTATTGCTATTGACCCGACATGCATTAATATACACGGACGCATGTAACCAACCTAATACATATTGAATAGGAGGTGATTTGAATGCACATAACCCAACCTAATAAATTTTTAATGGGGCAGTCGGGTCAATAGACTCTTCTTTTACAAAAATAGGTCAATGAAGATCGCCTTCTCGTTAGATTCAGGCTCATCAAAATAGCCGCTTCCGTTGTAAAAACAGTTTTTAGAATTGCAGTAAATGGCTATTATGGTGGTGTGTTATTTGTGTTGTCATTTGTTCAGTTGACTTCAGTCGTGTGGTTCTGAGCGAATATGCCGGCACGCCCGGTAGCGACTACATCAATGCGAACTACATCAAGGGGGCCAGCGGGTCCCCGGCGTATATCGCCAGCCAGGGGCCCCTGCCTCACACCGTCAACGACTTCTGGAGAATGGTTGTGGAGTGCGAGGTCCATGTCATCATCATGGCTTGCAACCAGGACGAGGCGGGGAAGGTGAGTGCCGCCATTCACCCAAAGCTAGAGTGGAAACGACCATTACTCCGTTTTAGTCACTATCCCATTCCTCTAAATTACACCCACAAAGTATCTAGACCATGATTCACGTTTTAGGCGTGTATTTATTTTTATTTTTTTTCGTTAAGATGTGCAATTTTGTCGTTTGGTAGATGACAAAATTTTTCATTTGAGGACTCTGTGAGGGCGATAGAATTTTATATTTTTGCGGTTTTGCTTAAAAAATTCTTCGATTTTTAGACCTCCATTGACTTTTGTTTTTTAAACGATGGTGGATTTTGGTAAACAAATTTACTAAAACTGATTTCAACCTTTCCTATGTTCTATTTCCAAAAGATATCGCAGGAATGTATTTAGGTCACTTCTATTCGCACTTAAACGCGCGGGAACCAAGTATATTTTAGATGGGGCAGCGTGTGAATAGTCACATGGTTTAGCTTATACAGTAAAACCCGCTTAAGATACGTCCGTTTAAGATACGAACCCGTTTAAGATACGCATTGTCTTTATTCCCTTGAGTCTAGTCGGTATTTAATGAAACCCGGATGAGATACGAACCCGCTTAAGAAACGAAGGTGTCTCAGTCCCTTGATTCGTATCTTAACCGGGTTTCACTGTACTTGTGTGACGTTATTGTGTGTCTCACATCGTTGTGCTCATGTATCAATCGTATTTTCAGCACAAATGCGAAAATTACTGGGTGGAACGGGAGGGCGAAGTCAAGCAGTTCGGACTGGTCAAGGTTCGCCTGATACAAGGTAGCACTGTTTGTCCGGATTTCTCGGTTCGGACCATGAGGCTCCAGTACACGAACAGGGAGTCCAATCCAGGTGAGGAACGATCTCGCTGATCTCTTCATTACCGCTTCCGAGAGTTTTTGAACTACGGTGTGGTATCGTTTCAGAGGAGCGGACAGTATGCCAGTTCCATTATTCGGCCTGGCCTGACCACGGTGTCCCACCTTCCGTTCGACCTCTCTTGGACATGGTGAGGCTCGTTCGAGACACTCAAGCATCGGAGACTCTCCCCGTTTTGGTCCATTGTTCAGCCGGTTGTGGACGCACTGGGACCATTTGTGCCATAGATTATGTGTGGGGGCTGCTGCGAGCAGGGGTAAGTGCTTCGCATTGTGATTAAGCGACTCCACGGAATCCCAAACCCTGAATGTGGCGCCATCATGCGGCAGAGGCCCAAACTGCCGACCCTCTCCATGTTGTTGCCGCTGGTCGGGGTTCGGGGTTCCACAGTTGTGGCTCTGTAACTCGTCCTTGGCCACGGAGCCTTCTTATATCCTATGATCGGCCTGTTGCAGAAGTTGACCAAGGACTTCAGTCTGCTGGCGCTGGTGAGGGAAATGCGACGCCAGAGGGTTGCCATGGTTCAAACTACCGAACAGTATGTACTCGTACATAGAGCAGTGCGGGAGTTGTTCCATGAGCAGCTTCGAGTTATCGACTCGCATCCTTACGAGAATATCGATTTGAACGGCTCGCTTAGAACTTCTCCTGAACTAGAGAACGGTAAGATAATCTCCCCGATCTCTCAGCTGATGCCAGACAGACGACTATGTTCGCAATTAATGACACGCTGTGCGGAACAAACCTCCTGTTTTATTTTTTTAGCATTTTCGGCATTTTTCTTGTATTTTAGGGGTTATCAATAAATATCGTTGAGGGGGGAGATGGCCGAAGGATTGGTACGACTACTGTTAACGCTGCGTGAGAGGGAAATGAAAATTAGTTACGCAGGGGATGGAAGGGACAAAAAAATACCCGAAGAATTTTTACTTATAGTTTATAGATGACCCCTAAGCGCTTTTCGCAGTGATTTTTAAAACTGTAACAAAGTGTGGTTCAAATAGTCGTTTCGACCCTTTAGTATCAATATATGCGTTGCCGCTCATATGTATAAAAATCAAGAAAGTTGCTAAAGCTGAATTGCTGACTGTCCTTAAAATTGTCACTTTCCAAAAGGGTTTACATTAAATAATTCTCCGTGTTAATTTGTCGATTTTGCAGATTTTCTTGCAAAAATTATTTATACATGCTTGGAAGGCTTGCCTCACCGGTTCGTCATCACCGGTACCTTAAAATGTCGGATATGAAAATTAAAATTAATAGAAGTGGGTAATTTTTTTTTGACAGGTTGTCCGGAAGGGGAAGAAGAGACGAAAGAAGCTCCCCCTCTTCCCAGGAAGAATCGGCCGCACATTGCAGCGTCAAAACACGAGAAAGAGGTGGAAAATCAAACGCAGAAGGAGCGGAACAGCCAGTCGAAGCAGTCGTCCCCGGGGCGGCCGCGCATCGCCAAGCTCAAGGCCATGTTCGAGCGGAGCCCCATCTCCCGGAGCCAGTCCCTGGGCCGGCAGGCTGCGCTCAACCTCGCGGCGCAGGCCAAGTCGCCCCCACTGCTGCCCATCAAGCGGAGCAAGTCGCTCAGGATCCTCGGCTACGGCGAGAGGAGCAAGCTGTCCGTCGCCCCGGCTGGCCCCAAGGCCCCGACGGACCCCAAAGCCCAGACGGACCCCAAAGCCCCGATGGACCCCAAGGCCCCGACGGACCCCAAGGTCCCGACGGACGCCGTGGACGGCGAGCCCAAGGTCCCCAAAAGCTCGCCCACCGCGGACAAGCGCCAGGTCCGGAGGAGGCGGAGCTTCGAGTGGAACGGCACCAGCCCGAGGGACCCGGTGAGGCGGTCCCTCCATCTCGAGGAGCAAGGCGGCCGGCGGCCGGACAACGTCCTGGGCGCCGTGAGCATCCGCGAGAGGAGGGACAGCTTCCGGCAGGCGGTATCCCAGGACGCCGCCGAGGCGCGGAGGGAGCGCGAGCGCATCGCGGCGGAGCTGCGGGCGCGCCTGTCGAACCCGCCCGCGCGACCGATGACGCCTCGCCGGGGACCGGCCAAGCCGCCGCCGCCGCCGCCGAACCCCAACGTGATCGTCGTCAAGGCCGACCGCGCGTCGCCCAAATCGGCCGACCTGTACGTCAAGAGCCTCCCCTCCGCCCCTCCGACGCGGTCCTACCACTCGCTCGAAAGGGAGGTCCCCGCCACGGCCTCCACCAGCAAAACGCCGCTCAAGAAGACCAATTCCTCGGACAACGACCTCTACGCGCGCATCGGTCAGATGCGGCGAGCCTTGACGTCGCTAGACCTCAAGAGCACCAAGAACTTGGAGCTACCGGACCCTTTCAAGCTGAGGTTACCGGACACCCCCAATAGGAATTGTATTAAAGTGTACGAATCTCTCGAGAAAATGATCCGGAGAGATGTCGATATACGGCGACCTGGCGGCTCCAAGGATAAGCGACCTAACAGTCCTCAAAAAGACTTTTATTCCTCTCCTCGCGGGGGTCCCAGTCCTCAAGCCAGTCCTCGAGGGGGACCAAGTCCTCAGACTGAACAATACTCTTCCCCGAGAGGAGGCCCCAGTCCGCAGACAGACTTGTACTCTTCACCTAAAAAAGGCCCAAGTCCGCAGACGGAGTTGTACTCTTCTCCGAAAGGAGGCCCAACTTCTCAGACGGACTCTTACTCTTCTCCTCGGGGAGGCCCAAGTCCTCAGACGGAGTTGTACTCTTCTCCGAAAGGAGGCCCAACTTCTCAGACGGAGTTGTACTCTTCGCCGAAAGGAGGCCCAACTTCTCAGACGGACTCGTACTCTTCTCCTCGGGGAGGCCCAAGTCCTCAGACGGAGTTGTACTCTTCTCCGAAAGGAGGCCCAACTTCTCAGACGGAGTTGTACTCTTCGCCGAAAGGAGGCCCAACTTCTCAGACGGAGCTGTACTCTTCTCCTCGGGGAGGCCCAAGTCCTCAGACTGAGTCGTTCTCTTCCCCGCGGGGAGGCCCCAGTCCGCAGATTGACCCCTACTCTTCCCCTCGTGGAGCCCCGAGTCCACAGGCGGACTTCTACTCTTCCCCGAAAGGCGTTACTTCAGATCGGAATGACAGGACGGTGGCGATGTACAAAGAATCCGACGGCACTAGTTATGGTAAGTTCAAACAGCTGCTTTTTTTGACTTAAAGTCGCCTGTTTGCAGGAATAAAGGGTTCTGTTCACCAGGAATATTCTATAAATTCTATCTCCCTCGCTGAGAAGAATTTGCTGGCGTGATTGCCGTATTCTTCATTTGTTCTTCCGTTGCTTTCAAGAAAAAATACGCCGCATTTTCAGGTTTAGCGGCGGGAGTCTCAATCAGACGAGGAGCACAGGACGACTTGGCGTTGTGCGCGGGCATTCCTATGCCTCCTGGACCGGTGGCGCCCCCTCGCGTCAAAAGACATGCCAGCGTAGTTCTCCTCAGGCATACCGCCACGCCGGGTGAGTCGAGTGTCACTTCCACTAAGGTAGCTGTGTCAAAGGTAGCCCAGCAGCCATAACGATCGGTCTGATTATTTCCCATCTATCAATGAATTTTGAATAGCATTATCTACCTGTGTTGTACCGTTCGTCGCCAAGTTGAGTGCTGCACAGGGACACTAACTTATCGTTACCGAGAGTGATACTGCTTCTGCTTCGTTCTCGGCGGTAGTAACTACCGATGGGAAGTAAAATGCATCAAGCCTGACGAGATTTGAGCGGAACTATAGCAAGGCACAGGGCACCAAATCCACGGTGTCGTTATTATTGGCAATGTAATGGAAGGTTTAGCAAGGGTAGAACATAACAAGTGAACACGAGAGAGTAGAATTCCGGGACGCTCTTCGCGTATCTGTCATAATTCTCAGCAAATCATTCTTAACTGTTTCTTTTTGCCCTCAGGTGTTACTGAGCACAGCCGAAGCCCTGCCACCACTCCACGGGTAAGTCTTTTTTTTTTCATACCGATAAAAATTGCATATCTGGAATACCTATTCGGAGCAAGTTTCCTTAAAGGAGAATGACGTTAGCCTCACCTAATTGCATGTCTTTCGTTCATTTTTTCGGCCGATTGGCGTTCATGGACTTTGCTCGGTCTGGTTGCTTTATCGTATAGAAACTTTTTCAGGAGACGGAAAATGTATGCAAATCATAAAAGTTCTGGGAATACTGAAATATTTCGAGATAGTTAAAATCTTTTTGACTTATTTATAGCGTTTCAGCTTCTAAAAACTTCAGAGTTTCTAGAAATCAGCTGAAGTCTCGAAAATCGCCGGCCGTTTTGTGTAGCCACCATTTGCGTTTTTTACGATAGAAATTACAGATCGGCGAAACCCTCCTGAAACTAATCAGCCGAAATTTATTCCCTTGCATTAACTCATCTACGAAAGTTGGGAAATCGGAATCGTTATTTGAACAAAAATCAGTGCTTAACCCAGCAACTTAGATTGTCCTGTAAAAAATGATTTCCCATTTCAGCGTTCCGAACCGAAGACCACCAATTATCTGAAAGGACCTTTCAACATAGACGTCGACGAGATCGCCGACAATATGAGGAAATTCAGCGGTAAGTTTCATATTTCAGCGGAATATTTGAGTTAGTGAAGTGTTGAAGTTACTTTGCGTTTCAGCGGATAGCAAAGCGTTCGACTCGTGTTCTTGAAAATAAATTGTAGACCGGCTTGTATTGCAATTTGATGTTATGCGTTCAGCTGGCTGTCCTCGAGTACCTGTTGGCCTTAGTCCGCGGCCGAGTGGACCTATCCACGTGGTGCGGCCACCCAACGCCAGCAGCCCTGGAGGACCTCCCCTCCAAGGTAAGGGTCTACCATAATTCAGGGCTATCGCCCAAGTTACCTGGAAAATCAGCGAGCGTTATTTTGTACTTTTCTTGAGTAAAAATGCCCTGGTTGCAGAGCCAATAGATACAACTGTGCATTATTATTTGAATGCTCAGTTATTTAAATGCATAATGCAAATACATCATGCACATTGAAGCAGAATACCATTCGGCAACTATGATCGTCTTTTTCGGAAATGAGAGTAAATATTGGACTGCTGTTTTGGACATTCGCGGCCAATGTTAATGGCCGTCGACTTAATTTGCAAAACAGAAACAAGAAGCGAATTCGCTTCTGAAATCGACTTTTTAGTCAAAATTGAGGCTGCTGTTTTTGGCATTTTTGGAATGATCAATCATATTGGTGCCAAAATTATGAAAATTTAAACAGACAGCGAACTAATGCAAAAGGCGATTGGCGGATCGCGTGTTCCCCAAGTTAAGGATAGTTTTTCGGTGTTTCCGGCTGGAAGGAAGTTTTGTGATGTCACATGAAGTTACGAAAGTGGATTAGAATACGAATCGGTGTCAAAGTGAAGAGTGCGTGAAGGAGGAGGGCACAAGGACTTATCTCATTTGGTATTCGAAGTTCGACGACGTCACTTTAGTTCTGAATCTCCCAGAAAAATGAAGTTCCCGTGAAGTTTTGAAGTGCTACGAAGAAGATGAAAGGGAGCGTAGCGGAGATGAGATTGCCTTTTCAAGAAGAACCGTTTTTCTTTTTCATCAGGATTTCAATCGGACGGCCACCGATCACAAAAGGCTCCGCAGACACAGCCACAGAGTAATTCACATCTGCATCAGCAGCCCCACTCACATCAGCCAGCCAGTTCTCATCCGCATCAGCCCCCTCATTCTCACCCTGCCAGTTCCCATCCTCATCAGCCCCCGCACCCAGCCAGTTCACATCCTCATCCGCCGCAACATCCCCACCCACCGAATTCTAGTTCACATCCTCATCAGCCCCCACACCCAGCCAATTCACACCCACAATCCCCACATCCCCATCAGCCCCCCCACCCAGCCAATTCACACCCGCAACCCAGTCCACATCCCCATCAGCCCCCTCACCCAGCCAATTCGCACCCTCAATCTAGCCCACATCCGCATCAGCAGTCCCACCCAACCAATTCACACCCTCATCAGCCGCCACATCCCCACCCAGCGAATTCCCATCAGCAGTGCCACCCAGCCAATGTACACCCGCATCAGCAGTCTCAGCCTTCGATGCCCCCCCACTTATCATCCACTCAGCACAAGCACCAGGCCCCTCAGCGCTTCATGTCCCCTCAACCGAGTCCGCATCAGCATCGGATGATGCTCAACAGTCCGCGGCCCGGCGCGCCCCACCTGGCACCCCACATGCACCCGCATTGGCAGCAGCTGAAGCCGCCCAAGCAGCTGTACGTGCAGCACCCCCACCAGAGGGGGGGTGCGAAGGGCCCCCACCGGGCGGGGCGGCCGGCGCACGTGCACCCCAGCCCTCACCAGCCCCGCCCCGGCGCCCACCACGCCCACCCCCCACCCTACCAGTCCAGTCCGTCTTCGCATTCAGCCCAGCCGCAGTCGTCAGGCCAAGCCCACCCTGGGGGACACCAGACGCACCCCATCAGAGGGGCTTCTTCCCAGTCGTATGCATCGTTGTACCAATCCCCAGCTCAACTCCGAGACGAAACTGTTCACACGCCCTTGAAGAAACAGCAGTACCTTTAGATTGGATGCGCGCTAAGGCAAGACAATCAGCTGTTGCAGTTTTGTTGGTCCGCTGTTGCTTTTCAACTCCCAGGACTCTGTGCTGAGCTCTTGACTGCTCACACAACACAGTAAAATGTATTTTTCAATCAGTTGCAAGCAATTTTTGCACGCAGTTGTGCAAAATCGACGTATTAACGTGCGCTAAAAATTTTATTCAGTCTTTGAATGATTTTTTTTTTCGGATAATCGTATTATTGCCGAGCTAAACTGGCCAACGGTTAATTTTGGCTGGTTCGAAATGGCACCTTTGGGCAATGTACAGTGAGCCGCAAAAGTCAAGACCCCTACTTCCATGACGAATACATGGAAGCAGGGGTCTTGACTTTTGTGAGCCACTGCATTAAACACATTAGCGCTGATAAAATATTGTGATTTACAGGTTATAGACCGATTTAAAATTCCGGAAGCATAAGAGGATCTCATTACAGAAATTTTTACGTAATCAATGAGCATTTTCAACGGTGGACCCCAATGGTTGTTCCTGTAATTTTTGAACAGAACTGCAAGAGCAGACAAGTCTGCTTAAGCTCGCAAGATTTCTTTAGAACGAATCTGGTAGTAGACAAATACGGGAAATTTGTTTTTCCTCGCGGGAAATTCAATATCCTGAGCCTTTAAGACTGATACGCGATGACCTCATTAAAGAGTCTCCTTTGTTATTATGTTATTCGCCTTTTTAGTGTCGTTATCCGTTCCACTGCCAGACTCGTTAAACAGACGTCTGCCGATCTGAACCAGATCTTTTTAGGAGGTTATTTAGTATTTAATGTTGCCGTTCTTGCCCTCGTTCGACGTAGTTTTGCTAGACTTATTTGCTTTTAACGAATACCTTCTTTGATTGCAAACTGCAAGAAACCCTGATCGGTTGACCTATTCATTGGGAACTACATTACATTCTTTTTTCTGATTCTTTGCATCTCATGATTTATCTTCCGATACGATTCCCTTTTTACGCGAAATGTAGTTTAAACATACTAAAGTTAATCACGGCCACATCATGTAATTATTTAGATTAAGTTGCTTTAGCAACATTGTATAGATGTTCACGTGACGCCATCTCGATGCTGTAGTCTAATTTCAAGTGTTTTCAAAATATGATGTCATCTTATTTTGGAAATTACGTGAACCGGACCTTACGAAATAACGTGACCTAGGTGTTCGTGTGTTTCTTGTCTGCTTTTCCGCCCTCAATTACATCCAAATCAAAAAAAAAAAAAAAAAAAAACTGATAAAATTTTTTTTAAAAATCTTCTCTTTTTATTTTTATTTTTTTTTTTTTTTTTATTTTTT
>Ga0058701_10000737_pt1 | contig 22038 bp, 10 predicted proteins | sample AgamicOrMae_FD_97039 | JGI IMG/M metagenome (GOLD analysis project Ga0058701, IMG submission 97039) | Agave microbial communities from Guanajuato, Mexico - Or.Ma.e | ecosystem: Host-associated > Plants > Phyllosphere > Phylloplane/Leaf | place: Guanajuato, Mexico | collected 2012-06-04 | reverse complement strand
CTTTATTACTCCCCTTCCCCCCCCTTCCCCCCCTTCCCCTCCCCTCCGATGGCAACGCCGCAGGTGGCGTGCTCCCACATGATCACAGTATAATGCATCCACCTCCCACCCCTCCACCCTTCCACCTATCCAGCCTGAAGCGACCGCCGCGCACCCCTTTCTATGCATCATCCATACAGCGCTGGTCGCGTCATCACGAATATCTCTCTCGAGTCACAAGGTCAACCCGGAAAAAAAAGCTCTCTTCCACTGTTGCCAGATTTCGAGGTTTTGGAAATTTTTACCGCGATTTTTTCGAGAAGAGATAAGCTTATGTAAGTTCTTGATCGCTCTTGAGCAATCCAAAATTTGGGCTGACTATTAACCCACTACCGCCCAGCGATGCCGTTCGGCAACAGAAAACTTTATTTTAGAGAATCTTTTAAGTTCACTATTGTCATAATTTAAAAAATATCACCCCTGTGAAAACATAAAATCTAATTATTTAGGCATTTTCAAAAGCTTAAAATTGCGTATTTTAATGGAAAAATCCTTTCAATTTCTCTTAAGCTGAATTTCACTCCAAATACTTTGGGCTGTTATGGGTTAAACCTCCCAGCGATGCCGATCGGAAACAGAAACAATTATTTCAGAGGATCTTTTCAGTAGGCTATTGTCACAATTAAAAAAAAAAATCACCCCTCGCTGGAAACCTGAAATTTAATTATTTAGACACTTTACAAAGTTTAAAATCGCGCATTTCAACAAGAAAAACCTTTCAATTTCTCTTGAGCTAAATTTCACTCCAAATACTTGGGGCTGTTATGGGTAAAGTTTAAGCTAATTCAGGCATAGGCCTACTCTAAATTTGAATCAGTTAGTCTCTGAGATTCAGTTAAAATTCACTGAATTTCAATATAGCGCTGGAAGAATTCAATGGCGCTGTATTGACTGAAATTCAGTGAATTTTCACTAATTCTCAGAGACACTGATTTAAATTTAGAGTGTTAGTTGAGGTTCCTCGTGAATCGCCATCTACACTCACACCAATCCTCATACGGCTTACTTTTTTCCGAGCCGTAAACGGCATTAGGCTAGTGGTCCGTAAGATGAACCTTGTGCTTCGCTCAAACTTAGCGTCGGAAAGTGAAATACAACAAACAAAAAGCAAACGTTTCAAATACGTTGTGGAGTTTGTAATGTATTTCTAATCGTCCAAGTGACTACAAGCTGTTGACATTTGTCTGGGTTGGGGTTTGTTCGGATAAATGGCAGTTTGACCAACCCTCGTTTGCGGCGGTTGCGACTTAAAACTTACCCCGTTGGCGTGTTGCGTCGCGTGTGCTTGGGTTGGCTGCACTGCCCCCTCGTGCTTCCCGCGCAGCGCCCAAATCTCAAGAGATGTCAGCATAACGCCCGGGCGTCGGCGACGCCCGTCGGCGACGCCTTCCTTCGACCCAATTGAATTTGGAAAGAGAATTGTCCACGCTAATTGTGCTTTTGATTAATTATTGCAAGTTTCTAACAATGATGCTTGTTACGTTGTTGTCTCAAGGCACTACCTAATTCCTGGCGCGCTTTTCCAAAGGATCTCAGGTTGTAGCGATAAGCGACTTTGTCGAATTTTAACGTGGATACACTCGAAATTTGAATCAGTGTCTGAGATACAGTTAGCATTCACGGAATATCAGACACTGATTCAAATTTAGAGGGTATAACTTTTGAAATAGAGATAAATTATAGCGATTGATTATCGAAGGATAGCTCATCTCGAGAGCGGTTTTTAAACGAGCTGAATTACTGCTTACTGAACTGATGAATTACTGAAATACTACTAAGAAATTTCTTGAGAAAACTGCGTTATCTTTTGCTCACCACACGCTGTTTTTCATTTACTAGATTTCCGCGTTCTTGATTTGTCAAGTTTGCGGATTTGTAAACAATTAGTGTTTACCAATTGTTCAAAATTATTTGTTAACACCTCGTGGAACTTGGGCGCAATTGGATTGATAGACCGTATGTTGAGTATGGTTTGCTGTGTTAACTTTGATGCAGTACTATTAATTTGAATCAGTGAAAGACTGTGACATTCATCGAAAATTCACCTAATTTCAGGCAATATAGTACCACTGATTTTTTGCGCTGGTGCTATATTGACAGATTCAGTGAATTTTCACTGAATCTCAGAGACTCTCACTGATTCAGATTTAGAGTGTACAGTGACAAGCACTTGCTTTACATTAAATTTTCACTGAATCTCAGAGACTGGCACTGAGTAGTGACAAGCAAACGCTTCACGGAGGCTAGTTGTTGGTTTCGCTGCTTTTTGCCTTGACGAGGATGTGAAATGGGGCGTAAGATGTGTGAGCCTGTGACGCGCACGATGTCACCCGAAAAAAGGGAATAGTGTTTGAAACCCGATCCGACGAAAGGATTGCAAGTGGGCGTCCTGAGGGAGAGGACTCCTCGGGGAGCGCCAGCCAAAGTGGCCTCAACTCCCGCTCCCACATTCACCGGCAGCTGCGCCTCAACCGAAATCCATCTTAACTGCACGATTACGGGTTTCACCAAGAGACTATCCAGACCGCACCGAAATATTAACCAGTGCTGATTGGGGTAGCTGTCATAAGCGCCAAAAACCACAAGCGCCAACACCGCAAGCGCCATCGCCGAAAGCGCCAAACGAGAAAAGTCGCAAACGCCAAAGGTCTTAACCGCAATCCTAACCTTTCCTAACTTAACCTAACCTAACTTGGGGGGCATTCGATAGTGCCAAAAACCACAAGCGCCAACGCCGCAAGCGCCAGTCCGTAACCGCCAAACGAGAAAAGTCGCAAACGCCAATGTTCGTATAGGTTAGGTCAAGGTAGGTTAGGTTAAGTTAGGTTAGGTTAAGTGAGGTTAATTTAGGTTAGGTTAAGTTAGGTTAGGTAAGGTTAGTATTGCGGTTAAGAACTTTGGCGTTTGCGACTTCTCTCATTTGGCGGTTACGGATTGGCGCTCGCGGCGTTGGCGCTTGTGCTTTTTGGCGCTCATGACAGCTACCCACCTAACTTAACCTCACTTAACCTAACCTAACCTATACGAACTTTGGTGTTTGCGACTTTTCTCGTTTGGCGGTTACAGACTGGCGCTTGCGGCGTTGGCGCTTGTGGTTTTTGGCGCTATCGAATGCCCCCCTGCTGATTGTACTATCAGCGGGAAAAGTATTGCTCCCTCTCATATGTTTCAGACTTCTCTAACTTGAAAATGGAAAGAGATACGACTAAACAGCATTCTGTTATGTCCATAGATAGAGCAAATATCTATTGAATTCATTTCATGCTCTTGTTGTATCCCTTTCCGTTTACAAGAAGTTATGAAGGTATGTAAAAGTACGAGAGAGCAATCCATTTGCCACTGCTGGTACTAGCAATCAAAAAAGTATTGACCGCCCCAATTTTTTTTAAACCTCCATAACTTTGGAACGAATCGAGATGCGACAATAAAGCCAAGATCAAATAGATAGATCTCTTGAAGGTGTAGCGATTTTATTCCGTGCTTTTCTGACATATCTCTGTCCGTTTCAAAATTACGGAGGTTTAAGAAAGTTGTAGCGGTCAATACTTTTTTGACTACTAGTAGACGTTACGTCGGTACGTTGGCTTTAAGACGTAACTGTAGAACTTGTAGCGAGATCCTTTTAACGTTCAACTAGACATTTATTAACAGATTTGTGCTCAGCTATTGCTCGAAAAAATGTTTTGTGTTGTTGTTTTTTCTCGAAAAGTTTTATTATGGTACTTTCTAAGTGATAACATTTTTACTTTTAACAAAATTGAGCTGGTCTCATATATCAAAAGTACACGATTAACTTCCAAATTTTTGTCGTCTAGTTTATTTTAGCCACTGTAAAAAGAGAATCTTAAACTCAGATGCAACAGAAGTCAAATCACTGGTCTGAAAAAATTTCAGCCCTTTTTGCTGAATTTCACTTATGTCGCACGGTCTTTAAAGTCAGTACTTTATAGAAATTATAAACGATGTCTGAAATTCAGCGATCAATTGGGCTGAAATTCTTTTCAGATCAGTGATTTGACTTTGTTGCATCTGAATTTAAGATTCTCTTTTCAAAGTAATGAGCCAATAATAACAATCCATTAGGATGTAATGTAAGTTAAGTATCACGAACTTACTGTATCTCTTCTTGGTCTGTTGGTTCAGCAAACGCACCTTTAATGAGCTTGTTTTTTTTTTAGTCTATCCCGCAATATTTTTTTTTTAAATAAAGCATGTTTTTGAAGTAAAATCCCGCAAATATTGATAAAATGTCGATTTGGCATTTCTGTAGCATGATTAGGAAACTGGAAAATGTCATCTTGATGCAGCCGATTTTCGTAATAAATGGATACCTCTAATACAGTATTTTGCACCTTTCTGCTTTTGGACGGATAGTTTCATTTTGGCCCGTAAACATCAGGAGATGTAGGCTCTCCCAGAGTGGACACCTTACATAACGGATATTTTGGCTCGAAAATGATCCATTATCGGAAATTTTCACTGCACCATAAAAATTTCCCTGTATGCAAGTTTTATTTTAGCGTGAAAATTTTTGCATGAAATAATTTTTTCGAAACGTTTTATTACGTTTTCGATAATTTTTAATTGATACGTGAAAAATAAGCTGCGACGTAGATAGGAGGTCTGTAGACAAGGTGGAATTCGCTCAGTATTTGTCGAAATTCCTCGTTTTTGTTTAATTTAAATTTAATCTGATCGGGAAGTTGCGTGTTTAATGGCAAGACGATTTTTTTTTCTAAATAAAATGCCATAAAGAGCCAAACTGCGAGTGTTAATAAGATAAGCCTAGTTGAAGTAATCCTGATGTCAAAAAGATTTTAGATTATGAAGGGAGAAAATCTTTTGCATTTAATTTGAGCCGCCAAAGTGGCTTTTGGATGCGGTGATAGCTCACTTTAGGAAGGGAAGTTGCCATGGCAACGAGCGACAATTTTTTATTATTAGATTTTGAGAAGAGGAAATTATAAGCGTCTTTTTATTGTTAGCTGTGACCGAGACAGGCCCGTGACGTCACGAGGTAAATATTTGATTAGAGCAGCCTGAACGGTGCTTGGAATCGATGGCTGACGTTCACTTGTTACCTTCTCACCGGCTGTTCACCCGAGTTTAACTTGAACATGTAAGCCTGTACCACTTGTAAAAGAGATATTTTCTTCCTTTGTGATACCTTTGCCCTAATGGCGAGTGGGGCGTGACACTTAAGCTTAGGTAACCTAACCTAAAACAATAACAAAACACCTGTTTTACGCAATAAAACGAAACACTTGGTTTAAGAAGTTCTATACGTGTTTTGGGTGTTAAACTAAAACGGGAATAGTACGTGTTTTGCTTATTTTTCACGATCTGTGTTCAGCCAGCTCATTTTGAAGGTCTCTGCTAGAGCTTTCCATTGATGTGGCTGACAATTCGAAACAAACCAAAATACGTACTATACCCCGTTTGTTTTTACTGTGTACGGAGTTCTTATCTATTTCGGGTGTGATAATAAAACGGGGGTAGTATCAATTTTGATTATTATTATTCTGGAGAGACCTATATATATGGTCAGAAATATCATTCAAAACATCTCCACTGTAAAAACAAACGCCTGTTTAAGGTAGTCCCCCACCTGTTTTAGATATCAGGTTAAAGAAGGGGAGTTAATTTGGTTATTTTTGAAGGGGGGCATTCGATAGCGCCAAAAACCACAAGCGCCAACGCCGCAAGCGCCAGTCCGTAACCGCTAGACGAGCAAAGTCGCAAACGCCAAAGTTCGTATAGGTTAGGTTAGGTCAAGTTAGGTTAGGTTAAGTTAGATTAGGTTAAGTTAGGTTAGGTTAAGTTAGGTTAGGCAAGGTTAGTATTGCGGTTAAGACCTTTGGCGTTTGCGACTTTTCTCGTTTGGCGGTTACCGATTGGCGCTTGCGGCGTTGGCGCTTGTGGTTTTTGGCACTTATGACAGCTACCCATTTTTGAAGATATTCCTACGAATAAGCATTTCAATATGAAGCTCTCGACGAGACCTTTTTATTAACATGGTTGTCTATAGTTTTATCTTCAGTATGATAACCAAATCACGCGAATGAATTTCCTTGAACGATAGGAGCTTTTCGCGAGGGAAAGCATTCTCAACTAGTCGTAGTTTCAAATCATCACGACTCTTCGGATGTGAATATAAGCTCTATTGTTCAACCAACTGACTTGTGAGACGTTTCGTCATATTCTTTTTAAGGGTAGCTGTCATAAGCGCCAAAAACCACAAGCGCCAATCCGTAACCGCCAAACGAGGAAAGTCGCAAACGCCAAAGTTCTCAACCGCAACACTAACCTTACCTAATCTAACTTAACCTAACCTAACTCAACCTAACCTAACTTGACCTAACCTAACCTATACGAACTTTGGCGTTTGCTACTTTTCTCGTTTGGCGGTTACGGATTGGCGCTTGCGGCGTTGGCGCTTGTGGTTTTTCGCGCTTATGACAGCTACCCTTTTTTTAATGTGCATCTCCAATGGCACCTTGGAAAAAAGCTTTGTAACAAAAAGGGTTTTGCGGTGAGAGGTAAAAAGCCGGCTGAATGGAAGACATTCAGCGCTGGGAAATAACGATTCAGTCCTTTGGCGTTGAAATGTAGCTGTGTAAAACACCCCGCAGATGTGCAAATATGGATGGAAATGAATGGAAGGAGAGGAGAAGGCAGCTGGCGCCCTCTTACGGACGAAACGGGCGGTTCTCGACAAGCGGAAACCGTCAGCGCTGATTTTTGAGACGTTATTACGCCAGAGGCGAGGCAACAAGTGGGTCCAACTATTTTCATTACTTCGGACGAAATATTAACAACTGCCTAACTATGGTGGAACACTGCGTACTTCATAAGGAAAATCAAGATCAATGTAATTCATGTTTGCATAGGGAGGCGTTATATTTTTTTTAAGAAATACCAAACACTAGCTTTAAACTGAGTTGTAAAGGTGCTTTGGAACTGATGAAGGGTATGTTTTAGGCAAAGTTTTTTTGGTCTTTTTACCGAAAATACACATTGAGGAAGGGTTTGCGTTGAGGGACCAACTACTTCTGAAATCCGGTGCACAAGAGTTCTGATATTCGACCTAAAACCCCTAAAATCTGACCTGAAATCCCTGTAATCCGTGAAATCTGACCTAAAATATCTGAAATCTGGCTTTAGAACCTTGATATTTGAGGTCAAATCTCTGGAAACCTTGAAGTCCGACCTAGTGTCCCGGGAATCTGGCTGAAACCCTTCTAATCCGACCTGAAAATCCCTGAAATGTGGCCCGAAAGCCATGAAACCCGAGTTTGAATCGCTGAAATACCTGACACCCGACCCGGAATCGGACCTTAAGCCGTTGGAATACAATAAATCCTTAAAATCCCTGGAATCTGGCTTGGAATCCTTGAAATGCTGAAATCCGGTGTACTTTACACAAGCTCCGCAAAAGAGTAATTTTCCCAATGATTTTCGTTGTTCGGTGAGTGTTGAATTGATTAGGGGTCCGTTTTTTAGAAATGCAGTTTCTGATCGCTTGGCTCTTGGTCTTAAATTTTGCGACGTCTATGCTGTAGTAGCTTTAAAATACATTATAAGATAAATCCGTTTAGTGTTTTTTTTTCCAAATTTACTAACTTGAATTAGACGGCTGGTTTAGGCCTATATCAATCATTCATTCGGATTGAAAATGAGCTCTTGCAAAGTATAATTTACTCCGATTGTGATTTAGTCGTTGTGGATCAGCCCGTAAAATAAATAATCCTTACTACGCGCTATCAGTGAGTGGTTTGTCGAGTTTACGTTGATCGGTCTAAGATGAGAAATTGCTGGTTCGCTTTCTCACTCCCCCTCAATTGTTAGGGTGAGCGCTTTGCGCCTATTCGCCCCGTGGCAAGCGACTCCGACTGATTATTTTTTCATAGCCGCGCAAGCCTTCCGGGCAGAGTCGTTTCCGGTGAATATGGAAGAGTTTCCGGTGGAAAATGTAGAGGGTCAATAAGTTGCATGCTCGCCGAATTTCTCCTATAATCGATCGACGCCAAATAACAACAGTCGTCTCTCTCGACACTCTTTTGTTAGAAAAAAAGGACACTGTGAATATCAGACTGTGTTTACTCAATCAAATCGTCGAGCAGTCGTCTGCTCAGCACTTTCGTGTCTGCCCGATTTTCCCATAGAAACGCCTCGTAAAATACGAGCACTTATTACAGACACGTGTTACTTTAATATTGTAAATGGAAATACAACTGTAACCTCGGAAACTTTATGTACAAAGAGAACCTTATTTTCAGGTACAACACAAGTCAAATTACTGGTTTGAAAAAATTTCAGCCTTATTATTCTCTGAATTTCAGTCATAACATTATTACAATAAGAAGTTTATAGAAATTAAAAACGGTGTTTGAAATTTGGGGCATAATTGGACTGACATTATTTTCAGATCTTTGTTTACTTTTGTTGCATCTGAATTCAAGATTCTCTTTTTACAGGGTAGCTTTCATCAAGTTTATGAGTTATTCATTAAAAAATCCTCATTTTTAAAATCCGCGTCTTAAAAATTCTCAAGTGAAATCCACTTGTTCAAAATTGAAGTCCAACAATTAAAAGTGAAAAATGATTATGCTAAAGCTGTGTCCTAATAATTTTTTTGTGTGTTATTCGTTTTAAGTTAGTAAATTTCGCTCAAATATTTTTAGAGTTGTATTTATAGCATTACTCTAGGAAGAGGTGTATGTTATTGGCATTTGGAAATTTTTGAAATTCATCGAATATATTACTAGACAACCTAATCTCAGTTTAATACAACCTTAAACTCAAGCCTTTCACTATAGAAAGTAGTTCGTATGTTTTAAAGAGATCTAACGCAACGTTGTGATAACAGAAAGAACATATTATACACCAATTTACACATTAGAAAAATGCATGACTGTGGAACGTAACTTGAACTCATTATTGGAGGTGATTGTTACCTCAAAGCGAGATTGTAATTGTCGCAAGTCCCTAAGTAAATTTTGCCACGGTTTGACCTAAGGAATAGGATTGTTTGAAGCGAGCCGAGCTGATTGCGTGAAGGCAGCACATCAAAGAGAGTTCAAGTCGGTGACCATACCAACGATTTTTCCCTCTGAGCGATTAATTTTTCATCCCTCTCCCCTTTGGCCGGGCCAAAGGCCACTTCCGGTGCAACGTTGCTATGACTACGCAATTTCTCTTAACCACCTGGTACCTTCAATTACGCTACCGGTATCTAAACACACGAACTGCACTCAGACTGACCGTCAGCGGAAACAACTGAAATACCAACTTTTTACCAGGGTGCTAAAATACTTCTGATTTAGAGGAACAGTCGAAATCAAGTTCATATTTATACAATTTATAGTACTCATGGAAAATTCGAAAAACTTGTATTTAAAGTATTGTAATTGTTTTGTATTTAAACTTGTGTTTAAATTTACAACTTTTCGCTCGAATTTTTGTTGTATAGATGGCATATTTGGACTCATATTTTTTTTCTTATCGGGCGAGCTGGGGTTGCATGATTTCTAGAATTACCGGTTTAGGGCGATATTTTTGTTGTTAAGTTTGAAAGGCGGTCACAAATACTGTTCAATTTCAGTATTCGTTTGTTTGTTTTTCTTTTGTTTGATTTTTTGTTTGTTTGTTTGATTTTTTTGTTGTTTTTACGAATCATACAGTCGTAGCGTTGGGATAATTGAATGAAGGTTAATTTTCACTCTAAATTTGAATTAGTTAGTTCGACTTATTGATTTAGTCATTTTTGTTTGACTATTTAATTCAGAATTTTTTATATTCAGTGTAAAATTGTCAAAATTGACTAAGATTTAGCGGTTAAAACATTTATACCATATTTAGTGTTAATATTTTCAGATTTAGTGGTTAAAACATTTCTACCATATTTAGTTTTAATATTTTTTCGTACCAATATTAGTTTGGTCCCTGAGTCTGAAATAAGTCATTTTTTATACTCTAACTATTCAATGACTTCTTTTTTCGCTACTCAGATAATCATTTTTGACAAAAAAATAGTCAAAATTGACTCATTGAAATATTAAAACTCCAGCTACTAAACTTTAGTCAAATTGATTATTTTCAATAGTAAGCTGTGAATGACTAATTAAATAGTCAAAAGTGACCAAAGAATGGTCATTTTTGACTTCAAAATAATCAAAATTGACTAATTGAAATATTAAAATTTCAGCTTTCATTCTTTAGTCTTATTTGACCCTATCGTATTTACAGTGTGGCTAAATCAAGACGTACAACCAGAAATTCGGACTTTATTTTTCTCAAATGCTTCTACGAACGACACTGAGTGCCCACTGTATTTTTGCGCTTATAGAAGTAAACATTTACGTCGATTAATAATGAGATTCAGTTGTTTGAGAACGAGTTTACTCGATCAGAATTTTCGAATTCTGATCTCTGATTCTAACAGCCTTTTTATTTGGTCTTACCAAATTATATTCTTAAAACAATCAAGAATTTTATGTGATTCAAACGTGATCCCAACATTGAAAATTACAGAAAAGAAATACTCTATTGACTATCCTACCGTTATTGAAATCGTGTAAGAAAATGACTACCAGCAGACTAGTTGTCGGAATATTTCAACTACTTTTTTACCGTATATAGTGCGCGTTTACGTTGTTGAAATACTGAGACGCCGGGTAAAGAGTACGGAATAATGCGAAACTGAGTTTAAACACAAGCTTGGATTATCAGCGGAATGAATTGTAACTCGGCGTTTTTGTAACTCCATTCTGTCACGAACCGTCATCGCCTAATTTTTGCTGTTTACCGTAGCGGGAGATTTGAACGCTGCGAAGCGTGAACGCATATACTATTGTTCTCACGCTATTAACCTCGAATCACATTGTTTAAACGAATAGTTTTAGCAGAATATTAGCCCTTTGACAGCAATCGTTAAATGATACGAGATAACAATTAGCTCGAAACTTAAATAATGTTTTCAATTTCCCGTTTATTCTCTTTCGTAACGTGAGAAAAAACGTTATTTTATATTAATGTTTAGATATTCGACTAGATGAATCCAACCGATCGCAGCACGGACATGTTTCTAGTGTGCGTCCTTACAATGCGTTTTTAGCACACATGATTGATGGAGTGTATACATACAAGAATTTTTTTTCATTCTCGAGAATAAACATGTTGCTTGTTGGCACCTAAATTAACCAATGAACGCTTAAATATTCCCGTGCTTGAAGATGTTAATATTTAAATCTATCCTCTAGATCTTTTTATAAACTGTCTTTTCGTATTTTTTCTTTTCTTTTTTTAAATGAAATGTTGGAGAATTTTTTTTAAAGTTCTACCCGCTAAGCCAAGAGCTTAAAATGGCTAAATATAATATTCTTAGTTAATTTTAGGTTTCGTATGTGTCTATAAAAAAATCTTGCTCAGATTTTCTTGTTAGTTTGAGGCTAGCTCGAGAGCAACGTGGTTTAAGATATGCCAACAGTGAGAATTCGCATCTCCCCGATTTTTTGAACAGATCTGTAATGTGGTACCGTAAGCTAACTATTGAGCTCGATTATTTTGGAGTTAAATTGTAATAATTATTAATTAGTTTACAAGCGAATGCTAGTTAAAGGCTCTTCCTCTAAATGAAAGATCAAGTCTGTCAAATGGGTCATTTTTCGAATAGCGTATTCATGCCGAATTTTGTGTTGTTCGCTAGAAAGCTGTTTTGATGATTTAACTTATTATTACCCATTCCGTGTGCTAATTTGAGCGGCCATTTTGACTAGTGTTTTAACGCCCGAAAGGATATAATGAGCACTGGAACATAACTGAGATAGGGCTTGCAAGCTAGGGCAACTAAAAATCTGGAATCCGGCAAACAAAAAAATGACAAGAGTTCTACGAAAAAATTTAACCTCCATAAAGATGCTAGGAAAAACCGTAAAAATCCGTAAGGTTTTTTAAAAAAAGAAAGACCTAGGGAGAAATTAAAGAGTGTCAAAATTAAGTTTTACGAAAAATGTGAGTGACAGAAAAAAATCTGAGTTAGGCGGCAACTGTTTTTGTCTTTAAGGTAAAGCACTCGTTAGGTTGGGAAAAGTACCTGTTTTAAACGATGCAGTTATACTCGTACTGTATACTGTCTTTGTATCTTTTAAGGCGCAGAGAGCTTGTGGGATCAGTGATAAATCACAGAAAAAGAGTTTCAAACAAACGACCGATGGGATTCAGTGATTCGTCTTTAAAATGTACTTTTGTGCAGTGAATAATCGTCAGTGAATAATCGTCGAGCGCAATTGAAAACACGCCTCAAAGGGGTCGTCTGTCACGAGAGGAATGACTAACCTGTGCAGGTGTCCACAGTGTCGCTGGCGCCCCTGCAAGGTAGGCAACACGCGATACGTTATCACTCACACGGGACAGTGACGTGAAAAGACTGCTGGACTACACCGCAAGTGTATGATTGTCGAGGAACAAGACCGAAGGGGGTGGCCAGCCCTCTCGCGGAGTCTTCCCCACTCCTCGCCGGAGGCGGAGCCGAGCGCTGGTGGGGGTAGCAGGAGTTGGGGGAGGAGGGGTGGGGGAAGAGGGGAGGTGGGGGAGCCGTCTCAAAGCGCCGCGACTCGCCGCCTCGCTGAAGGTAAATGGGAACTTGCGGTGTTGTGAATTCACGACGAGGATTTGGCTATTGCTCAATCATGCACTTGTCGCGGAATCTGTTGTATCGCGCCGCGTCTAGCGCCACTTGTTGGCAGATGAACGGAGCTCAAGGTTTCGCCAGTCGGGATCTCTAGATACAAAACTTGCTATGATTTATTCTGCTCCACGAATTTAGTACGTGAAATTTTATTTCTGTCACGTACCCTTGATCGCCTAACAAATAGTAGAGCGCCAGCGAAGCAATTAACCTAGGTTAAGCTAAGCTAATGGTCGGCAGGCCTGATGCCGCTTACTACCGACGAGAAGAAAGCATCATCAGGCCGGCGAAGACCGAATGAAGGGGTAGCGGAGCGATGCTCAAGTCACAGCCTAGCTTAATCTAAATTACGCGGTTGGATTTCGTTCGCTCCGTAATAAAAGGTTGAATCAAGATGGATCACTATGGTTGGAAATCCAACCTCTGAAACCTTAATTGAGGGGAGTATGTCAAATAATATTCCTGTTGAACAAAATGTATTTTACACTCCCAAAATCTGTCAGCATCTCTCTCTTGTTTAAGATTGAAGCTCACTCTTTTGTGCTAAAATCTAATCATACTACAGCTTCGAGTGATTTTTTGTGGGGGGGGGACGCGTGAATTTTACTCGAATAAGAATTTTAGTTGACCACTTTATGTATGTTAACATTAACGCAACTTTTGGTACTTCAAATCTAATAAATTAAAAATAGCCTGCGCAAAAAGATTGCATAAACGAGTAATTGATTGTTCAATTTTTGTATTTTTTGTAGAAAAAATAACGATGAAATTCATTTTAAAATTTTAGGTATCAGCTTATCAAATCTTTGGGGAAGCTCCTTTAAAAAAATATTGCTTGAATTGTTCTAAATTAAAGCATTGAAGCTTCTTTTTTGCATGTTGAAGATCAAAAACTAGATGGAACAGAAGAAAAATATCAAATAAATGTATTAACTTTACTTAAAATTTATCTCTGCTAAAACAGCGGGCACGATTGGTTCAATTATCAGATAAGTGCAGCTTAAGCAAGGTGATGACTCCAGTCAAAATTTAACTAAGGTACAGCAGCACCGGATTGCACATTCGTAAAATATTGTTAACGTTTTGGTTGCTTATTGCCATCATTGCGACGGGTTCTTTTCCTTTCCTGAGGGAACACTGCACTTAAAATAAACTCATCCCAAGGAAATTTCAAAATTGCAAACTATGTTTTTAGACACTTGTGTATTGAGAATCCCGATTGCTGCTTTCCTCCGTTTAGCGAACGCCTGTGCAGTAGTGGATAGGCAACCGCGTTACACGCGCGATGAGGTGGTTGCCTATGCAGCGTTGGTAAGGGGCATCAGGTACGGCACGCTCGGTCAGTGGGGTAGAACAACCTATTTCACGCTCTCTTCTCGCGATTTCTTTTTATCTATTTACATCGAAACGCTGATTGTTGTTTCTGTTTATTGCATGTCTACTTTTAAAAAAAATCTTTGTGGTAAAAATCGTGTTCGAAGGGATTTGAAAAATGATTGTACCGAGAGGTACAAGAGAGGTTTAAATTTATTATCTTATTTTTAAACTCTTTAATGAGCGCTTACAGTCGGGTATTAGGGATATTAGACAGTGACTTCCTCCAATTCACAATGGGACTTGTGTAAATATGTCACAAGTCCGATTTTTCGAACCATCATTGCGGTGAAAATCGTATTCGAAAGTGGTTTAGAAAATGATTGTTTTGATTTGTCAACTCGGGAACAAGTGTAAATATGATGCATGCACGATTTTTTTACCGTCCTTGAGATGGAAATGGTGTTTAAAAGGGTTTAGGAAATGAGTGTTGGGAAGGGGCGCCTTAGGCTCAGTCGAGAAGCGAATAATCCACAAGGTTGTGAATACAACCCCGCTCATTGGGTTCGCTTCGTCTCGCTTCGTCTCGCGTCGCCCTCCCCTAAAACCAAACCGCACGGCTCTTGAAAATCTAAAAGATTCTTTGTCCGGGTGGGAGCGAGACGGAGTGCTGCCATTGTATGCTGCTAGACGGAGAGAGAAACAGATAGAGACAGAAGGCTCCGTTGATAGCTGTACTTGTCTTCCCCTCCCCTCTTCTCCTCCCCCCTACACTCCGTCCTCCGTCGTCCCCACTTGAACATTTAAAGAGGAGTAAATCCGCGCCAAGCGCTTCCAAAGTTTCCGGATCATTTTGCTGCAGCAACTGTTGCTTGTTTCTTTTTTTACAAAGAAATCGTTGATGAAGCAGATTGAAAGACGATGTCCACGCTCGCGCTCTCAGGGGCTGTGCGTAAATTGCGTCAGAGCTTCGGGGCGTATTACTGATGCTCACAGAATGGGGAGGGGTGTTCAATTTTGTGTGGTGTGTGTACTGTCCTGAACTTGGTCGAAAAACCCATAGTACCGAGAAAGTGGGTCATGTGGTTTATGAACGCCCCCTTAAACAGGCTTTAAATTTTCGTAATAGGAAACAAAGCCTTGGCTTCCTCTTAACTTTCTATACCGAAAATTTCTGTTCTAACTCACCTTGAACTACACTTCTTTACCCAACTTCCTAACGTACCAATTCTCACAATCAGCTTAGGTTTCTGACCTAATCTTATCGCTTTCTCCTGACCAAGGCTAACTCGACTGGTATTTTCATTAAGGATATACTTCTGCGGCCGGCTTGATCCGCAGAACGGTTAAAAAAAAAACAAGTTGCTCCACATCTAGCGTGATTTTTTGAGAGTGCGAAGGGAGGTCTATAGTTTTCATGTTTCAACTTCATTAGTCGAATCATGAGAGAATCTCATGGTCCAATCATAGTGATTTCGTGTTGGTTTAGTATAGCTTCAAAATCATACGAAAACGCTAATTTGGTAAAATCTGAACAAAATTAAGGCTAAATGTAAGGTGACCCATATTTTTTTTTTTGGTCTACATAGTTTTACTCGAGGAAGATATACCGAAAGTTTGTGAAGGAGGTGAGTATATTCGACCCTCCTCGGAAAAAGGGGAGAAAAAAAAAGAAAAAAAAACATTATTTGAGCCATAATTCCACTCCGCTATAAGAGCATGCGTATTTTTTAAACTTCGCTGACCATTTCTTTCTTTCTTTATTTTTTTTAATAGATCGGTGACCCCTTATTTTTGAAAGCGTTTCAGACGCATCTTGACGTTTCTCAATTTATCTTTACATCACCCGTGATGAAAGAGGACCTACTATCCTTAACCTACAAACCTGTGCTTAACTTCCTAACGTACCAATTCTAACATTCAGCCTAGGTTCCTGACCTAATCATATCGCTTCTTTCTGACCTAGGCTAACTCAAGCGGTGCTTTCATTAACATAACACTCAGCTTTCGTCAATTCAAGTCAGAGACGACCATCATTTTCAAAGTGTCTCTACAATTTGTTCCACCAACCAGTTTCCCTTCGTCCAAAACAATTTTTATTACGACGCTGGAGAATTTCTTTTCATTTTCTGTAAGCCGCTGTATCGGAATGATGTCGACTGGACAAGCTATGAGTAAAGCCCTACATCCAGTTAAAGAGACGCAAATGGTGTTGAGCGCTCTGATTGATTAGAAAGTGCCGTGTGTGCGAGAGGGACAGAGATATTCGCTTGCATAGAAAAATGGTGGCCGTTCCTATACCACCTGTGTATAGCGGCCATTTTTTCTATCGCTGTGCGCGTTTCATTCGCGTCTCTTTGACTGGATCCAGGGCTTTAGCTATGAGCAGTGAGGAATGAGTTTCGAGGTAATCGACACTTCGAGAAATATCGAATCAAACATTTGTCTGTCGGCGCTATCACGGTGCCCTTTTTTTTCGTCGGTCGCCACGCGCTATTTAGATCCATTGCGATACGTAAGGCTTATTACCCTGACGCTAATGTCCACCCGTGATAACCTTCGGCTTGTTTGAGACCGATCGAGGCGATCAATCGTATCGATCACAATCGATAAACCTCGCAAACGATACGCCGGATGAATAAAACTGACAGCTATGTCGAACTCGTGTTAATTTATTCTTTAACAGATACCGTATTGATTTTTTTCTTACGGAAATTTAGAAGGTGGCATTTTTTAACTTCTGTTTTGCACCTTTCAACACAGCATAAGTCCGACCCTGCAGTTTCGCTATCGGCTGGGTTAGGAAAAGCACATGGCAATCAGTGTACGCGGTTGTCCGTAATTAATGCTCATCATTTAATGACTGGCTAATTCAGGATAAATGAAAATATATTTTCAAAAAACGCGAACTTTCACGTTAACAGGAGGTTTGTAGACTATGCTTTGTAATCTAGGGTTTCAGTGATTTAAAAAGAATTCTTGTCTGCTTCTTAGAAGCAAATCTATTTATTTCACACATCGTATACACTTTATAAAGGACCGCCACTCGACGATCATTCCTCCAGATATTAATATCTTAATCTATTAATATCAGATATCTTAATAAATACACCCGCAAAAATCCTCTGATTTAATTTCTTTCGGACAAAATTTATTGATTTACTTGCTCCTCTTGAGAACGTCATTTCATTGTGGGATCTGATTAAAAGATTGATCCAACATTCCAGTAAATATCCGTAGTATCCATAACATTGTGTGGTCGATGAGAAGGGCTGTAACAACATTCCAGTAAAATTGATTTATCCATAGAGCATCAGGTAATTCAATTCATATCGAGAAAACATTGGTTGTAATTTAAGTCATCTTCGTCTTCTAGTTGGTCCTGATGCTTAATTCTGATATGGCGTTTGAGCTCCTGCTTGAGATGGAATGCTTTTTGGCAGATGTAGCATCGGAAAGGCTTCTCGCCAGTATGCAGCATCCGGTGCTGTTTCATATGGACCATCCGCCGGAAACGCGTAAAGCAAATATCACAGGCGTACGGGCGATCGTCATTATGAATCCTGAAACATGGTTTGCAAAAATCAAGTCTTGATCCATGGCGTCTGATGTCGCGAAATCTGGCAACATGGCATGAACGCCTGTTGAGGTATATAAGATAAATAGAAGCCGACTTACTTGACGTGATCGGTAAGCATCGACTTTAGCCGGAAGCGCACGTTGCAGTAGGTGCACTGGAAAGGTTTTTCACCTGTGTGGATTCTCATGTGGTCGTCTCTGGTGACTCTGTGGTAAAAGGCCTTGCCACAGTAGTCGCATTTGTGGCTTTTTATTCCTTCGTGAGACCTCTTCATGTGGACTCGTAAAGTCATTCTGTAATCACGTTTTAAAAAGACTGGTATTATATCCTAGGCACGTGGATTATTAGGGCAACGTTGCGAAGAAGGAAAAATCCTGGTGCCGGAGGCGAGAATCGAACCCTGAACCGTTCGCTTTGTAGCTCCACGCGTTAGCATCTACGCCAAGCGGCGAAACAGCCGTGAGTGATCGTGAAAGGGAACCTTGTCCTAATGACAAGCACGTTTTTGCCTTGGAAATAATCACTTTGTTTTAAAAGTCATCCTTAGTGGCTCCCAGATTATAGGGCCTATCGGCTCTGTATGTCGGTAAAAAAATTCACAACCAAAAATTTACAGAACTATAAGTTCTTGGAGGAAAAATTTTGAACGATGAATTTTTGCGGCTTAGTTTTTTCTTGAAAGAAGACTATCATGAAGATTAAAATATTTCGAGAGAAAAAGTCAACAAGCTATAAAAAACGGAAAAATTCTTTAGCTAGCTAATCCTAGTAGGATCGGAAAGTTCGACCATCTGCAAACAATATCAGGGATGTCACAGGTCAGGAAAGTCGGTGAAAATAAAAAAAAAAAAAAAGTCCGTCTGGGAAAATGGTTGCAAAGTCAGTAAATTTCCTTTTTTGACCTAAATGTATTAAATTTAAACTCATCCCTAAGAAAATTTCGACATTGCAAATGAGGGTTTTAGACACTTGTGTCTTAAGAATCCTGTGCGGAATTCCGAGTGCAGCTTTCCTCCGTGTAGCGAACGCATGAGAAGTAGTGGGTAGGCAACCGCGTTACACGCGCGTCGAGGTGGTTGCCTATAGAGCGTTTGTAAGGGGCACCAGGTACGGAACGCTCGGTTAGCGGGGTAGAAAGTATTTTACGCTCTCTCCTCACAGTCTCTTTTAAAAGGTTCTTTTAATTAACATCGAAACACCGCGAACTCCATCATTTTTAAACGCGGTTGACGATTAAACTGGTGAAGATAGCTAAGTGATCAATCCCATTTTTGAATCGTTCAGCGATCCCGCCGTGCTAAATGTGGTTGTGATCGAGACGTCGCACGTACAGACAAAAGCTGGAATTCTCAAACGCTTTCCGGAGCCCGGCCGGCGGGCCCCAGAAAAAGTGATCGGATTTGGTCAGGGAAAATCAGGAAATTTCAGAAATAAGATCTTGTGACCAACCTGAATATTAAGCGAAGAATATGAAGTGAAAAGAAATGGTGTTTTGGTGGTAAAAGAAATAAAATTGTTCACCGATCTATTCTGCACTCTAATTTTTTTAAGGTAGCATTTTTAATCTTTTGGTTGAAACTTCCGTTGTCAAATCGAGCGGAGCGACAGCGGAGCGACAGCGGAGCGAGGCATCTAACGTAACTTAACCCATCATAACCAAGCCCCTTGCCGTTTACCAAGATTAGTTAAAGTCACTTGTGCCTCGCTCCGCTATCGCTTCGCTCGGCTTAACGTCGTAGGGGTTGAACCAAAAGGTTGAAAATGCGACCTCAAAAATTTAGAGTGTGGTCTTATGATCTACCGAACATTGAAAAGAAACTTACCTTGTAATAAATCCTTTGTTGCACAGGGCGCAGAAATAGTTCTTCTGTCCCTGGTGACTTTTTTGATGCAGCCGTAGCGAAGTCTGCACAGATAAAATCACTCAAAATCAATCATGCTTAAACTAACCTAATCTCCAAAACCCTTAAAAAAAATTACCTGATATTTGAAAACTTTCCCGCATTCTTCGCATTGGAACCGATCGTTCACCGTATTCTCTTCTCCTGGAGGCGGATGTCGGCGTTCCATGTGTAAATCTAAAGTGTGCTGGTACATGAAACGAGCCCCGCATTGTTCGCACTCTAAAGATTTCTTGCGGATAGCTGAGCCTTTGTCATGACTGGAACTGAAAAGAGCCGTTTTTAATACCCAAATTAGATCGTCTTACTTGATATCCCTTAAAAAGTTCTCAAAAACTTTTTGGAAGTAAGAATTTTTATGGAGAATCATTTGCGGCTCCGAAATCTACACTCGGTTAATGGGATTGCGTTGTTCACCTCTCATACCAAATCCAAACCTCAACTTTATCATGAAGGTTTAGATCGTGTTTCTTAGGTACAATGTGCCTAGCTTCGTTATCGCTCATCTCTGTTTTGAAACGAAAGATGGGTTACAAGAGGTCGCTAATCTAGAAATTCTATGTTTGCACGATCTCCCCTCTCTCTCCCCCAAAGTCCGTTTTCTCGCTCGCTCAGGTCCACCATTTGTAATCCGGGGCATCCCCATCCAATGAGAACGGATTACAAGTGGCGGACCTGAACGAGCGAAATAACGGAGTTTGGGGGAGAGAGAGGGAAGATCGTGTAAACATAGCATAGAGTGTAGATTGTTGAGATTTTGAGGTTGGTAACTTTGACTTACTCTATTTTTTGGTGTTGCAGTAACTCCCAGTGATTTCGGAACATCTTCGGGCACGATGGACAGCTGACTATGGATAAAACTTCGCAATGACGCATTTTTCTGTGAGTGAGTAGAAACGACCAATGGGGGGAACTAAAAGCTGGAAAAACAGAGCAAAAATGTAACATCAGTCCACAGGAAATCGTATCTGAGCTCAACTTTTCAAACTCACTTTACTGAAGAATAAAGAGCGCGTTTTAAATGTGACCAAGACAATCGGAAAAGTCTGGCTAGATTAACGCGAGTATACTTACAGCATTCCCCACAAATGAAATGTTTCGGTATGGTAAAATCACCGGGTTGTGGAACCAACAAATCTTCGCCATGATGTGAACTTTTGTGTGTAGTGCAAAGTGTGAACGATGGGAAACTAATATTGCACGTCGTACATTGATACGGTCTGTCCTGGGACTTGTGAATTCGTCTATGTTTATTAATGCTCTTGGACTGTGAACTGCACAGGTCACAAAATTCGCACCTGAAACAAAGGCGAAAATGAGAAAACAGAAAAGATATCATTCACACCAAGGACGAGCTCAGTATCGTCTTAATCACTGAAACAACGTTTAGGGCCGTATTTGACGCAAAACTAAGTGAAAGACTATTTTTTAATTTTCAATATTCCGGAAGATTTTCGTTTGACAGGGAGCTTGTTGATAAACTAACCTGTAGACCTTGTCCAGGATTACAGCCCGTACGCTGTGACTCTCAGTCTGGTTGTGAGCGATGGCTTTGGCCTGGTCGCTGAAAACCAGATAGCAATTGGAGCACTCCCAACACTCCATCGTTTCGTCGAATAAGTGTGACATGACGTGTTGTTTGAACCGCGAATGTCGGCTGAAGTAGCGGCCGCAGTGATCACAATGATAAGGCCGCACCTGGAAACAAACGAAAGTCCCTTCTTTTCCCACTGTTTTTATTGGTCAATTTCCGACGCTTGTATAGGCAGTCGCTTCGTCATGCAGAGCAAGGCATGAGGTGCCCGCCCAATCGGAGTTAACTCGACGTTCACTAAGCTTAATGCCGCTTATTTCCGTGGACAAGTAAGCGGTATCAGGCTTTGCAACCTTTTAATTGAAGGTTTGAAATTACGCGGGAAGGTTTGAAATTAGGCGGGAAACTGGACGTACCGCCATGTGCGTCGCCGTGTGCTCCCGGAAGGTGTGCATGTCGGGGCAAACTTGTCCGCAGTCCTGACAAGTGCACGGACTGGACTGGTCCAGGGTGTGCTGCAAGGCGTGCAGCGCCAAGTCGGGTTCTGCTTGGAATTTCATCCCGCATTCTCCGCAAGAAAGATTGTCCTCGAGATGAGCCAGGGTCACGTGGTCGAACAGCTCGCCGTCCGTGGCGAAACCGTGGCCGCACACATCACACTCCAGGATCTGGAAAACATCCATCAAATCGATTGATGAAAGCTTTTTTAAGCTTCGGGCGCCAAGCTTGATGCATCTGAGAAGAATAACTGGATCTTACCATCATCTCTTCTGCGTGGAACTGCATGTGAAAGGCGTACCTTAGCCGGCTGTTAAAATTAACGTCGCACGTTTGACACGTTGCGTGGTCCGTGTTCACCTCAGGACAAGGGTGCAGGAGCATATTTAACATCCAACTGAAAGATTTTCTGAAAAAAAGAAAAGTAACTTTAGTAAAGTCTCGTTTATACGTTTTCCAAGAACAAGGAAAAATACGTATAAAT
>Ga0058701_10000736_pt1 | contig 22049 bp, 4 predicted proteins | sample AgamicOrMae_FD_97039 | JGI IMG/M metagenome (GOLD analysis project Ga0058701, IMG submission 97039) | Agave microbial communities from Guanajuato, Mexico - Or.Ma.e | ecosystem: Host-associated > Plants > Phyllosphere > Phylloplane/Leaf | place: Guanajuato, Mexico | collected 2012-06-04 | reverse complement strand
CATTGGACCTGTTCACCAAATTTTATCACATTTAGGGCACCTACTTCTATGAGAGACAAGGAATGGGCCAACAATGCCAACGATTGGTAAGTCATTGAGCGGCAATTGTTCTCCGACATGCTCGATGAGTTGTCCACCGCAAGGCTCACGTTGTATGTCCGCTTGCTGGGCTTCGTTCTCCTCAGCCAAATCTTGTCCTTTCTGTAATTGCTCGCGATGTAGCTGATGATCTTTCGCATATTCAATCGCTTTCCGGTTTTGTAGTCGCCACGATACTTGGACATCTTCGTTGGTTGTAAAACTATTTGCAATTGCTGGCATAGCTCGTGAACAAGGTGGCTTGTGCTTCTTGAGTACTCTGACCAAAGTTTGGTCAACTTGTCCATCTCAATCGATTCGTGCTCCATAGAGGATGGTTTACTCACGCTGAGCTCCCTGTCGATATCCTGAATCAGATCATCGGCACTTGTTCCATTCGCGTCCAGCTGGTTGGAATGTATTATGTATTTGAGTAGTCCTAGGTTAGTATTATAAGTAGAGATGCTGTTCTTCTTTTCCCCATCCTCCTCATTTCCTGATCCTCCTGAGGAATCGTGCTTGTCACCTGCGTTGCCCTGATTTTCTGGAGCGGTCTTAGGTTTCCTAGTGGAGTTAGATTTTTCCATCTCCACGCGCTCTTCAAGTTCCTCTTGAGCTTGATGAAGTAGCTCCTCAGAGTCTGAATCGGAAGCCAGATCTATAATCTCGATGGCATTGGCTGAATCTTTCTCCAGATGCCTAACAGCCGTCGAGTCATCGAGATCTTCCTGCGCACCTCCTTTCTCACTTTCATCTCCCTTCTTGGCATCTTCTATCTTTTGTCTCTTTACTGTCTCAGTCTCATCAATACTGGCACGGTCGGCGAAGGTTCTTTTGCCCGATAAATCAGTTGTTTCGGTTGCAGCCGTTTCAGCTTGTTGTTCGTTGGCAGTCTCGTCCCCATGACGCTCGGTGCCATCGCCTTGCTTGATTGAATCTACATCCTTATTCGCGTCTTCAAACTCATCGATATCTTCATCGCCATCTCCCTGAGCCTGTGGATCAGCCGTCTGCTGCTTCTCGATACCCTTCGAAGCTTGATCTTGATCATCTTCCAACTCGTCTGCGCCACCAGCTCCAGGTTTGCGTGTCTCATCTCCATTGAGACCCTCTGATTCAATAGGAATCTCTTCGCTGATATCGTCGGCTGTTGTTTCCATCTCTTTCGTATCACTCTCTTCTGACTTGGCCTTTTCTGCAGTCGTATAGCTCTCATCTTGATCCTCCGCCTCCACCTCGGCAGAATCCTCGAAACTAATATCTTCAAGTCCATCATCATCATTGGTATCTTGATCTTTCGGATCCGCATTGTCATCGACATTAGGCTCCATTTCAACATTCTGGTCCAAATTTTCCTCAAATTCTTTGAATAGACTCTCGTCAATTTCCGATATAGTATCCACATCGTCAACATCATTGACTTCATCCTTGTTGTCATCAGCCCCTTCACCTGACTGTGCGTCTGTTCTGTTTTCCAAACTGTCGTCCTTGGCTAGTAGGTCGACGTCTTCCATCTCTGGCTTGATGGAGAGGTCCGCCTCAGCCTCACGAAGATCAGATTGATCGTCTTTCTCTGTGCCGTCTTCATTATCATCCTTTTCGTCCCAAAGTTGATGGTCTAGATGGCCTTCATCATCATCCACTTCGTCAAACTCCTTGTCCAACTCATTTTCAACATCTTTGTCACCCTCGGAAAAGTTTTCGTCAATTTGTTCGCCTTGTTCTTCAGCTCCTTTGGCCTTGGCATCAAAGTCTTCACTCATTTCAACTCCATCATCATGTGGTTCGATAGTCTGGTCCTCTTCTGTACCATTTTGACCCTTTTCATTCTCGCCTTTCTGGTCATCTTTCTGTAACTCATCTAGTTGCGACTCAAACTCCAACTTCTTACTTGCGTCTGTTTCACCCTGACCCTCCCCGAAACCAGCATTGTCTTCGCCTGATTTAGAATGACACGGTCTTTCTTGTCCCGACTGTTCGAGATCCTGTATTTTACAGGGCAATCCAAAACCTTCGTATAATAGGTTTTCGAAGAAGGGCATTAGCTGATGGGCAGACATCAGTTTGACCTTCATTGACCACAGTATGACGTTCAAGTAATAGGCCATTTGTCGAGTGTAGATTGATAAGATTGGGGACAAATTCGAGACCAATGCACCAATGTTGCGCTGTTCGCTCATATTGATTGTTATGAAACAATTGGCAACCTGGCGAGCAACTTGGCTAGGTCTTAGTAGATCCCTGATTTCGCAGCTGTTGATGATATTGAATGGTTTCATTTTCCTTCTATCAGATTCACTAGATGGCCGACGAGTACTATTTTCGAGCTCGCTTTTATAGATGTCTTGCGATGCTAATTTGATTTGTCTGATCAATTTACGAAGTCGAGTATCAAGCTTCTTAACATTCTCATAGTTGTCCCAATCGGCCGTCCTTTGGGTACTCTCTGTTAATTGGTTCACCATCGGAGAAAGCTTATGCTTAGCCTCATCGAAGAGCTGGATCATGGAGCCTAGTATTGTATTCTTCTGACAATTCGATAGACTCTCGGATTCGTTCAAAAAGAGACGACCGAATGTCTCAATGAAGTTGGCATACAACTTTTCCAAGTTTTTGATGTCGTCTTGACTATAGAAGTGGTTCCTTATCGTATATCTCAATTTGTCTCGAAGTTCAGTACTTATACCTACGATGCCTTCCTTTATCGGCAGAATATTCTCTTTGATGTGCTTGAATTGGTCAGGCGTCATCAAAGAATTGGTCTCGTCGATTTCTCCAATCATCTGCTTGAGCACGGATCGTTCTGTGCTGACTCCGTCAAGATCGTTGGAGCATAAATCAGAATATGTACTGCAACATGAGAGGAGGAGATCCAACTTTGCTAATGACGATACTGTGCGACAAACCAATTCATCGAAAGCTTGAATGACACGATGGACCTTTGAAAAGTTGTAGACCACAACTCCATCCGGAGTGCTGCATAGCTCGCGCAACTCATTCAACCTATTCGAGCAAGCTTGGATGGTCATGAAATGTCTGTAGATTAAAGCAGCGTTTCGATTGTGCATTAGAATATCTATCTCGATGTCATAAGCAGAACCACGGATGCGTTCGATCTGTTGGCTGTTGATGTCCTCGTGCCTCTCTTGGGATAACAAAGATTGGACCATGGATATCATCTTGCGATAAAGATCATTACAGGTGGTCAATAGTGAGCTGTCGACTAGGACAGATGCGGCTCGCATGCTTGATTTGCATTGGTTCTGTATCATACCTTGAAGTGGCTCGACTGATAGAATCAATTTGTCTAGGAAATCGCTGTTGTTCAGTCCGCGTCTGTAAGACACGCCCAAGTCCTGGAGATTCTTGAATATAGCTTGAAGGGAGAACTTTTTGTTGTGATACATTTGACGTGCCGTCTTCATCTTCTCTTCTTTCACTTCCTTAGTATCTTTGGGATTTATAATCAGATCTGTTACTCGATTTTCGCCAAAATTCTGTATCGACTCAACGTTATGCCCCAAACTGATCTCTAGAGATTCCACAATGCTTGGATAGTATCCTCCACAGAGGTCGTAAACTTTGGTGGACAACTTTCTCATCCGCTCAATCGCTGTTGGGCATGACGATAAACAGGAGAGCGATGCGATAGTTTGGCCGTCTCCAATGCTGATCAATTCGAGGGAAGTCTTTGATTCGCCACTCAATCCCTTGAGCACGGATGATGGATGTTTCTCGCTGAAGATTTGATCAACATCCAACTTCTCAGGCCGGCGCACCTCCCTTCCCTGCAATTCAATTGGCTCACGCAATACACTGAGGTACTTGTTCATAACCTTATTCAGTTTTCTATGGGAAATGCGGAAGTTAGTCTTCACGGTCCAAGCATTGCCGAGACCTTGCCAATTGACGATCCTAGTTTCCTCCATTAATTCGTTTTTCAATTTTTCCTCCTCAGCTCCGAGACGACACTTCAAATGCTCCATATGAACTTGGTAATTCTTCTGCACATTGTAGACGTATGTGGTCAATTTTTCATAATCAATCTTGTTCTCTTCCCCTTGAGATCCGTTTGATGTGTCTTCAGTTGACTTGGAACGATCAAAACAATGAGAGAATCTGGTTTGAATGGCGAATGAGAAAACTAAATCCAGTCGTATTTGATAATCTCCAAGGGTTGATGATTCGAGGAAGTCCTTGATGAGGTAGGAGAAGCCTTGGTAGAAATATTCTTCATTTGCTTTCAGCTCTACGTTTTCGGAAAGGATGCCATCTTGAATCAATCTTCTCGCAGTGACACCTATTGGGTCTGTGAAAGCTTCGTAGAGTTTAAACCAGAGATCACATAACGTGTCGTCGATGTATTTCTTCTTAACTCGATGGAGCGAGCTATGCCAACACTTGACCTCGATTCCACGCCATGACTTGATCAAATCAACGAGCTCATCCGATTCGCTGGTCAGCCTATGTTCTTTAGGCGACCTAGAATTCCACTCTTCAATTGAATAGAGCAGCATGTGAGCTCCTGTGACGAACTTCATCAAAGGATCCGTCATCAAGAAGGAGCTGATCTTAGCGGTCAGTTTCGATATCGAGTTCAAACCATGGTGTGATTCCATACCCTTGACTTGACGCAATGAGTTGACATGATTATTTATCTTCGACATTATATCCTGCAAACGTAAAGCCTCTTTTATGTCATGGTCATGATATATGTCGAAAATCTCCTCGTCCAGGATATCAATAGAGTTTTGCAGACTACCAAGTTTTAACTCTTTCAATCTGTTCGATTTGAGCATTTGAATAACTTGATTTGCCTGCAACAGATGACACTCGAGACTGAGCGAGTCAAACTTGCTGTCGAAGTTCTGCGCACACCGGCGCATGATTGTATACAATATCTCAGCCTCCAGTTTGATCAATTGATTCATTTCGATGGAGATTTGCCCATTAGAGGCATTATCTTTTACATATTGATCCTGCTCCAAAAGATTTAGACTGGCCTCTTTCATAAACTTATAGTGAGCCTTGCAGACATCGATACACATAGATAGATCAACGCTACGATTCAAGTTGATAATCTTGGCCTCAGTGGCAAGATTTTGTTCGTCAGCTGAAAGTTTTCCAGAGAACTCTGCCAGATTGTCCTGGAATATGTGGTCGTAGATTGGGAACTTGGTACAAATTTCAATGAATTCTCTTCGATCAAATTCTAAGTCAGTACCTAGTGTGGTGGTAGATTTCTTGTAGTGATACAGATCCTCTTGTAATTTACGCTGCTCTTCAAGAAACTTTTTCCTCTCCAACCAAGCCTTGTGAAACTTGGCGGCTACATTGTGTACAATTGGTATACAGAGTTCTATATCTGATGGAGTCATGGTGATGTGATTATTCAACTGGATCAATATTGATCTCAAAAGCAGCGATTGAATGTGACTGATTCTTTCTTTAGGACAGACCAGTCCAAGAATTGGGTATAGCGAGCGCTTGTTTGAGACAGACTGCAGATTAGTCAATGTAAACTCATTGAAGGAGAACACTCGCATAATATCTGACGAAAACTTGTCAACTGATGTGTGATGGAATCCCAAATTCAAGAGCTGCATCTTTGGTTCCAATCTTGAGTATAGTCGCCTCATACCCTGGAGCATGAAACACAAGCCGGTTAGGTAGTAGCTTGTTAAATCTCCGTAAAGGATAAAGTCTGATTTGAAACGAGTAATTGTGGTCTCTATACTCTTGATAAGCATGCGCGACTTGGTATTGAGGAGGATTAGTTGCTTGGATCTGATATTTGGCTTCTTAGCAGCAAGGTAATTGAATGCGTCCATCATCAAAGACTGAACAATTTTCGTGTACCTGCTGATGGTCACCTCAACCTCCTTCCTCAACTCGTTATACAATCTCCCATCATCGCTTTTTGGCCTGTTAGTGAAGTCTTTGCAAAGCTTCTTGATGGAATTTTCTAGCTTGTAGCGTCTCTCAACGAGAACCCTTATGGAAAACGGGTAGGCCTTGGCCTCTTCAGGGCTTATATCGATAAGTCTGAAATTTTCTCCAGTCTTCCAGTAGTACAAGGTATTTCTCTGGTGGAGATCCAATTTTATGTGCGCCAACTCAGAGTTGTAGACCTCCAACTTCTCTCTCGACCTGAGCGATGGGTCCATGGTGAAGATAGGGGCGAATTCGAGCATAGTATAAAATCCAAAGTATACAAGCTTGACCGATTTCTCTATCATGGCCGCATCACCTGAATCTGATTGTTGCCTAATCAAGTTTTTCATTTTGGTCCACTTAAGACCTCTTCGGCCTACGTAGTTGTCAATGCATAGACAGGACCCACTCGTGCTAGAGCATTCGTAATCTCCAATAAGATCCTTACGATCTTCAGGATTTTTGCAGCGTAGATGTAGCAGATGGTTGGCTAGTGCAATGTCTTGTGAATCGTCGGAATGGTCACTCTTGATGCAAGCATAAGATCGCCAAAGGTAGAGCAGCATGGACTCCAGTTGGGGACTCGGATTTTGGTAGGAGTTCAACTTGAGGTGTGATATGTCCAGGCAGTAACTTGCGACTAAGGATATAATCGGAGCGTACTCCGGAACAAGAGGGGCTATGGAGGATAAATCGCTTGTGGTGACACGCATCCTAGTCCATCCTACAACTTGGTGGTCCAGCACGATGTTCTCGACCAAATGGTCGATAAGAAACGCTACGTAAGTGTCCATGTACTTCCTTTGAATTTTCTTCGGATCCTCCATTGAACCATGTTGATCCAATAAAGATGCGTCAGCTGAAATGTTTATCGCACTCTCGGAGTAGAAACACTCTTCGGCTCCTTTGAAGAATTTCACGATGGCGCCGTAGTATCTCGGGCTCATTATGACACCATTGACAAACTTTAGAATACAATCCAATGTCTCTCTGAAATTCAAAGCGTCTCTTGGCGAACCCACGCAGATTTGGGAGAGACGCAGGTTTAGGAATTTTACCTGCCAGACGGGAGAGAATTGATCCAATGCGCAACGTCTTCGATTCACCTCCATCAGGCTGTTCCTATACTCATCCTGCCTGAGCCATTCCTCATGGCGAGTGTGATCGCCTTTCATCTGTTGTATGATCGCGGAGGCTTCCTGGAATGTGCTCTTCGATCTATCCATCGCCTCAAAATCTTCATCTGCAACTTCGGTGCTGAGGATCATCTTGCGAATCTTGTAGAGGTTGATTAGATAGTGCGAATTGGACCAGATCAAACCCGAGCTGACCAACAAATCGGTACTCTCTGATCCCAAAGAAAGCGATTGAGCTTTCAATGTATAACGACCGATCAAGAGACTGAAGAGCTTGTCAACCTCACGGCAAATCACTTCACTGCGCTTGCTGTTGGCTGCTTGAAAGTTGACAATCTTTGCGTAGTATTGCCTCTCAGATTTGCTCGGCTTAGCTGTACTAATATCGAAGAAATCACAGATAGTTTTGATCCTATCGGAGAATCTCACCTGATTGAATGTTAAATCGGCCAGTTCACAATCCCTTATGATAGGCACAATTATCTTTTGGTAGGTCAAGGCCCATAACATTGGGAGTTGGTTACAGGTTGCGACCAACTCAGCCTTACTGTAAGCCCGTTTTAGCTTGCATAGGAAATAACTGATCCAGAAAAATCTTGATAGCATCTTTGGAACGAGAGCGTTTTCGAAGCATCGGTCTCCGACAACTCTCAGAAGTCCAAGAAGGAAGTCATGCAACTCAACCGCTATACCGGCTTGCGGTCTTATGAGATCCTCCTTCAATGCTTCACCGATGCGGACTCTTTCGGCTAATTGCCATAAACTTGTATATCCGGGTGTCTCCAAGGATCTTTCTTCAATCAACTCTACGATCATTTTGATTGTGATCCTATGCAGGGAAAGAAGCCATCGGTTTTGTATATCCTCTCTTTCTACTGTTCCGCTGTAGTCTATTGCTTGTAGGTAATACTGAAGATCGGGGGAGTTTCTTGTATCAACATACATTTCAGAAACGGGAATGAGATCTGAACTGGGCATCTGATTGTTTATCAGCGACATGCAATCCTGGTGTAAGGATTCTACGTGCTTGTTCACTATGTCCATAAATTTGGGAAAATTTGTGAACGTATCCTTGATGAAGCCCTTACGATATTCAAAGTCACCTTGAGTTGAGAGTTCCATGAATATCTTGACTGTGATGCATGTATTGACTATGTCCAAAGAGTCGACTATCTCTTCAGACTTCAGCAGGCCAATGGCAACTGGATCAGTGGTATCATAGAATAGGCGATTTTCTCTGAGCAACATCGCCAATGTCGCATCGCCACCAGACATAGCAACGAGATCATGCATGAAATAGCACCATTTGTATCTATCATCGTTCAGGTTTACCACATACTTTTTCCTGTATTGGTCCATCTTTTCAAACACGAATGAGTATATTGTGGCATCGTCATTACTGTCCAAAAATCCCTTCTTGTGATAATAGGATGTTAGCAATTCGGCTAGAATCTCATCAACTAGAACTCCTCGCCTAATTTGTTGGGCCATGGTACTCAAGTAATTCAAGCCAAAATAGGCCAATAATGAACCGTCCTGTTCAGCTTCCTCACCGGTGATCTTGAGATGAGTGTCGTAGCATGTTTGCATTATACAGTATGATAGACAGGACAAACTTTCCTGGGGTTTGAAGCCGGTTTGCTTCAACAGCATAAGAAAATCTTCAAAATAGAACCTAGTTCGAATGTAAATCTCCGCGCCACGGTTTCGCATCGCTCTCGAGAGCTCGCCGAACCGGGGATTCATCGTTAAGATTAGACGGAAGTTAGGATGAGGTTTAACCACCTCTATGTCACCTAAACTAGAACCTTTCTCATTCAATGCGAGGCAGCCATTTGGTTCAACTAGAGAATTCAATCTGTCTAGTGTGGCTGGGTTCATTAGATTTGCATTCTCGATCATAAGCCAATGTCCCTGCTTGATTGATTTAACTAGAACTGAGTCAATCCACTCGAAATTACCAGAGGAGTATGTTGATTCGCTCTCGTAGAGCAACTTTTTCTTGACTGATTTGATCCTTAGCTTGAGAGATTTTCTCACTTCATCAGCCTTATTAGCACTTAACGGCTGTAGTTTAGTGAGCAATTCTTCCATCTGAGTCAATTGAAATCTATATGCATCCATCATCTCACTCGTTGAAAGTTCGAAATCTCGGCACGATGTTGCGTACAATGTAGACCAGATATGCTTATATAATTGGATCCAAGAACTGTCGAGTGAGCGATGTGGTATAGAGTTAACAAGGTTTGTGACAAAAGAGTTGCAATCGTTGACCAAATCGACCATCTCTCTCTGGAGACTCTTCTGTTCATATGAACCCAGGAGCTCTACAGTGTCCATCCCTTTGTTGGCTGCGACGATATTCAATTCGTTACCAGTTAGACCAGCTAGTATTCTGATCATAGATCGTTTTCCGGTACCTGACTCTCCAACGAGGATAGACATCTTTCCGCTTTCGATGGCAATTGATACTGATTCCAAGTAGGGCATTTGATATTTTAGTATGCACATGTCGAATAAGTGAGGTGGCGGTCTATTATTACGGGTCAATATTGATCTAGAGAAGATTAGACTAGATTCGCCAAGTTTCAGCTCCCTGTAGGGTGGTTCGTAGACAGGATAGCCAAAGATCTTCTCGAATAGGTCGATAACGTCATTTTTCTCGTCTAACGAGCGCAATCGGTCCACGTAGACAAACTGCACAAAACGACCCGGGTCGTACAAGTCCTCTTTTTCAAAGTCAGAGCCCTTGACATAGCGAGTTGTTAGGTCACACCAATAGATCATATCTCGTAAATTGAACTCGTAACCCTGCATCCTGTAATTACAGTTGAGATTGTCATTGAATGAGATCATCTTCTCGATGGTGTCTTTCCCTAGTTGAGGGTAGAGCTTTCTCAGTATGATCATTGAATCCTCAGATGTATGTGCTTCGAAGTAGATAGATGTAAACCTGTTCAGAAATGATTGGGGCAATCCCTTTCGAGACGCTCCTTGATCGTAAGGATTCTGGCAGGCAAATATTCTTGTGGATGACCTGTCGACTGTAAAAGTTTTGTTCAGCTCGGGTATGAATATCTCACCTCTATGATCAAAGCAGGCATTCAAGCCCTCTAAAACAGATTGGGATGCAAGATTCATCTCATCCAAGAGAATCCAATCTGAATTTTTGATGGCCTTCAATAATGGTCCATCATGCCAGTGGAATCTGGGTGATTCGTCTCCTGTGATGGTCACATCTGGCAAATCTGACCCGAAGAGATCGCTAATATCTGTCTGCTCTGAGAGATTGATGCGAGTTAGCTTGTTTCCGGTCCTCGAAGCTAGCGCACTAACGATGCTTGTTTTTCCGGATCCAGGACTACCTTCAAGAAGGATAGGCTTGTCAAGATACAGAGCTCTCATCAGTTTGCAGGAATTTCTGAGTACGGTGGGTGCTTCGAAAACAAAGTCGACATCTTTTTGAATTGCATGAGGACCTTTTCTGAGGCAATAACGACCGAATTTTGTGAACTCGCTTTCTTTGGTCGAATTGTACATGATTTTCTCTACAAATACCGACTCGTTGCCGAACTTCGATTCAACCAATTTTTCAAGTCTTCCTATGAGCTCGTTCTTGAATTCATCAGTTGCATTATTGAATGCTGCCCTGTGGCCACAAGTGCCGAATTGGTCAAAAAAGACCAAGTGAGCCCCATCGACGATAGCCTGTTGAACAGATAACGGTATTATTTGGGTAGGCGCAGTCGTTCTGTTCAAGAATTGAGCCCAGTTGAGGATGTCTCTCAAAGATATCAAGTTCTGACCTCTATAGTAATTGGAAAGAAAGCGTTTTAACACGGGTAACAGCTTGGGTAGAATCATCGGTTTGAGCAATGATGGACTTAAAGAACCTTCGATGATTGACATGATCTGCTTGATTTCCATAGGGTTGTGGCAGTAGATTTCGGTGAATCGATTCCTCAGAGCTGGAGAGAGTTCCTTCTTACCGTAATCTCCACCTGGGTTCATCGTTGCAACGAACCGGAAGAGGCGATTGGCGACAATCTCCTCGCCGTCTTTCTCTGTTAAAGTGATGGAGCGTTCAGGCTCTAGTACCGAGTTGAGTCTCTCCAAGACTGCGTCATCGGCGAGTGATATTTCATCCATTAGGAAGATGGAACCCTTACGCATAGCCTTAACTAATGGGCCATCGACCCAAGGAAATCTTTGATGCCCTTGAGAGGAGCTCTCTTCTTGACGTGCAGGTCGAACATTTCCGATGAAATCAGAGCATTCAGTGTTCAGGTGACAATTATAAGTCAGTAGGTCTTGTTTCATTGTCTTGGCGAAAACCTGGCAAGCAGTGGTCTTACCGCAACCAGTCTGACCACACAGCAGAACTGGTTCTTTATACTTGAGAGCTCGCGATAGCTGAACGAAGACCCTCTTGTATTCCTCCGTAAGATTGATATGCCTGAATTTTGGATCTGAGTATATCTCCATGGGTAGGTTATACTTGTAGATGGTACTTCGACATAAACTTCTCTTGAAAACTTTTTCTATGATAGATTTGACGATATCTGCCTCGTTTGTGGTCCTCACTCTAGCCTCCAAGAGGATCAGACCCTCACTTGCTAAACAGTTCTCCCAATCTAGCATTTGGTCGTCTCGTACAGTATCTTTGAACACAGAATACCTATCACCCCATCTGAATAAATCCCTCATTGTCATAAAACTGTTTTTGCCATAGAAGCAACCGCTTTCGCGACGATGCATTTGTAAACCCTTCATGACAGCAACAATCTTCTTAGCATATTGCGGGGGCATCTTGCACCGCTTGTGGAGAATCTCCTCCAATTCTGGAGCTTCAATCTCATCAAAGTTCAACTCGATGAATCTATTCCTGAAGGCCCTCGATAAGACTTTGCGACCCGCATACTCCTCGGGTGGATTTTGGGTGGCAAACAACATGAATCTGGGATGGGCGCGAACAGTCTCTCTAGTCTCAGGAATGAACAACTCCCTGTTATCATCTAGAACTCGATTCAAAGCCTCGAGTAGCTCACAAGGTGCTAAGTTTAGCTCATCCAAGATGACCCAGTATCCTTTCTTCATTGCGGTCACCAGCAGGCCCTCCTGGAACTCTAATTGTCCCGATTCCTTTAGTACGTGACGACCGACGTAGTCTTGGAGATCAGTATGCTCATGGTTGTTGATTCTGTAGCATTGATTACCGGTCAATTTGGCTAAGTATCTTATGAGACTCGTTTTACCTACAGATGTATTACCTTGGATAAGGATAGGAAGCTTTCTTTGGCCCAACGATATAATACGACAGATCCGCTTAAGATTCTCGCGGACAGATGGGGTTATTATGTAGTTTTCGTCGACAACTTTCTTCTGAGATGAAGTCTGAATCCAAAACCCTTCCACCTCAGTATAGCTGTTAGCGTCTGTTGGCATCTGAATTGGGCCTTCGCAGAGCTTAGCAACAGATTTGCCGCCGAATATAGTTGACTCAATCATGCTCAATACTTTCTTAACCGACCCCTCGTTTAGCTGCTGGAAGAATGTGATCAACAGGGATTCAAACAGTGATCTTTCCATATCACGGCACACGTTCTGAGCGCAAATGCTGAGAGCGCGGCAGAGGGTTCTCAGACTGTAAACTGGAGAGTTACCACTAATATCGGACAAACTAGGGGCGCTTTGGCGGACTTGCATGTAGAAGTTAACAATATTTTCAATCTGAACAGTACTAAGGCATGTCTTGACGTATGATTCTACAATTAGCCGGAGTTCGTGTTTTTCCACAACGTCGTCGACGAAAAATTCTGTAAATCTTGATCGAATGCTAACCGGAAGATCCCGCTTGCCAACATCAGTGGACGGATTCATGCAGGCAAATATCCTGAAGCTTGGGTGCACTTTGACACTTCCCTCATTCTCTTGATTGGCTCCTTGCATGTAGACGTATGAATCCTTAAGGGAGTCCAATATCAACAAGAGGCACTGAAGAACATCAGGTTCGGCTAAATTGATCTCATCTAGAAGGATCCATTTACCCTTTTTCACCGCTCTCAACAATGTACCCTCAGAAAAGGAGAGTGCCATCGGTAGGACGTCGCTTTCGTTGATACGTTTTGCCAAACTTCGAGTTTTGCGCAATAGTCTGTCCCATTGTTGACGAGTAGTTGAGTTCTTCACTCTTAACAACGCTCTAGCGCACATGGTATATACAAGTTTGACATATACTAACCACTTCCCTTCCAAGTATAACCCTTCCGCCTTGGCAAGGAACTCTTTGTTATCGCGTGAGTCGAAGGTCTGCTTGAACAAGTCGAAAAATTTATCGTTAATAGGCCGCATGATTTCGCGCATCTCGACCGGACGATAGCCTCCCAGTAAATCAGAAGAATCAGATTGCTGACTTAGATTTAACACAACCAAGCTCGACTTCTTCAGGTTCGATAAATGCTGCACGATGGAGGTCTTACCGACACCGGTTTCACCCACCAGTAGGACTGGCTCGTGGTTTTGCACACACCGAGCTATACTCTCCAATAGTTGAGTAGACTGCCTTGTATTGGCCATAGGTTTCTGTATGAATAGACCTATTGGATTTAGGACCATGTTCAATTTCACTCGTCCGATAGTGAATGAGTTGCTGTCAATACGAATCTCTGGCCTCCTCTTGAATATACTTGCATTTATCTCTTCCGCAGATTTGTTCAGCAACAGGCCCAGAGATTCAGTAGCCTCCACTTTGATTTTTTCAGGCATATAACCAAGGAAACAGTCGATTGCATCTGACAGTAAGATGCTCAGGTCGCCATGTGAGTATTTCCCATCACCACTTTGCTGGAAATTGTTAGATGAAATCCGATCACAGAACTTGAACAAATCTTTCAGTGTAACTAGTCGGGGTGCTCTAAAGATGTTAGTGTCCTGAGCCAACTTCGCGGACGTCTCAAAAAGTTTTATGACAATTTCAATGAGGTCATCTTTTAGAGGATTGGTAAAGTATCTCTTGCTTATGATTTCCTTAAGATCTTCTCTCTCTAAGAGAGGCACTTCAATTATATCACAGAGACGTTCAACGAACGAAAATCCCATGTTCAAATTTTTCGAGGCACTACGCGTTCTTTGGGTGAAGAATATCCTGAAATCTGGATGTGGACTGTCTACCCCGATTGGACACGAAGACACACAAGAGAGATTACCATTCTCTATGACTGAATGAATCACTTGCGCCATCTCTGAAGGTGCCTGGTCGATGTCTTCGAACACGATCCAGGATCCATAAGCCATTGCTTGAGTTAACGGGCCTGGTTGCCATTCAAATTGTCCTGGTATTTCTGTGCAGACGTAGGAGCCTACAAGAAGTTTGCTGTCGATCTGGTCGCTGACTTGAACCCGTACATAAACCGGTGGACTGACACGGTTAGTTTGGGCAGCTATGTAGTCAATGATGGAAGTCTTACCACATCCTGGTGGGCCTCTAATCAAGCAAGGCTTGTTTATGGACGCGGCGAATGCGGTCTTCGATATTGCGTCGTTCAATGTTTTTACCGGTACAAATGATCGGAGGGTTCTCTCTATTCTCGCCTGAGAGTCGGATTGACTTATAGAGATCCCGGTGGGTGAGGCTGCTGTGACATTATGTTTCAACAAGAGAATATTAGCCACTTTTGCAATTGACTCAGAGTCAAATGAGTATCCAGTTTGACTACGACCAATGGAATCCAACAATTGCTCTCTCTTGGCTTGATTAGATTCAATGAGCGGCGTGAAGCTATTGGAATATATCTGACAATACCTGATCTGTAAATCGATGAGGGTCTCGTTGTCACCAACTAAGTTGCTTATCATGGAAGTGTGCTGATACCGAGTGGGTTGGGTTATGATGGATAAACTACAAGTGGCCAAGTATCTAAGATCGTTATTTGGGTGTGAAGCAACAATCCTAGCTAACTCGCTCCAATTCCAAACCGAGCTGAAAAATTTCGGATTGAATACCAAGTATTTGAAGTAGTGGAGCAATATTTCCTTGACAAGATCATCGTTGAAGGCTGGATAACAATACTCAACTATCTTCGAACCGTCTTCAGAGTCAATTAGGCGGAAGAAGTTTTCGGGTAGTGGTTGAAAAGAGCTTTCTTCAAAGTAGTTATACATCAAGCTAGTAATTTGGGGGGATTTACCTAGGAGGAAACCGAAGGTTAGGAACGGTTTGAGCTGCTGTCTGATTGCCTCAGCTGGGTCATCATTGAGCGGCTGTCTCGCAGATTCAGTGGCTTGCTCGATCAACAATCTAGCTATATCTAATAGGACATTTGGGAATAATTTGACTATGTATTCGGCTTGTTTAGGATCATTTTGTAACCGATCCAAAGTCCTGACAAGTGTTTGGCGTGAAGCTTCATTGCATGGAGCCAACTCCATCTTGATGAAGTAATAAGGACCAGATTGTCTCTATCTATGAGGTGCTTGCCAAGAATTGGCCATGAAATGATATGATTTGTGTAAGTCTTTCTAATTTGCAACGTAATAGGATAAAGAGAACGATATTTGCCGGCTCACTTTCGTTTCGCGGCTGGATTCCACGCATGTGATGATGCGCCCCACGCGGTCTCTGCACTCGAGTGCGTGCCGAAGTGCGGTCATTCGTTTTCCCCCAGCGCAAGAAGCAGCTCCCCCGAGTGCCCCACTGCACCACTCGTGCGGCAGGCAAGGGTTTGTTCGCCGGTTGCGGCCAAACATTCCTCAGCGTGGTCAGAGTAAGCGTGATCCTACGCTCGATTGGATGCAACAGTTGACCGGCCTATTGCGCGGGTCTATTGTGCAAATTTTGAGGGCCCCAATAAACCCGCCGTCTTACATCTAGCATGTGTACGATAATCTTAGAAGTTCTGAGTTAGAGCTGATCTCACACATATATAAACTACTTGTGCCCATCTTGCATATCATTCTTGCCAGCCTGTATGAACATGATATTCGATGGGACCTCAACCTTGAATCTGATGGGCGCTAATCTTACAGGTCTAGTGAGCTCCCTTCTCACCCAGCCTTAACGGCCTCTGTTTATCAGCTAGTGTCCACACAAGGCACCCAGCTCTACCTAGTTGACTACCCCAATCTTCAAAGTTGAGCTAGTCTGACTGCTGTTCTCATCATAATCCATACTCAGTTCACCTTAGAGCCACAAATCATATCGAAAATCTTATGTGTCGGTTGTTGCGCCACATTAGGCTGGTGAATTCCACTTTCTGAGCCCCCCCTAGACCGAGAGACCTCTGACAGGCTAACTCACACATCTCGCAATGATGATCTCGATTGAGCCAAATATCTGGCGAAGGCGCCAGAAAGGCGATTTCGTGAAAGTATTTTCCTAGATACTCAATTAGAGAGGGGTTTTTCACATGCTAAGATAGCGAGCTCTCTCTAGCTGATCGTCTAATCGAAAGATAATAACATCCGCGAGTCAACTGAGAGGGTATCAGAGAGGTCCTAAGGAACACAATTTCGATTAGTTGACTGAACCAAAAATCTATGTGATTCTAGAATGAACTATCGACTTCCAATGGATCAGAGCTATAAAGGACCTATGGGTCAGTTTTTATTCAATGCTCGTCTTCTTCGCTCCTACGGGATCAGGTGTTGCCGCCATAAAGACTGGCTGTCCCGTAAATCTAACATAAATCTAACCTAAAGCTAGAGCGTCCACAAATCTTTGAGCCCATTTAAGTTTCTTTGATTACCAGCTGGATCTTAATAGCCGATTGCCTGTGTCACCATACTCATTTGTATCGCCTTCGCATGTCCTCGCCAACAACTCCGGACTTTCGTATCGTTATGTGTCGCATAAATCGACCCACCGGTGTGTGATGCGGGAAACTGTCCAATCGGCCAACTTCATCGCCAAGATCGGCTCTCTGTATCGAGCTTTGCATCCTTAGGTTTATGACATGATTCTGAATCGATGTTGATTCCTGAGCCAAGCCTGTGCCTTCAGAGTGCTCGGGTACCTTCTCTACTCTTGATCCTAGATGCAAGAATATTGATTTATTCAAGTCCTGTACAAACGATAGAGAATCTTCTAAGGAATTGGAAGCTTTCGTATGACTAGTGGACATAGACTCTATAATATATCGGCCCGCGTCACTGGTCGCAACTTGACAACCCTATATACGATATCTAGTAATCCAGAGAATATATTTATAGAAGTCTATACGAACAGCACCTCGTCAACCTGGTAGTCTTGACCGTCCAAGGCCAAGGGATCTTCAACTATCTGTTGATTTAGCGCCAAACCGATTGTGTATGGTCGCTTGTTTTCGGGCGCATATTCTTGATAGTAGTTGAGAAACTCGTCATAGTAACCTTTTCCGTGGCCCAATCGTCGACCATCAGTGGAGAAAGCCATGCCGGGAACAATTATGAGATCTAGCAACAGGTTCTGGCTAAGGCTAACGCGTCTTTCGTGCGTGGCCATCACTTCGTCTGGTTCTCTGATGCCATAGTTGTTGATCGGTAGACCATGATACTGCTCCATAGATCTTAGCTCGACCATTTGCATCCTTGGAGAACCTGCATCGCAAAAACTCCCAATCCAGGCCCTGGATTTTGGCACGAAGGGGACAAAACACGATTTCTTGTCTATTTCCAATGCATGCTTCAGTATATGAGTTGTATCAAGTTCCACTTCGGTGCTCAGATACACAGACAAATTCCTCGAGTTAGCATAGACTGGATGCGATATAAGTCGCTCACGTACGAATTTCGATTGTTGCTTTCTATCTTCGGCAGCAACTCTTGACATGACACTCCTCATCAACTTCCTAAGCTCTGCCTTAGATGACATAATCAATCGGGCACGATTGGGCAGATTGGATTGAAAGAAAGTCGTAAACTTGCATGAAGGACACTTTATCAGATAAGTCAGCTCGCGAGATGATATTTTTCCGGCACCACGCGGATCACTCCTAAGTAGTTCCAGCGGCTTCGATCCCAGCATTATGGTTCGATCTGACTGATATAAGAGAGATAGATTGTTGCGATCATCGGAACACAAGAGCTCCACGAATCTTCGCAACTCTTTTTTGTCAGCTTTATGAAAGAATGACACGTAGGGGGCAGGCTAGCGACACTGCATTGATCGAACTCGACTGAACCTCTTCAATCACTGCTTCCATGCCTGGGAACAATCCAACGCCGGAAGTCATGCAGAGTACACTCTGGGCAGAGTGCCATCCCTGTCTGACGTCCTAGTGCTCTGATCCTTCGAATTTTTCGCGAATATCGAACTGGCAAACCTCTTCGAACACAGAAGGAGCACTCTTGACTCTCGTGTAACCTAGGATGATGTCCTTTATCGACTGATGACGTATGATCCTAAGTACGAGGCCCGCGACACGCTAATCCATCATACAATGTGCCCTTCGAAGGAAATGTTTATCGGTAGCTCGAATAGTTGCCGATAAACAATTCTTACGAGCTTTCCTCTACTTTTGTTTCTAGATCAGAGAAAGACTCGGGTTAGTTGAAACGTGATCTGAGTTCTTCAATTTGAGTCGAGACACATAAACAATATTTGTTTCGCATCTAGAAGGACAAATCCCTGGGAATCAAACTCGCTTTTGGGTAGAGAACTCGAGCTAGCGAAACGAACAGTCTCCTTCTAGGTCTCAAACCATGTGTTTTGCGTCTAGAAGGAGAGTGTGTGGTCGGCTGGGGACTTTTTGCCGTCGGAGAGTGCTTCCAAAGCTCGGCAACCATGAGTCCTGTAATCCTCACCAATCAGCAGTTTGTGTTTACGTTTAGCCAAGGAAGTTGAAAGGAAGATCAGGGAGAGAGAGAGAGAGAGATAGAGAGAGCGAGAGAGAGAGAGAGAGATAGAGAGAGAGCGAGAGAGAGAGAGAGAGTGTCGGTCATGCGAGGTCCATTCGGACGTAACGAGATTGGAGATAGGCCGCAGTCAAAAAGAGTTGTGATCTTAGTAAGATTTTAGTGCTTATCCATTTTGTATACTTCGGACTACCTTGGTGCGGTGGTGCCTGAGGGATTCTGTTGTCTCCTAGAGCGGGCTGATGCAGCACTCATCTTGGAGGCTAGCTCTGAAATTATCTCCCTTGATGCAATAGATCTTTGTATCGAATCGTCAAGCTCATCTAAAAATCCCTCTGTATAGTTGAGATCAAAGAGGACACCATTGAGTTCGTTAGCTGTGTTAGTCATGCTGCTCCATCCTTTAGCAAGATTGGGAACTGTTTTGTGAACATGCTCTTGGATCCTATGACCAGCCAAGGATGGTTCGTGGGCAGATTTGTACAGGAAAGTGTTAACTTTGTTGCAAAGGTGTTTTGTTCTGATTGAGAGGTTCGCTGGCTGCTGTTGTTGCTGCTGAAGCTGAGACGAGCGTGATGAACTAGCAAGTAGAAAGCTCCTAAACGTTTCTGGCGTGGCCATCATCTTGATAGGAAATTCTTATATAATATCATCAAGTGGCGAGAGGAAATGGGAAGTAGATGTGAACCAATTCCATTATCTTTAGTTTCTAGCCGAGCACTGCAATATGCGGCCGATATAATCTAGTTTGGTCTAGAACAGCTGATCCAAATGCCGCGCATGGTGCGATGTACGATCTTAGTCAAGTCATCTGCTCATAAACTGTGAGCTTACATACCATTTTGTCTATCATCGTCTCGTTATCAGCAGCGAGAGCGTGTATCGACAGCCGATTTGCTGTTTGATTCCGATCAATAATTTGCTCGAACTTTGCTATCAAAATCAAATTAACCATACCGACTCAGAGTCGACTCGGTATGTGGGATAGCGATCTATGCGCTCGCGGCGCCGATCAACGAATTGTCAATCAAACGTTTGGCCGACGCTCAGAGTCCTATACCTCAGTAAGTTTGTGATTGATTAGGAAGTGAGAATCCGGAATCAAGACGTCATCGATATAGCTGTTTTCCAAACACAATGCCATTGTGAGCACTCTTCCATGTTGATGCCAAGTGGGCGCCGCCAAACGGATTGTTGCCAGTATGTTTGGAATAAAGCGAAGTTTGTTAAGCTTACTCAGATGAACTTGAATCCTTTAATCAAAAACTAGGGTAGACTGATTAACAGGCCCAACACATAGATTAGAGTGATCATAGAAGACATAGCCATGATTCTACCTCTGCTAAAAATATGGTGGAGCGGCGCGCACTCGAGCATTAGTCATTGTGTCTCGTGGATCGGGCTGATGCTTAAAATAAATGCACAACTTCTTAGATCAAATGCCATTACCCCTATAATGTGTGTCCACTTTTGTTCAATCCCCTAACAATTGAACAAAAGCAAGTGGCTCCAGCATTTTCATGCTTTGGACGTCTGGCATGAAAATGCAGATGAGCTAAATTCAAAGTAGCGTTTTGCCTAACAACCCGAGCAAGTTGAGTAATGGGGGGACTGGAACCGGCTTGGCTCGATCGATCGATTTTGATTACCCGAGCAACTGCTCATTGCCATTTCATTACTGTGACTAGTTTTCCCTAGATCCAGAATGGGATCATCGTTCACCCTAAAAAGACACTGACAAGCATAGCAACTATAGGCAGACACTACTTTACGGTTTGGTAAGGGTTGTAAAGATAGTTTGTATTGAAATATATTCTCACTCTGGCGTTTCCACTTTTACACGAGGTAGCTTGTTGATTACAATTGCATATATATTGCTGCATTTCGCTCATTAAAATCATGTAAAACGCGAATAAAAATCAAACTAAACAAACAGTTCAATAAATAGTTGACTAGTTGCATAACACTTCCGTTATAGATAGTCTATTGAGTGGTTTGAAAAGAATTGAATTTCGTTTAATTTGAATTGAATTTGATTGATTCCTGACATATATCCTCTTTGAAATAAGATCAATCGAGCCCTATCTTAAGATGATTGCAAAATCCATCGTCCGTTACACCATGATTGCCCACTGTTGCTCAGTTATCCAATGCGCCGTCATTCAACAAATTCTCAAGATTGACCATGGCCCCGTCCAGAGCTCACCACAAGATACCAGGGTTCATCTCTTACTAGAAGAGGTAAGTTGCCAGCTATGACTTTGAATAAATCATGCAGAATCTGCCTTGGAACAGTCTCTATTTCAAAAGATTGTAGCCTTTAACGTATGTCTCTTTGAATGCCACAGATTCGCCAGCTAAACTACAATATACAGGGAGGCAAAAATCTAGGACGAATCGATTCGAAATGTCACGAGCAAGCAAGCTTAACGGCAGCAAACTCTCAGCCGCAACCCAAAATCGATAGCTCAGATATTCGGCACATCATTTCATCTATCCACATCCAAGAGGACAAGACCACCAAATCGGGCCCCGTTCGAGTAAAATCGTCGCCTTGTACCCGAAGAGACGGTGCGAAGTACGGTTGGATCAACAAACTGGTCGGCTATGAGCTCTTTTGCCCCGAGAGCAAAACTCTGGGCCCATCCAGCAGTCGCCCAAGGACAAAACCAACAGATGGACTTCATGTAAGGCCGCCGCCATAATCAGAAAGATGGGCGATAGCATTGAGTACAACAGTCAGCGGGAGAGTTTCGCAATGAGCGGAGCTGGGGGCTTTCCAGACAATTAACTTGTTAAGGCTGGACTTAACTAGCAAGAGAATACAAAGATCTGCATCCCAATTTGTTGTCCAATAAATGTTACACCCATTTTCGAATAGCCCTATTGGTCTCCCTTTCAGCTGCTCCCAGCTGCAATCCTCGTCTGGCGCCACCTTGTCCTACCTCACCCCAAGCTAACGCTTGTTACATCACATCCGACTGACAAAATAATTAACTGCCTTCTAATTTGGAGACAAGTCCAGTCCATGAATGCGACATGCCTTCTAGCGCGTCAGTGTGCCATGTTGAT
>Ga0058701_10000735_pt1 | contig 22065 bp, 10 predicted proteins | sample AgamicOrMae_FD_97039 | JGI IMG/M metagenome (GOLD analysis project Ga0058701, IMG submission 97039) | Agave microbial communities from Guanajuato, Mexico - Or.Ma.e | ecosystem: Host-associated > Plants > Phyllosphere > Phylloplane/Leaf | place: Guanajuato, Mexico | collected 2012-06-04 | reverse complement strand
TTAGTAATTTGTTATTTTTTTTTGTTTACAGCCTTCTGGGTGGAGAAAACTACGAAATATCGTGCACTGGACTCCGTTCTTCCAGACTTACAAGAAGCAGCGGTATCCATGGGTACAACTCGCTGGACACCAAGGCAAGTCTTTTCAAACTAATTCACCACAAATTAATAGAATAGAGGACAACAATAGACGTTTATCCTAAAACCTTTCACACACTGGAATTGACGTTCCCTTATTTGAGCTGTGCTTAAAGCAATTTCAATGGTTCCATGTAACCATGGGTCAACAGATATTTGATGAGAAAATCATGAACATAAACTGTCAAGAGCAGCTTTAAAAAAGTCTCTACATTTGGTATAAAATAAAAGTTTGAGTGGGTAATTTTATAATATTATTTTTGTTAGCCTACGACTGGCATTTTCCTTGGGCATTTCGGATTGGTAAACAAGATAAAAAAATAAATCATTTTGGCGTTTTTCTCAAACGTTGGCGCCTGTTATGCTCAACTAACTAAAATATTTTTTTTCTCACAGGAAATTTCAAGGCTGGTCCAGAGCAAGGCACCATCCTGAAGAAGCTGTGCCCTAAAGAAGAGCTATGTTTCCAATCCCTAATGCACGATGTACTGAGGCCATACGTTCCGGACTACAAGGGGCATGTGACGTCAGAAGATGGGGACTGTATCCTTTGAAACAACATCAGATTTGAAGGGTTAAATTTACGCGGTTAAATATCGTTTAGTGTCGTAATGTGATGGTGGTTGAAATAGAGTGGACCAAATAGGCCAAAAGGTAGAAAATCCGACCTTCCAAACGAAGCAAGATAAATAGCAGGAATCTTCCAAATTCAGGATTGCATCAAGCACATTTATAAGAGACATTAAAGAAAAAGCTTAAAAAGTATGTGAATAATTGTCCTCCGCTATGCGATACGGCTAAACAAACAACGTCCAGAATATCTTTGAATATACATATGAGCAACGGCAGAACTGTTCATAAAGTAGAGATTTCCTTTAAGATTATCCCAACGAAAACTGCTAGCTTTTAGTTTTTTCACTAATTTATGAAATGTCCTGTTCATAAATAGAGAACGATGTTTCAGTGTCCCAACCAAGATTTTTCCTTGACAGAAAATTTAGCTTATCTCCAATTACAAGACCTTCTAAGTGACTTCACATCACCAGCTGTGATGGACTGCAAAGTTGGAGTTCGAACTTATTTAGAAGAGGAATTAGCTAAAGCGAAAGAAAATCCAAAGTTAAGAAAAGTAAGTACTATCCGGGGAAGTTAATTTTATGGAGGGAAAAAAGAAAAGCTAAATTTTGTGTCTGCTTTTCAGGATATGTATGAAAAAATGGTCCAGGTAGATCCTAACGCTCCCACAGAAGAGGAACACAGAGTCAAAGGAGTAACTAAGCCTAGGTGAGTAAAAACCGATTAAGATACTTTTCATAGAACGCACGTTTTGTCCTCTAAAAATCTGTCCCTGTTAAGAGAAGCATAAATGGTATCTTAAAAACTCAACTGATTTGCTTCTACATATCTAATAAAATGTTGTTGTATCTATCTTTTACTAGGACACTGGAAAACTCATAACTTTATAGCGAATGAAGTTTTTTATTTATTCATTATTATTTTTTTTAAGATTATTTTTTGAAATGAAGAAAATAGAGAAGGAACTTTTAGGCCGTATTTTTCAATTGCAAGGTTAGTGTGATGGATCGTTCATAAACTTGTATGTCAATTATAGGTACATGGTATGGAGAGAAACAATATCATCAACCGCCACTCTCGGATTCCGAATCGAGGGCATCAAGAAGAGCGACGGGAAGTCCAGTAAGGACTTCAAAACAACAAAAACGAAAGAGCAGATCAAGCAGGCCTTTAGCGACTTCGTTGCAGGCTTCCCGCATGCAGTGGTAAGTACAGCTATACTATTTATTTTAAAATACATTACCTCTAAATGCATAGCTCCTGAATACACCGGTTCCCCACTCACCTGAAACATAAAAGCATTCCAATATCAGGCTAACGAGCAAGCTCCAAAATTAATATCTAAACAGTAATGCTATAAATTGTATAATTCTGGTTTGAAGTACAGGAAAATCAACGGATGTAATTAAATCTGTGCAGCCAAAATTTGCTTAAATGAATCGAATGAAAAAAAAATCTTCAATGTTCGTAAATGTAATAATCAAGTAAATGATCCATTAATAATTAAAAGTTTATTGTTTGGACCAAAGCGGATATTTTTTTAGATGGATCAATACTTTTGTTAAAGAATTTCTTGGGGGATTCCTTCCAATTCTATGGAACCGGAATTTTGTAATCTTTTCTACTGTACTGATATGTTTACTGAGAGCTTTTGTTATTTGTTTCAGCCGAGGTACATCCAACGATTAAAAGCAATTAAAGCTACATTGGAAGTGTCCCTCTTCTTCAGAACACACGAGGTGAGTACCGACCTATACCTCTGAATATGGTCAAAGTAGGTACATTGCTCTTAAGGAATGCTACTCAACAATGACGCGTAACTGCAGTCCCGGTACTTGTTTAGATACAGATACATCATTCTCCTGAGTGCCTTTCCAAGTTTGACACAATTACAACGGCATTTCTTACAAAAGAGACTTAACGTGTTTCGTTCGAATCAATAGCGCAATATGATGGGGTTTCCCCAAAAGTCCCTGGTACAGATATATAGCAACAGTACGTAATGTAACTCCTAAAAGTACTGCCTTACAGCGGTGTCGGGGTGACTATACTCGAGTAGTAGGGTATGATTACCCCCATTGTACTTTGGGGGTAGACGATCCTTAGGGTATGTGTACCCCCGGGGCAAATATCTCGGGATGCCCATACCCCTGGGGTCGTGTATCATCAGGTTTGATGTATCTTTCATTGAATTAGGAAAAGGCTATTTTTTAAATGTATTCATGCAGAGATCTTTTTTTTTCTGCGTTAAATGAAATGGGCACGTCAGGTTAGATTTCATCCGGTACGCCGCAGGCACCGCTCCGGTCCACCTGGCGACCTTACAACAAAGGTAGAAAGTCTTATCTTCGAGATCCACCGAGTAGACGGATAGATACGATTCCTAGAAGATTAGCTTGGAGGAACAATATTTTCTCCTGAGAACAATAAGACCGGGCCATAAAAGTGAATTTTATTACCGAAACAATCAAAAAAAAGAAAAGAAGTCAAGGAGGAAAAAGTTTTGAGCGAGCGAGCCTAATCGGGCCATTTCTAGTCAGGATCATGTCAACCGTGTACTTTTATATCGGGACCCGCGCAGCGAAGATGTCCGCACGGCGACGCACGACGGACGTGAAAGTTTTTCATGAGGGATGGGGGCGAAGCGGACCAACGCAACTGACGCGACGCAAACTTCTTTTTCTTTAATGAACACATTGCCGTGACTTTTTGATTGCACCTTGTGTACAATATGCTGATAGATACAGTCTAGTTGGGCGTTAAACTCTCCGTTATAGAATACCTATTATGAGAGGTCCAAATCGCAATATTCTAGTTGAAATCGCTTAGAATTTCTTATGATTTTACGTTTTGACTTGGGTCTTTCACGGGGAAAAAAGTGCTTCTCTTCTTTGCTAAATAAAATACGAGCTGCTCATAAAAATTCATTAAGATTTTTTTAAAAATAATGGAGAATACTCAAATGTCTTTGAAATTTTAGTTTGCATCGACCCGGCGCCTCTCATTTGATCAAAATTGGAGTACCTTGTTGTTGAAAGATTGTACAGTAATGTACACGGGGCAAGGACATCTGTTGGAGACGATGTAACTAAGGCAATACCAGTCGAGTTAAAAACACTTGCTTCAATAAAAATAAATCCACTTGAAGTAGGAATCGATCACGTTGAAATAAGAATAGAAACAGGTTTCGAAATAGCTATCCGATGCTGCGACTATTTAAGGAGGAAAAAAAAGTTGTTATTTGCTGACGGGAAATATTTTGTTTCAGGTCATCGGGAGCTCTCTGCTGTTTGTTCACGACAAGAATAACGCCAACGTGTGGCTGATCGACTTCGCCAAGACCCTCGTTCTGCCGGAGTTCACCCAGATCGACCACAGCTCCCCCTGGAAGGTCGGCAACCACGAGGACGGCTACCTTACGGGCATCCAGAACATTATAAACATTTTTTGCGAAATGGCGGCTGAGAACGCGCCAGTCCCAAGGCCCCCGCTCATCCACATCCGCAAAACGGACACCGTGTTAGCCCTTCAAAGTCCCAGTGACCTAATTTCCGCATTGGACTTGAACGCGGAGCCCGTTGCCCCGACGGAGACGGCGCCGTCGGACGACCAACAAAGAACAGATTCGTGACAAGTGTTAGTGTGATAACGAAAATATCGCCCAATCTGGTCACCATGTGAAATTCCTTGTTTTTCGCTCACCGGGTTAGGCCTATGCACAGCAAATCATACTTCGTACATCGAGATGCCTTGCCTGATCTATGATACGTCAGCCCAAAACGCTTTTTTTTCATTTTTTTTGTTTTTTCGGTGTGTGTTTTTGAAATACGAAGCATGATTTCACTGTATGGGTAGGGATAGTGCATCGTCGTCGATAGAGATACATTTTTTTACGATGCATGATCGTTTGGTTTTGTTTGGGAAAAAAGACTTCTTCTTTTCGAAAAAAATGCATATCTTTCATAATTTTCATTTTGGCACAAAATTTCGAAAATTCCAATTTTTAATAAATTCGATCTCTGAGTTAAGAAATGTTCTGCCAGGTGACGCGGAAACAGGTCTGATCATCTACATATCTATAACTAAAGTTTGGGAAAACTTCGCGACATTTGAGTTTTTGCAAGAGGCCTGTCATTTTTTAAAATTATTTTTTAACATATTTTCATTGTCAATCCGGTTTTGATCATATTGTTTCCTTTTGGATTTTATAAGCTGCTTGTTCTACTGGCCTGACCTATTCCTTCTCAACTTCTTCTTTCCAACGTCTTTACACCATCTTTTAAAAATACATTGTCGAAACAGACCAGTGATCAAGGCACTTTTGATTTTTCTGGGATCACAAAGTTTATTTCATATAAAAAAAATTAAAAAATACTACAATAAAATACTGTCAGTAAAATTTTTATTAATATTAATCTCGGAAGTTAATTTTATTTTATATTTGATCAAGAGAGCTCTATTGCTTAGCTCTAAATTTGTTCGCTTTTCAGACGTTTGTTTTTTTAAAGCATTATTGGTAAATAAAATATTATCTGGCCGGATTCCCTAAAACTAGTAGTATCCAGTATTTTAAAGTGCTTATGTTACTGCCAACTAAAATACTGTCAAATACTAATAACAGAAATCGGTCAAAAAAATGTATTTTTCCACCCTGAAATATAATTTGTTCATTTTCAAAAGTCTTTTTATTAACTTGTAAAATCAAAGGTAGCCTTGATTACACTGTTAACTCGCATTCTCAAGACAGTATTATTTTTGTACAAGACTGCTTTGAAGAGTCTGATCTAGTGTACATAGCTAGCTCTGACAAAATGTAGAAAATCACTCCAGTCCGCAGATTTGAAATTGATTGAGCTCTCGCTATGAAAATCTATCATACTCTACAATCAGACCCGTTCACCCACAGCTGTTAATCTAACTTGCAGGTAAATTTAAAACACTACAAATTTAGTTTGCAAACAGTGGGAGCATGCAACGGTTTTTATAAGGCTTTGTAAAATGGTAGGCTACGGCACGTAAATCTCAATATTGATCTGTTAAATCTCATGACAATCGTAAGAAGCAATCAAATAAATCTGTTTGTTCAACAATCTCCCAGAAGGAGGGGAGAATCTTAAGTCCAATCCGTAGGACTTGCATACGATCCAATTCGTACAATACCGGTGATTAATTTCATTCAATGTTAAATACAGATTTCAGCCTTGTCTGTAACTTTCTGCTCTGTTTTTCAGCAGTCTATTCCATTCCCGCCAAACGAATGCGTTAAATTGACTGCTACTTCTTTAATGCTTTAATTTGGAAAACCTATCTCTAGAATCCTTCTACGAGTACAATTGCACTTTTCAGAACTCTTTTTGTTTAAAGAGTTTTGAAAAGACTTTATTGGATGCCATTTTAAAATTTTCAGCTATGTCGAAAAACAACTTGTCAAGGGTACCTGCCATTTTTTTGTAAATGCAGATGTTCCTAAGGCATTCTTCATATTGATAGACATTGATCAAATGAATTTAAAGATCTTCAAGCGTCAATTTTCAAATGTATCCAAACAAGTTGGCTTTACGTTTAGATTATTTGTTTGTGTGTGTCTGTATTTTATTTATAAATATTTTTTTTAAATCTCAGAAACTGTGTTAAAAGTGTGATTGTCCGAAGCACCACATGATTCACATTTGCAAAGAGTGGACTATTTAACAATGTGGATCTTTTTTTGTACATAACTCTTCCATCATTGTACATAATCTAAGCGCATTTTCATAATTATCGAGCTTACCGCGTTGTATTTCTTTACTGAATTACAATTATTGCATTAGTTTTAAGCTCATTAATAAATACTTTATGTAAAATATTTCTCGTTGTGTATCTTCATGTAAATGTTACGTAATTCGTGACCTACCTCTAGTGCTAATGTTTCGGCTTGTGCTAGTAAAAGACAGTATACATAAAATTGTTGAACAAGTCACCTAAGTTTTTTCTTCCTATCGGCTTGACATCCAATTACAATACGCAGTCGGAGAAGAACAGAAACTGTTAACTGGTTAATTAAATTGGTAAATGGGTAAAATTAGGGCAATAGTACCACTTCCGGGTAGGACGAGTACCCTACAAACGCCACAACAAATGCCACATTAGTCTATCATACTGAAAACAGTAAGAAAACTCGCGGAATGCTAATTTAAAATTAGTCAAGCTCTACTCTTAAATGTTCCTTCTTATTGGCGGCCATACAAACACAAAAGGAGTTACTTTAGATGTTCACCATGATTATGATAACAGAATGAGCCGGAGCTCTCCAACTATATACCAAAAACAGGTTCCGATTTACCGGGTTAGAATCGTGGCTGAAATAGAATGAGATTACATTAAACCACGGTCCTATAGTAACGTTTGTTTTTTTTAATATACAGATTTCAAAGGAGTATTACTTTTAGATATTTTTCATATAAATAAGCTATGAGTACTTCTAATTCTCTGATAGGCGTTCCCTAAAAAGACCGTTGGATAATGAATTAACGACGGTTCTGAAGCCAAACGTCGCAAACAAGGGCTGGTAAGTAATTGAGTTTTGTTTCCGATGAGCATTTAACATACTGAAAGCCAGTGTAACGTTGAATAGTTCATACTCACTGCCAAGAGCTCACGGCGCAGCGCCACCTATCGGAATCAAATGGAACTACTTAGTGGCAGATCCTCCGATTGTAGAACCGCAAATCTGGCCGCACGGCTGCCATTCGATGACGTCTTGTGCCCTCGGCGAAGTACGTCTTCTTGAGGGTAAACATAGGAAAAAGCTGCAAATACTCCTTATGAGTCCCTATTGAGAGGCGTGCCACTACTCTCCAAGAGATGGCGCTACTCTTGCGGACAAGCAGGCAATGTTTTTCTTTTTGGCGCGCTCCGTGAAAGCAAAGGGGCAACTCAAGACCAGCCAGGCAGGCAGGCCAGCCCGGACGGCATGTTTCTTTCTCCTTTGGTCCGTCTCGTCCAGTCCCAGTGAGTTCAGTTTCAGTTCAGTTGTCGCCGTGAGCTCGTGAGCTCCACACCTGAAACCTGTGCGGACGCTCGGAGTGGTAGTTCGTTCGAATAGTTAGTGAGAATGTGTTCAAAAAGTGATATGTGTTGAAAATTTGGAGTCATGTTTGTGGTGTTTTTGTTAATGTTGGTCGTTACATCTGGCTTCGCTCCAGTCGCTGCAAAGAGGAGAGGGAGGCAAGGTAAACACCACATGGCGCCGGTAGTGCAACGATCATAATACTCATAACGATCAAAGTCTTCATATAGATAACAGATTTGATTTCAGGATCCCGATTAAAAGCTACGCTTTGATCGATTATTCGATGCGAATGACAAATATCTGAATTTCGATAGGTGATTTGAGCTCGCTGAACCCTCCACAGAAATCAGTCACTGATAACGATTATTCAAAGCTTCATTAATATGAGGACGGACTTATTAATACTGATCATTAATTTTAATGAATACAGGGCACGATCATGTTGCACAATTTTATCCCTTAAAACGATCACTACGGTGGTTGATCATTAAAATCATTTCCATGAGATTGCCATTCTTTGTCAACGGCAAGAACTCTTCCTTGCCCTTTCTTGAAAAGAACAGTCAGAGCCATCTTTATATCCCTACCCGGAAAAGATAAGGTGCTCATTTTGTAATATATTAATGTGTAGACGAAATTTCAGTTACACATGTGGACAGGTTAGATCGACTTACCAGTGATAATCTTGACACTGTCTTCTGGTTAGTGTTGACGTATACAAGACATTATGCGTCGAGTCCATAAGGGTGGCTTGTCTGTTTCTGGATCAAAACTGAAAAGGCTAACTTAATCGGAATACTACAAAAACCTTCCGATACGTCAGGGCAGTAGACCTCCTCGCAATGGGAAACATCCTGTTTTCGTATACAATTTAAATTACGATCAATTAAGTTGTGAAGACCTGAACTCACGTTACTGATGAGTTGGACTATATAAATTAAATTGGGGTCGATTTCTAAAATGAGTGACACGGACGATTCGGTGCGGCTAAAAATAATTTCTTTTCTTAATCAAAATGATGGCAGGCAAGCCCGATTTGATTCGCGCAATAAATTTAACACCATCTGCATTATTCCATTCGACACAAGTTGATGAGTTAAAGGATTACGGCCATATCTAGATTGGGTATCTCAGTAAATCAAGGTACTCGGACTCACGACCTGCCATTACACCTGCTAAAAATTGAATCAGAACCCCATCTCTTAATTAAGGAAAACTGTTTAAATTGTGCATAGCCATGTAAAATGAATTCGTGGGACAGAACCCATCTTGACAATTGAAATATCCGTCCATTTTTTCTGTTCGACACACATCGAAGAACATAGTCACAGTATTCAATCAGGACACAGCTGATACAATTTTGTTATCCTTGGAGACAGAAAATCGTCATGGAAATGCTTGGATAAAGTTCTTGTTGAGAGTTCTTCTCAGCAATACGTATTCTATTTTAAACGTGTCACAATAAATAACTGACTTCGTTTAATACTGCGCACCCTCACTAGCTGTTCGAGGCAAGTTGCTCAAGAAATTTATTAATGTGCATTGTTTCAATCCCTTGCTATCCTGGGACAGCACTCGCCGTATTTACCAACCCAGTTTGCGGAAATAGCGCTTTCTGGAAGTCGATATCGATTCTTGGAAGTTGATATGAATTCATAGGATTTTGACAAGGCGCGGGCTGAGGACCAGCCTCCGTGGCTAAAACCTTGTCAGCCGCGCGGTCACGTCTGCGGTACAAATGAGTTGAGTTACTATTCTCCGCAAAAGATGATGCCTGTTGAAGGATGTTGACATCTCACACTATTAATTTGAAAGGCCCAAATTTTCTACCTCTAGGAGAACCGACCTTTCGTCACGAACCCGACTGGAGTGGAAACGGGGCGATGCACAAGGCGCGTACCGTACAGTGAGGAGCAAAAGTCGTGACCCCCCCCCTTGACCATTAAATGGCTTGTAGCTCTCAAACACTATGTGATACAGTAATCGTGCCGTAAACAATATTGTACGTCTCGTCGAGATGGTCAGGGGGGGTCACGACTTTTGCTCCTCACTGTACGTTCACCCATAACAGCCCAAATTATTTGGAGTGAAATTAAGCTTCAGAGAAATTGAAAGGATTTTTCCACTAAAATACGCAATTTTAAGCTTTCGAAAATGCCTAAATTATGAAATTATACATTTGTAGAGGGGTTATATTTTTTAAATTATGAAAATACTGAACTGGAAAGATCCTCTAAAACAAATTTTCCTGTTTCCGAAAGGCATCGCTGGGCGGTAGAGGGTTAAGCTAGGTGAGGAGCTCTATATCTCGCTCCACGGGCGTTCCGCTCGAATCGGCGACGCAAGGTGGAACATTAGAGATGGAAAATTTACCAATCAAATGAGCAGTTTATTAGCGAGAGACCGTCAGCCAGTCACTTCATACTAATCGGGTATGAATCATACAGGTTTTGCAGGTTTTGGGACAGAACTTTACAAAGAAACTATTCGGCATTTTGGACAGGAGCAGTGAGGCACAAACGCAAGAAGATTAGGCCGTACATTTGTCTGTTGCTGTGTCGTGTAACGGTACTGTAAGGTAACGTGATATTTAAAGGTTGAAGACGAGGGCCCACCCCGAGTATGAGAAATACCTGGGCGATCGGGAGGTGTCCCCTTTTAGGCGCAAAGATTCTAATTGCGATAAAACACTTTAACGACTGGTCTGGGCGTTGCCTACGGAGATGAACCTTCCCGCTTTCATCCGATTTTTCTTTCCCACATTCCGGAATTCGTGACTCCAGACTCAGAGGTGTTAAAAATTGCTCCTAACAGTCGATCCATTCAATTAAATCTTACGTAACAGAAAATACTTGCTACTGCCCAGTAAACTTCAGACTTCTGTTAATGACCTTCATCCCGGGAATGCCTTGTAAAATGGTGGAGGTGGCTTAAACAAAGGGACGGCAGAGTCTCACAAAGGTGACTCAATTTTGTTGAATTCCGTTATATCAGCCTGCATCTCCTTTTGTTTATTTTGACAGGATCATTTTCAACCACAGCTAATTCTCTCAATTATTAATTCGGATAATCGATAATTGAATAGTTTCGAGTTAGTGTAGTTTAGTTCATTCAAAACTTAACCTATCAAAAAATTTCCGGGACTTTGAATGGGTGGAATCTACTACCTCTAGAATTCCACCCTGGTTTGATTTTTCAAACCCATGCTGCAATTAGGATACCATCAGAGTTTAAATTAAAAATGAGCCCATTTTATCCCAAAACGATCCAATCCATGAAAATACTTCTTCATCAACGAAAACCTCTTCGTAATCTATGTATTTAGGGAGAAAAAATTTACCCCAAGTTTGTTCTTGATTTTTTAAAAATCAAGAACAAACATATTTGGAAGGAAAGTTAAAATGACGACTGATTCTTTTAAAGGAGACTTCTATCAAGCATTTCAAGGGTAGATATTGGTTAACAACTACATATAAAACATATTTCAAAACGTCATGATACACCTTGGCAACGTCAATGGTCCATGGAGTTACAAAGATGCTCGTTTTTGTTCGATTTCGGAACCCAGGACACCCTCTGAAGAGGCGCCTTACCGTATCGTTTATGAATGCATTTCACGGGAGTCTCAGACAAAGGTATAATAAGGGTCCCAGCGGCGGGACCGACGGCGGCGGGCCCGCAGGCGGGACCGGCGTTTCCAGTGATTTCTGTGATGCGATGAAAGCCCAGCGCCGCACAGACAGAGTGACACGTCGGTAAAGTGGCCGATTTATTGGACGTTTATAGATTGGTCTGGCCAATAAGGAAAAGGTAGCGTTTTTTTTTCTCGTCCCCAAGGTAGCTCCGAAACCACAGCGCAACTCTGTTCTCGATAAAGCTTGCTTCAGAACCAATGAAAGAGTAAAAAGTTCCTATTTTATGAGGGGGAGGGGGCGAAAATTCAGTTACATCGTGAGCTTAAAAAGTTGCATTTATAATTTTTTTAAGTTCTACACTTTGTATGCCCTGTATATCGCTTCAGTAGACAATCAACCTGCTTGGTTGTCATTCGATGCCTCTCTAACTTCTCAAAAGTCGTTTCAGCTGGTATTAGACTTGGTGACCGATAGGTTAAGTTAACCCAGGTTAGGATTGGTTGTTGTGCCTCCGTGGCTCTGATGGCCGTGGGGGCAAAAAGGATACAACACGATAGGCGAAAAATCCTATTTCTAAACTTGACTAAATCCCTCTTGGACTAAAACAATACCTTTGAAAAATCACTAGTCAACACAAGAGCGTAAATATTTAAGGAGTAGAGATTCGCCTTTAAGAGGCAAGTGGCGCCTCTCGTTTACTGTAAAACAGCGGGATTTGAAGCTTTTCAGTTTGCAAGACGTATTGTTTACTTCATGTGGAGCACCAAGCTTTTCTCTTCGGTTGACACAGAAAAGGAATATGGAGTGGTTTTGCCATTGACTTGGGATCGTGCGCCATGCAAACACAGAGCCTTTGCTTGCCTGCATTCGGAATGCTAAACAGTCATGGCTGCTATGTTTTGCTACAAAAGTCCCAACATACCCACCAATGAAAACTCGAATGAAAACTAGCGAATCGAATGAAACTGCGGCACGAACCGTGAAGCGATCCCGTAGTTTGCTTGTAGCCAGATTTTTTTAGCCCAAATTGCGATGCTGAAATTTTCAGAGTAAAAACAAAATCGCCACTTAGGGGAATGCTTTAAGTGTTATGGGTGTGAAACTATAACGGGGGTAGTGCGTATTTTAGTAATTTTTCAACATAGACCTAAGCTCACTGTCAGCCACACCAATGGAAAGCTCTCGCCGAGACCTTTTCAGTGACATGGCTAAACCTAGGCCTATCTTGAAAAATAACCATAAAATTCGTACCACCCTCGTTTTGGTTTCACGCCCAAAACAGGTATAGCATTTCCCAAAACTGGGTTTTGATTTATGTGTTGAGAATCAATCAAGCTAGATCATTTTCGAAGTAAATTTAAATTTCTGTCACTTTATCCAAGGTCATCTTAGAACGATAACGACCAAAATAGACTAAAATCCTATTCGGACAGACTCGAAGCTATAACGTAAAACAAAAACCATGCTCATACGGTGTACCCTTCTTTTATGTTTGTTCCACAAAACTGGTAAGTTCGGGTCGTAAAAGCCTCTATCTACGAATCAATATTTTAAAATGTAAAACAGTTTAACGGAGAACCGAAAACTCGTTTTTAAAGGCATGAGAAAATGACGAATTGTGGGCTGCGACTGGAATGCATTGTCCGGGTAAATAAAGGGAGTTTTAGGGCCCTTCTTTTTACGTAGGTGTCTTGTACATACTTTCCTCGTCCTATTGTCATCTTGTAGGAAAGTATGGAACCCAGCGTACAAGACAGCGCCCATTAGAGTGGGTCCGCCACGCGGGCCGGGTTTGACCGTCAAACACACCTGTGGGGTGAGGAAGGGGAGGGGGTAAGGGGAGGGGAGGGAGTAAGGGGAGGGGGTAAGGGGAGGGGGAGGTTCCTCATTTAGCGGCGTAGCGCGGCCAAAGCGGGTGATGCCTGCGACGGTGACATTTAAACTGAGTCATGCGACCGAGTTTCCCGCTGTACCATTTTGGGGAACTCGTCCTGTAATCTGGTTTAAATGGAATGCGAGACGGTCGAGACGAGAAGCTCTGCGAATCGGAAGGAGAGCGTCTATTCAGACATTTAATTACTAAATGGAAATAAAAGACTGCTTCTCAAAATCTGTTGAAGCTGTCCAGATCTACATTCACCTAGCCAAATTATAACTTAAAAAAAAAGATTTGTAAACGGATATTACAACTCATCTTATATGTCAAAATGTATAGCACTCAACTTTTCATTAGCGTGAATTTTCACAAGATAGATTGGAGGAGTGCGGACACAAATAACATGTCGTTGGTTACAAAAATATTAACCTCGGGTTAAACAAGATAGAATGGTTTTAGATCCGGTCCAAATTTTTTAGCTTTATATAGACGTAATTGTTTTTGTCTACTTTTTTAACAAAGCGAGCAAAGAATTGTATCAAGTTATTGCATTATTCCAAAATATTCAGCGAAATGATTAAAACGCGATTCTGTTCGACAAAGTCTTTGAAACGGGTGAGCGTTATTTAAAAAAAAGTCGTCCATTAACACCTTGGACTCGTCGTAAATTCTACTTATGTAAGCTCGACCTTTTTTCCCTGCATTTTTTTATGGACACATCTGCCTCCAGACAACTTATTGGCCACTCAAACATCGTAAAATAATTATGGAACACCTCGGAGCGAGAGCGTTAAAAGTTGCGAAATCGATTTTAAAAACATATAGTTACGACCAAATTATGGTCACATGTATCCGACTTTGTTCTCCAGGCGAGCGAAACCATGGATTTGGAGATTGAGAGAGTGAGATAAGGTACCTGTCTCGATCTCACTTCAACCCGGAGAGAATCCATGAATGAATTGATGAATCATTCATGTTTTTTTCTCCTTTTTATTGCAACAAAAATACTAACTGATGGAAAACGAGCAAGCCCAGGACTTAGCGTTTAGTGCGCAGGTTGTTCCGTAGATGACTAAGTTTCTCATGAAATCCATAGAAATGAAATTTTGAGGCGAAGCATACGTATAGTAAAACGAACACTGGATGAAAAACGGTGTTTACTGTCTGAAAGGTTTGCTTTATACGAGGTAAATTTTAAAACTATTTTATTCGGCATTTAAAAAGCTTTAAGGAAAAACATAAAAAATTGAAACCCGAGTAAGGAGGTGACCTCTGACTGAGTACCAACCACGGTATGCAGAATATTTTCTCATAGTCTAACAACTTCAGTCGAGTGATCATAATTTGATTAAAACTAATCGGCGGATGATATTTTAAAACGATCCCCGATTTGAGAATGGTTTGTCACTATTGTTGTGTTGAGATTTCAAACGGCCCAAGTTAACCATCCGCCTCAGAAAAAGTGTTGACTTCATGCCGCGGTAAAGAAGTGAGAAGTATATTGGTCAGTCATTTACACCGTTCATGTTTGTATGTGATCGCGCACGAAAACAAACACATGTTCTGTTAGTACCGACAGCACTGCTTTCGGACAATAATGAACTTGAACGCCGTTCGACAGAAATCGCGACTCGTTTTCTGACACTAATTGTTTTAACGTGACTTTGACGGCGAGCCAAAAAACGATGCAAATCATTACCAAGCCGCCATTCCCTCAGGAAAAAAAGGAAACGTTTTTTCCCCTTGAAAACAAACTTTTTCAGATGTACTTTTTTAAATTATTACTATTACGTTTTTTTGATAAGTTGTGTCACACGGGGATGATTTTTTTTACATGCGTCATTGTTTTAATTTTCCCTGGACCTTTTTTCTATCAACATCAGCTTTGAAGATCAGCTCGTGTAAGATGAAATATGATCGTTGTCTTACCATGACAATAGCATTTATCTAAACACGGAGACAATAGATGGCTGTCGATAGATTACATTCAGGCAAAGAGACTACACTTCAAGAGCGAATCGTGGAAATCCTCTAAAAACGACTGACAATAAGTTTGATTTATGATTCACAGAAAAGAGTGTGATTTTCAAAGCATATAATTGAGCGAAAATTATCGGATAATAACCTTTGCAGTACGAGGCTGTAAAATTCAATTCATGCATGATTTATATTGAATTAACCAAACCAAATTCAAATAAATCGACTCACATTTATTTTTGCAGTGTGAAACACAAAAATATTAATAAAAAAAATATTTTGCTGCGTTTTCCGATTTTTTTTTCCACCTTTACTTGATGTACTTTGTTGTATGATATCAAAGTACAATCCGATCGCTCCTTTTAAAATCATGTACAAAACGAACGTTATTCTAAATTTTAGCAACGTTTTTTTTAAAAAAAAGCCTGACAAAGCTTATACGTAGGTCTGAGCATCAGTAACAGTAGTCGAGAAGTGATGGCCGCTAGTTTAACATCGGTTAAGTTAGGAAACGTGTCGCACCGTTCGGCTGACAATGTGAGTAATTCAAGGTAAAACACAAGAGATGGAAAATGTAACCTTTCAAATTTTAAGTTCATAAAGGCCGGCCCATAAAACTGTCTTGGGCGATTCGAGCACGTGGAGTGAATCGGTCGAGCATCGTAAACAACTCGTTTACAAGGGATTTGGAGGGCAGTCGGCGCGGCGCGGCGCGGAGATGCCCCTCCACTGGAGCGTTAACATGGAAGCCTCTCCCCAGGTGCCTGGACTCGAGTCCTCGACCACGAAGGGTTCTATTCCCGAGATGAGCTCTCCCAGTCCAGATCCACTCGCCTAAAAAAGATACTTCATGTTTAAGCGATGGGGCGGAAACCTATCTTCATCGCCCTTTATCAACACGATCTGTATTAATTACTAAACTGTTAGGAAACCCCATAAAAACGAATACCTCGATGATGCTTCGATCTGTCGAGATTATCCACAGTTTTGAACTTTTTCGTGCTTTTTTTGCTACTTAATTTTCTTGAATAAAGTGATTCTCGATTTTTTTTCTATAGAAACAATTTTCGGCAAGGCCACAGAAGGAGCGAGAATTACAGACGTGAATAAGAGGGGTCATTTTGGCGAGGGTGCGGCTTTGGACGTCCACGTCTTCATAGAATTGGTGATCGACGGGAGGTGGCGCGGTACGGCGTTGTGCAAATCATTCCGTCAACGTCTGATGTCTACCTGGGGAGGGGACGCATCAAAGTCTACCTGCCACGTCCAAACAACCCCAATTACGCCGTGAAACATTTCGGCGTGTTAAAGTTGGCACCTCTGGAGCCATCCTCGCGTGGCGGTCCTCAAACAAAAGCGAGTTTTTTTCCTGCGCCGGAGTCCATAGCAGCGGCATGGCAGTTGGAGATCTGTAGAGAAGGCGTGGGTGTCTTCTCGCCATAATGACTCACGTTTTCGGGCAAAACAGTCAGGAGTCGCAAGACATCACATAACAACTCATTTATACATTCCTAAGGGCTATTGATAACTTGATAGACATATCAGGACATATTCCGCGGGCAGTCAGTTGTGACCAAAATTAGTTTCAACGATCAAACGTAAAAAATTAAAAAAACGACTAAAAAGCAAAGGGTAACCCTTATTTGTTTTTTTTTCCAAATTTTTGGCCCATTTTTTGGGGAGGATCTTTGCTTTTTGACAATTGGATCTTGTTGAGTAACACTAAAAAAAAGTTAGAACTGATGCCTAGTGCTCACTTCGTCGATTTTCACAGACTCGGAGGGTAAAGGCGTTCGCGAGTGGGAGGTGAGACGGGACGGTGTAAATTTGATATTCCACTTCTTGTCGCGACAAATCGACGAAATGAGTATCAGACGACGATAAACATAATTTTTAGTTCCCCCTAAATTATTACACCCGTTGAACGTTAAAAATTCAACAAAAAAAAAATTCTGAAATTTTGAAAAAAAAAGCAAGGGGTACCCCTAGGATTTTTTCAATTTTTTGGCCCGAAATTTTTTTGTAAGATCTTAATGTTTTGACGATTGTATCTGAGGGAGGGACACTAAAAAAGATTCAAACCGATGCGTAGTGCCCACTTCGTCGAATTTTAAAGACTGGAAGGGTGAAAGCGTCCGCGAGTTGGAGGTCGGAGGGGGCGAAAAATTGATAATTTTTCCTTTTGGACGCGATGAATCGACTTAACAAGAAGCAGACGACGGTAAAAGCAAATTTTTAGTTATTCTTCATCATTTCCAACAATTACACGTAAAAAATTAGACGGAAAAAGTTTTGACTGAAAATTAAAAAACAAAGGCAAGGGGCACCCCTAGGATGTTTTCAATTTTTTGGGCCCGAAATTTTTTGTGAGATCTTCATGTTTCGGCGATTGGATCTGATTGAGGGAAACTAAAAATGGTTTGAACCGATGTCTGTTGCTCAGTTTAACGATTTTAGACGGACCATGAGAGAAGGGCGGCCCTTCTCTCATGGACGGACCGGAAGAGGGTTCAGTTTGCGGCTGGGTGAGAGGTTGGAGGGAGAGGCGAACCTCATAATGCTCTTCTGCGCGAGGGCAGACCGCGAATACGCGACCATATTTAAAAATCATCGGTCCACGCATATACAATATCTCAACGAATGAGGTTAAAAAAAACATATTTTTAAAATGGCATGTCAAACCGCGACACAATTAACGGAAAAGTGGCAAATAATGAGGTGATTGTTTCAAGTTTCGAAAAATGATAAAAGTGCGACTCACTGGAAGCCCTGAGGTACCTAACTTGAACGATTAGTGTTCCAAGCCTTGTGTACTTCCCGTTGGCAGTGACAGCCGCTAGCTCATGTCAGCTGAGCGGAGCGAAATCGTAGTGAAGCACAAGGCATGGCGGTCAACTAACCTATACAGTATATAAGGGGACACATGTGGGATCGACTTCGGTCGAAACACAAAATTTCCCCGGAAACGACCGGGGGTCTTCGTGGAAAAGTGCGGAATTCTGCGAGAGGTGTGTTTGGCCGCTGAGCATGTTATCAAATACTGGCAGGTATAATGGCGCCTGGTAACAGTTTCCATTGCAGGATCTTCATTAGGATATCCTAATGAAAAGAGGGGTATTTCGCATGGAGACCGTTTTGAAAACCGCGTGCAAAAACAACGATTCGGTGCGACAGTGCTGGCGACACAGAATGTATAATAGTCGAACACAGAGTCGAGAGGGAGCTTGTTCGGTCTCTCCAAAGCGGCGTGGCCGGGCATGGGCCCGCGCATGGGCCGGCGGGGCGGCCGACAGGTTACTAAAAGGCAGGTAAAAGACATTTTGGGCCCCCTTTCGTTCCCTCCCACGCGCTGCGGCCTCTCCTCTCCTCTCCACGCCACGCCGCTCCACCTCGACAAAAAATGTGGCCGAATTCTTGTTTTGTAACCTACTGGTTACGCATTTCCAATGCGAGATCGGAATGTTCTCTCATTAACCCATCCTCATACTTTAGCAAGCTATTTTTGGTCAATAACGCAGACAATTTTGAAGCTCTATTTAGGGCTCGACGTATTTTCTGAACATGGGGCAACTGCAAAAGTCGATATACTGAAAGAGACTGAAGTCTAAAATCATTTTTTTTTAAAGAGTGAAATATGTTCGAATTTGAAACAAAAATATCTGTGTCTGTTCATTTTTTTTACATAATTTTTCGGAGTATCTATTCACCCGACAGTCCATTTGAAATTCAAGCGTTTTTACGAGCGTTGAAGTCTTCCCTATATAACTGCGTCCTTGTCATTTGCCGAGCGTTGAAGTCCCTCAATGTCGGGTGAATAGCATAGCATCCATAATCTTTTGGAATTATAATTAGTCATAAGTATCAACCTTTAGTATATTAGGTCTTTACGGGTAATGAGGCTCGGCTATCACTAAGCACAGGTTAAACTAGGTTTAGTTATGTTTTGTACCTCGCTCCGTTCAGCGACGAAGGAAACACAGGAGGCGGAAATAACTTAAAAGTTGACGGAGAACCTGTACTCACAAAGAAGTGACTGGTCGCACATACCAACGGAGAATTTACCTGAAACACACAAAACAAGATTAGTGTGCCGACAAGAGAAAAGTTCAAGTAGCTAAATGGAGCGCTGCAAAAAGAACAAAATGTCTTAATGAAAGCAGGAGTAACCTTTGAGAAGTTGAACCGCTCAAATGTCATCTTTAAGTAGAAAACGTTAACCAGCTTCCCTCGTATAGAGAGCGCTCATTAGAGGTAAGATTGATTAGTGTTTTGATAGAGACACGATAAGTGTACCAGGATAAAGAGTCACGATTATACTAACAGCTGTACCTTTAGGTATTGCGCAAGTTCGAGAGAAAGTGCCACGAACAATCGGGACCACAAATACTTTTACTGTTCAACACTGATCGGCCCAAAATTAGAGGTGAAAGGGCTTTTAATCCAGCTCTATTGTCAGCGATATGTAAATTTATAGGGTATGGAGCACAGTAAAAAATGCATTTTTTAGGTAGTCCCATGGTTTGGGTATGAAGGTAAAACAAGTAACGAGTGTAATTTGATTCCTTTTAAAGATAAACCGATCGGTAACCATATTAATAGCTCTCAACGAGACCTTTTCATTGATATGATTGTTGAAAAGGTTATCGTGAAATATTACACAATTACGCTCTTGTCCCGTTTTACTTTTATGCACAAACCAGGTATAAGACTACCCAAAACAGGAATTATTCTTTACTGTGAATAAGCTTGTCGATTTGATGTTGAGCCTGGTTTAATATTTCATTACATTATGAAGATTAACGAAATAACAGCGCGCAAGTTGAGTTACGTCATCCTTGGTAAGGTTAACCCAAAACAGCCCAATGTATTTGGAGTGAAATTCAGTTTTGGAGAAATTGAAAAAACAAAAACAAAAAACCCATTAAAATGCGCAATTTTAAGCTTTGGAAAATGCCTCAATAAATGAATTTCACGTTTCCAGAGAGGTGATATATTTTTTTTTGATTGCGGCAATACTGAACTGAAAAGATCCTCTAAAATAACTTTTTCTGTTGCCGAACGGCATCACTGGGTGGTAAAGGGTTACGATCACCCCGATCATTGACAGCAAGGCAATATGAAAGATAAAATGTAACCTTAAAAAATCATGGCATAATGCTCTGTTTTTCCGACAATATTCCGCATTGTGTAACACGAATCAGAGAATGGTTTGATCGATTGCTGCATCAGTGGTGGGTTTTCAAACAAGCTTAATGTGTGGTTTTACAAATGGGTAGGCTGGTCGCATCTGATCGGCGCTTTGCTGCACGCCTGCCGACAATTAGGTAAAGAAATCTATTTGTGGCGTTTGACGAACGCTTTTAGCCGTAGCGTCGACAGCGTCGATCCTCCGCTGGGGAAGGAAGATGGATAAACGACGCCTCATTGAGACAAACACAAGTACGCCGCGGTACTTGCCAACCAAAACCTGCCCGCCGAACCATCATCTGCACGCTCCTATTTACTCAGCTATATTCTACTCGAAATAGATGTCTGGAATGGCACTCAACAAAGTGGCGTGTTTTAGACTGAAATAGGGGAAAAGAACCTTAGCGCTAGATCTGAGACGGGGAAGTTCAAGGAAATTGGTCTGACGAACTTTTAAAACTAAGGGAGATTGCAATGTCTTCCTTAAAAATTTTTAAAACTAAGGGAGGAAGATAGGGGATTTTGTGAGGGACTTAATAGCCTCTGTATTATTATTAGGGGACTATGGTCATAGCCGAAAGAGCCTCTAAAGGTGAGTCTTTTGACAGTGCTTTTGTTTTTCTTGTTTTTAGTTTTCTTGGTTTTAGTAGTCTCAAAACGATTCAGGCTCTTTTCTGCCTTGTCTCGTTAAAAAAAAATAAAAAAACTCAAACACAATATGAAGAAATGAGAAGTTTAGTCGAGAGAACGCAATTTGATCAGAAGGAAAAAACAAAAAACACTCCGATTATTAACTAGCTTTATCGTATTCAGAGGGAATGCTAAAAAAAATTGATGAACTATAAAAATACACTTTTTTCTGCGTACAGAAGCGGTGGGAGTTCCCAAAATGTCTATATAATAAAGTTTTTTTCTTTTTTTTAAGATCATCTCGCACAGCATTAAATTGAGCTTGAAATGTCCGCTGACAGTTAACCGCAAATCGCCGAACCCGTTCATACTTGAAAAACTAAATACTGTTTGTGTGGATGCGTGGGAACGCGTCCCTTGAGTCTTCCCTGGAGCCTTGAAGCGTGTCGCCTCGTCATAGACGCAAATTTAACGGTGCTCATATCGAAAATGGGGTCAGATACGCAATAATTAATTATTTCTTTAACGACCGTCAGACGAACATCGGACCAAACAGCTCGTTATACTCGGACACAACCAGGCCTTAATTTGTCTTCCAATGAAGAATCCATTTCTAGACGAAGAGAAAAAAATGTCTAAAAAGAAAAACGGCAGTTTTAGTCTCCGCTGTATCAATTTTTCGCGAAATCTGCTAAAGCAAAAGTTGACCAACTGTTCCATATTAATGTTATGTATTATTCATTGCGATTTGTATTAATACTGTGTATGATTGTGAGGTCGTAAATAGGCAGAGTATCGGGAAAAAAATTGGTTGAAACTTTTAAGATGACAATCTTAACTACTAATACATTTAACACCTTAATCTATACACGCACACACGAAAAAAAAAAAAAAAAAATTTTTAAAAGGAAAAAAAAGGCACAAAAAAAAAAAAAAAAATTAAGGAAGAAAGAGAGAGCAAAAAAACCAAAAAATATATAATTTTTATGATGATAC
>Ga0058701_10000734_pt1 | contig 22074 bp, 19 predicted proteins | sample AgamicOrMae_FD_97039 | JGI IMG/M metagenome (GOLD analysis project Ga0058701, IMG submission 97039) | Agave microbial communities from Guanajuato, Mexico - Or.Ma.e | ecosystem: Host-associated > Plants > Phyllosphere > Phylloplane/Leaf | place: Guanajuato, Mexico | collected 2012-06-04 | reverse complement strand
TCACACGCCTAGAATATAACCAACCATCTGGTCAACTGATATGGAAATTAAGCAGTGGTGCTGATCTTAGACAGTGGTCGATTTTGGATATTTCATAACAAATTATTCAATATAAATGTGCATCATGTCTATCAACCCGTTGAAAGAATTTTTCAAAAGGAAAAAAGCTGAGGCCAAATTTGCCCGGGCCGGGCCCGGCAAAACAATAGCTCCCCAGGCTGGTACCTCCAGAGAGCAGGCACCCGCCCGTCAAGCTGCGGCCGAGGCTGCCATGAAAAGGTTCAGCAAGGATAATACCAAACCTTCCCAGCGGCCGCGAATGGCCGAGCCAACCGTTCCTAATTCAGCCGATGATTCCCAAGAGCATGAACCACATGTGGAGCAATCTTCAGTCAAACTCGGCCCACAAAAAGAGTTACCGATTATCGATGGTGTCGCGCAGCGAAATGTGCAAATTTACACAACTGACGAACTAGCCCAGAAGATGAAAACCCCTGACATCGATGATGATTTCTTCAGACTCACGGTGGATGATGTGAAACTGATGCAGCAACGCTACGATGAAGATAAAGCACGGACAGACATCTTGAAAACGAGAGAAATGAGGCGTAGAGAAGCTGAGGCAAGGAAACCCACAACGAACGTGGCTCGACTCCGCTTCAAACTACCGAACAATTTTGTCCTTGAAGCATCCTTCTCTGGATCGGAGTCAATGCAATTGGTGCGTGACTGGCTTGTGTCCACCTGTGTCGAAAAAATGGAATTAGATTTGCGGGATTACGAGATACTGGTCGGTCTCAAGCCTATGAAAGAGATCGATTTTGATAAGAGTATTCGACAGTTGGGACTTATACCAGCAACAACGATGACGGTTTTAATAAAGGGTGCTTGATGAGTTTGTCAGCATTTGCTTGCTCTTGTAAACTTATGAATTATAACGTGAGCAATTCTTTATTCTTCTAGGTCCTTAACGCATTCCAAACCCCTACTAACGTTAATGTCTCCAGTTAGGAAGTGATCCCTCCTGTATGCATGTCCATGTATATTGCTAAGGTGCATCCCCTCGTTGAGTTCCCTTAGACGTGGAGATCCTACAAATAAGAAGTGGGGGATCTGTTTGACGGGGTCAGATGGAACTCTTCTAGAAAACTATCCAACTTTGAGATGAGTTGAAGTTGAGGATACTTACAACCTGACCGTGAAAAGCAATCATGCTAAAAAAACCCATAATGCCCAAGGGGGGTAAGACCTGCCACCACATCGTTTAGGAACTGACCTAAGTGTGACTAGGTTATTTGAAGTGAGGGTAATCAAGTAATTGGGGAAAGTCGTGAGACACCTTGAAAAAATTGATGAACTAGCTTCTCTATGCAGACACTGCGATAGACGTGATGTACAATGCGCGACCTAAGGGTGTCCACAGAAAAAAAAATTGTGCCGGGACTATATGGCAACATACCCGAAGAAGGCGTGTGCATTGATCTTCGGGCTAGATTTGATTCCCGAAGAAAGCGACAAAGTTCCGAGCCATGAATCTGACGGGCCCTTCAGTTAGACCGCGGGTGGCGCGGATCAGTTCCGCCCACCAGGGGATTCTGTGTCCCGAATTTGAATCGGGTAAGAGTACCATATTTTAAAGGCGCTGTATATTCTAGGAATTTAGGATTCGCACACTTAAGGTTTTTGTTAATCACACGTTTTCGCAGAAGATATACTTTCAAAAAAAAATCTCATCGTTATTTCCAAGGTTGAGGAATTATCACAACCATGACGATTATAGACGCCATTACATCTTCGCCCCTCAACGTTTTCTTCACTATTTTTATCGGACTCGGTCTAGCTTACCTCTATCTTCGCAAGCCCCCCTCTTCATCTTCATCCACATCCGCCTACCGAACACCTCCCGGTATTGAGACTGGGGTTGTAGATGAGGAACTACAGAGAGCTATCGCACAAATTGAAAGACAAGAGCGTGATATGATCCGTCAAGAACAAGATGAGGCCTACCAGAAATCTCTCGAAGCGGATAGGGAGAAGAAATTGAGACGAGAGCAAGAGGCTAGGGAGAAGGAAGCAAGAGAAAGAGAAGAACGCGAAAAGACCCAGCAGTCTCAACTCCTGCATCAGCGATTGACAAAACTCAAAAGTGAGATTAGAGATACAATATCTTCCAATAAAACTCCTAGCAATGACCCGGCTGCCACCGTAAAGCTTGTATTCAAATTGCCAGATGGCACGAGAGTGAAGAGAGATTTCATTAAAACTGATAAGGTGAAAATGTTGTATTGGTTCGTTTTCTCACTGGATAATGCACCATTACAGTTTAGGATGACTACAAATTTTCCTAAACGTGACTTGCCGGGGCGCCCTCCATTACCTGAAGATTTCCATAAAGAAACTATCCCTTCTGTTGAGCCCAATTGTGAATTAACATTAGAGGAAGCAAAGCTTACCGAAACACAGATTCTTTTCGTCTACGATATGGAAGCTTGATATTTATTACAAGAATATCTGTCCATGATCCTCAATGTGAATAAAATCGAATTTAGATCTTTGTGTCAGGTGTTCCCTTCAATTGGATTTACCCTTATCTTCCTTGAGGCTGACAATTCTGTTGAAAACCAACTTAGTAGGAGTCGAGTCTGGATCCACGCTGAAGTAGCCTATGCGCTCAAATTGGAATTTTGTGTAAGTTGTCGATCCCAACAAATAACTATCAACCAGCGCATCTCGATGTACTTGTAATGAGTTTTCCCTGCAACTTGCCAGCAAACCGTCAGGATGATCCTCGGGATTCGCCAAGTCGAACAATCTATCATAAGATCGTACCTCACATTTCGTTGGTTGCGAAACCCAATGGATGAAAGCCTTAGGCTTGGGTAAATCATCAGCCTTGTTGGCTTCTACCAGTAATTTGATTATGTTACCCTTATCGTCAGCCACAACTTCCTTAACATTGATTATGAGGTGGACGTATCTCAAACCAACAGATTGATTTAGGGTTAATCTTCGAAAATTCTTATCATGATCAGCAGTATTTTTGAAATCTGTTTCCTCCAGATATATGGTTGGGGTGATTGTGATGGTGTGCGATGGGGAGTTCTCAGGATCAGCTGGAAAATCTGGAACCTCGACAGTATGAGGGGCTTTCGAGGGCGGAAAAATTTGATCAAAGTTGGTAATTAGGATTTCTAGAGGTTCTAAAACAGCCATTGTACGAGGCGCTTTGATGTTGAGATAGTCTCTCACTTCTGCTTCGATCATTTGAGGATGTACCGACGAATCAGCACCTGTGATACCTAATTTTGCACAAAATTCTTTTATGGCATCCGGCGGAAAGCCCCGCCGCCTAAGTGACTCGAGGGTAAATAGTCGTGGATCGTCCCATCCCGAGACCACTTTCGCATCGATGAGCATCTTAAGTTTACGCTTTGATACGACTGTGTAGTTTATATTGAGTCGAGAGTACTCCCACTGAACTGGACAATAGATTTCCAGAGCGTTGCACAACCAATAGTATGAAGATCGACGACTTTGGAACTCTTTCGTGCAAAGAGAGTGAGTAATATTCTCGATAGAATCGCAAAGGCAGTGTGCAAAATCATATGTCGGATATATGCACCATTTATCGCCGGTACGATGGTGAGGCACATATTTGATGCGGTAAGCGACCGGATCTCGCTTCCCCTCCTCCATAGTATGCTTCATTCTTAGACAACAGGTTCCCTCGTCAAATTTTCCGGCCTTCATATCTTCGAACAAGGCCAAGTTTTCTGCAATTGATCTATCCCTCCATGGCGATGGTGGCGGATCGAATCCACGCAGCTCATGCGGCTTCTGGTGGCATATGTAAGCATGCCCTCTTTCGATTAATTCAACTGCATATTTGTAGAGCTGATCGAAGTAGTCAGATGAGTACGTGACCTTATAAGGTTCGTAACCTAACCATTTGACCATCTCTGCTATGGACCTAACGAATTCGTCCTTCTCGGCTTCGGGATTTGTGTCATCTAGCCTTAAGAAACAGATTCCATTGTGTGCTTTGGCAAAGCCAAAATTGATGTTTATTGCTTTCGCATGACCTATGTGGAGGATACCATTTGGTTCCGGTGGAAACCTCGTCCTAACCTGGCCCCCAGTCTCGGACAAATGTCTTGCAAGGAGAGCCTCCGTTTGCGGAGTCTTTATGTAACCTTCAGTTTTGTAGTTTTCACCCGGTTTGTGGAATTGACTCCCCGTCCTGAAAGAATTAAATAACGCTTCCATGATTAAGGATTGGCAAGAAGTGTAGAAATGACAACGTCGATAACGATCACTCGATGAGTGGAGATGATGTGGCACGCCGCATTCACCATCTCTCTTGATGCATGTTGCGACTTGCGCAGCATAAATTCTCTGCGAGTCGATTCACCGTCGGACATCGTTATGCACGGGGTGAAGATCATATGGTAATTTGTCATCGATCTCATTTCCGTACATTAGTTGATTTAAGATGTCTGACCGGTGGGTCTCACAAGGGCGTAAGTTTTGTAAGTTTTGCAACTGTTGGCTCGCCGACAACAAAATCGTACGTAGCGAACACCTCAACTATCTCTCCATTTTCCAAGAAAGAACTAGTTCTAACCAAAATTCTCTCAATCATAAACGCATATAGAGCATCGAGAATCATGAAAGGGGTAACACACACCAGGCAAACGTAGAAAAAGAGCTCAACAGAACCAGACAGACAAAGCTCGATCGAGAAGCAGCTGAGAGGGCAATGATTGCAGAGATGCAAAGGATAGAAGCGGCCGCTCTAAGAGCTTTCGAGGAGGATGCAAAACGTGATATTTTCGCCCGTGACGAAATGGACAGGGTCAAGGAGGCAAAAGTTAAGACTTCCAGGCCACCGTATAATAGGTAGACTTTATGAGTTTGCGGCCTACTTGATGTATCTTTGTATTCAAATTTTTCTGTAATTTACTGCCGATCAAGACATGGGTGACATCCGTGAGTTCCATACTTTGACAAACTGGAAGTCTCTTGATCGACCGATGGCAATCGATCTGAGGCTTAGAGTTAATAGAAATTTCTTTTAAGAATCCTTTTTGCTCTCTGAGCTGACTTTTGTCTTCGACAGTTTTTGATGTTCAGACATCAATCGATCATATTCCTCAGTCAAGTTCTTGGACTGTTTTTCCATTGCTTCAACATCTGATTTTGCCTTCGAAAGCTCCCGTTCCTTCTCCTTAAGTTTCTCTTTTAGGCTTGTTATCTCGCTCTTATCACCGGATTTGTCACCACTCGACTTGCTGTCGTTCATGAGACTCTTTGCCGCATCGGAGGCACTCTTAGCTTGCTTCATTGTGACCTCAACTTGGATGTCAAGCTGAGCCAGGGCTGTTATTAGGGTTACGAGTCTTCTGATAACAAGAAAAAGGAATAAAGCAAATCCGGCTATGTAGAAATTGCGTTGAGCCCTAAATAGTTTCATAGAGTGTTGTAGTTCCGCATCAACGTGACGCGAGCCGGCGTGATCGGTGTTGAGATCCCCAGCGTACTTAGTCATTTCTCTCATGGAATCTGTTGATGGTAGAAAGGAAGATGGTTAGTTAGAAAATTAGGTTTGAATCATTTAGAAAGGTCATGAAGTTGGCCATTGACAATTACCCAGAAACAATAAGACAAGAATAACGATGAAAACCATGAAGTAGAGGTTCGCCTGGTTTTCGATACTTCTGAGAAACCTCGACTTGAAGAATTTTTGCCATGTTCTCGGTCTGAGGAACGGCAATAATAAGAGAGCGACTATGGCTATCTCGAGATATAGGAATCCAGCCACTAATGTCCACTGAATGCTCATTGTGTTCGCTGAATATTTGCGTGATTCTTTTAAAAATTTTCAATCATGAAAGATCATCAGTTATACTAATTTTGACTAAACCCAGATGACATAAGCTGACTCAAAGCATTGGCTTGGTGATGATTCATGGTTGACTTGAACTATCGAGGAGGCAATGCGCGAGACCTGGTACAGTTAGATGCCGAAAATGCATACTAGACGCGTGCACGGCATCAAACATCCACCGCTTTGAAACGAGCATCATGGCGAGACCCTGGCGAGTGGAGATTGTTGACACTCAGGCAAAGATGATTATCCATAGAATTTGGACATCCGTAAGGGCTAACCGATTACCATTACCCTACAGTCAGATCCTGAGGTCTAGTCACTCTCAGAATGCCTCTCCAACTGAAGGGATATCAAATCAACCAGACAAAAATTTAGGGAAGGCACACGACTCGGGACCAAGAGATGATGAATTATACAGATATGTATGGTTGAAATGCCAAGGCCATGAGGTGGAGGTGCTTGATAGTTACGAAAAATTCCTCAAGTCCTCCGCAGAACATCTAGAGATTGATTATGTGAGAACCGAGAGACCATTCAGAGTCATCAAGAGGAAAACGATGTTGGCTTCACGTTTCGTCAAGAAGAAGTATCGAGTTCAATACGAAGTGAGGACATACTTCAGAGACCTGCTATTTAAGAACTTGACCGGCTCGACAGCTGATACATTTCTAGAGTATACCCAGCGGAATCTGCCGGAGGGCGTAATGATGATAGTTGAGAAACATCGATTGTCTGGGCTACCTTTCGAGCTAACGAATGGTGAGCAACAACCGCCAGCGCAAAAATGAGGATTTTTGTCTCTAATCTAATAAATTTATTACCAGCCAATCATATCAGCGTGTCTTCGTCTCTCAAATATTCTCCGATATCTGCTTGATGAAAGCAAACAATGGAGAGGGGGTCTGATGTTTGACAGTCGGCGGTGGCTTTAGCTGTGACACCGAATCCTAGTGGGGTATCGTTCAGCGAGTACACGACAACCCCTTGATATTTGGGTGTGTTCTCCGTGATCCTAGCAAGTCCCGATTTCAATATGTGATTACCGTACAAGAATTGTTGCTCTGCATTAGGTTTTACCCAGACCTTATGTCTCGCGTAGGGTGCCAGATAATTCAATGCAGTCACGTGTAGTCTGAATTTCTTGGATTTTGTGAATTTACCCATGCAAGTACCGTAGCTTAGGAGATGGTCTCTATCGATGTTGGATGCTAGTTTAATGATATTTTCACTACAGTAGAAAACACGGTCTTTATTGAGCATGAACTTGTATTTCCCATCTTTTCGATTCAGCAGGAGCTTTAAATTTTCTCCTATATATTTTGAGACCTTCTCTTCCACCAACTTGAACTCTTCCTCCTTCAAATCCCTCATCGTGTATGACTCTGGTGTGGATGTGATGGGATAGAAATGGACACTAGTATGGTCTCCCTGTGGGAGCAGATTATCGACTTGATTGTTTTGGTAGCACCTGCGCTCCTTTTGGTGAAACACGTGTCTAGCCCTCATGCGCAAGCCTGCTCTCGGGCTGATTGAAAACGCGCAGCTCACTCGCCCGTGTTAGCCTCTAGTCGATTTCCCGGCTGGAACTTACACACAAAATTGATTAATTCTTCAACTAGGCACTCAATGGTCACCCATCGAAATTACTTTGACCGTCTCCCAACCAGACTGGTCAACTTGGAATGAATATCGCTTATGATGATGATATATTCTTCTTCTAAGACTGAGGACCATCTACTGCATACCATTCTCGCATACGGAGGCATCTCCATCATTTTCCTAACAAGATCTTGTGGGCCTCTTCTTTATTCTCTCTAAGATATACCAAAGTATCAATTATGCATCCAATAAGCATATCCGGGAATCTATCATCATAGCCTAGTACTAGTCTCTTTGTGGCTAAAAATGACGACAAAGATCTGAAGTTGTGAGATGTTCTGTGAAACGATCGCCGCTTTAATTTGTCGAAGCACTCCTGGAGCGCATTGTGCCACCTTATTTGTTCTAGTAGTGTGCAAAACGCGTCAATGGACGGTACCCACTGTTCGGGAAGCTTGCCTCAGATCTCGGTACACTTCGGATCATTTCAGGAGCTAGCTATGCCATCCCGTAGAGGTTCGAGGGACCCACCGAGGAATTCAACATTTAGTTCATAAACCTAATCTGGGTCAAGTTTGATTCGTCGTCTCCATGCAGGCGAGTCCATGTTGATCACGAGCGCGAATTTTTTCGACTCTAGATACTTGGTAAGCATTTCGTTGGAACTCTCCGGAAGTAACTGTCTAGTTGAGTTGCTGCGCAATGCGAACGCGGTGCATCGCCTCTCCGGGCGAGGACTAAAACGAGGGGAGAATCCTCGGAGAAGATGCACCTGCTAGTCAACCAGATGCAGCTAGTGGCAAGGTTACGAAGTTAGGAAAAAAGAGGAAACATTCGCAAATTTTAGAGGATCCGTTCCAGTCGGAATCTCACATTCCAGTAAGAACATGGGCAAGCATACTCTAAATATACACTATTCTGTCGTCTGACACATTCATGCTCAGCTTGGTTCTCCAAGATTGCAAGCTGGACCCATGAATAATTTACGAGTGTTCAATCTCTTCGACGAGAGGGGGCAACGAGCTGTTGAAGGACGCATGAGCGCCAGTTAAGACACCGCCACCAGATCCGGTGAAGTCTGGCTCTGATATCATAATTCATCGATTTGGATTTCTCTGTATGTCTAATCGACCAGCCAGAGACCTCCATTGACCATCAATTCGAACTGATGACATAAATTGGCAGTTCTTAGGTTTCGCAACCGATCCAGCGACCTGTGTCCTTTGACACGAACGAGTTGAGGACGCCAGTTTACAGAGCAACAGATACGCATTGCGCAGGGAGAATACTTGCGAGCGGCGCTTCCGGAGCGGAGCGGCTTCTATCTACGGTTGCTCTTTGTGAAACTCTTTCTATTCTGGATCGATAACGACAAGAAGAGAGCAGAGGAGAAAAAGCCAGATGAGAATGAGGTAGAGGAAACTTCCTTAGAGTCGATTGGGAGCAAGTTAGATGTTCTCTTCCACAAAATGAAAGGCAAGCTCTTTAATCTAAATTACAACTAATATCTCAGGATTTAGAGAAAGCAAAAGCACTTATGAAATAGGTGGCAATTGGGATCGCAAGAATCGTCTGAAAGTGTATCAAGGTTTACATTGTATGTCTGTGAGAGATTTCAAACAAGCACAAGACTTATGCCTCGACTCAATATCAAGATTCACATGTTACGAACTATGTGATTACAAGACATTCATTAGTTACATCTGCGATGTTGGCACCACCCAGGGTCAAGCTGCGCTCAAAAGTGATTAAGGGTTCCCGTATTCTGAATGTATTTCATGATCTGCCCGACATTCACGTTTATTGGTTCTCACTTTACTGTCAATGTTCAAGATTCTCCGAGAAACTGGCCTGGCCCGAAAGGTACCTAAAGGCCGACAGATACCTGGCACCACACTACAGAGATTACGTACTCGAACTGAAGATTCTCGCTTAGGCCTAACTAATTGAATCATACAGGAGTCTGTCATTGACTTATATGTCACAGACGTTCGGAGTTAGCAATGACTTTATTGAATCGGAGTTGGCCAAATTCATAGCGGCCGGACGTTCGCATTGCAAGATAGACAAAGTGAGGGGAATTGTGAAAACCAATCGTCCGGATAGCAAGAATGATCAGTATCGACGTTGTATAAAGCAAGGCGACACCTCATTGAATAGGATACAAAAATTGAGCACAGTAATCAATATCTAACACTCCGGGGGCAGTAATAAAGTTATAAATAATACATTGTAACATCGGGGAACATCAAATTCATAGCCACCACTTCACTAGACCCAAACCTGATTCACCGATTGAGCCTACTATGCTGTATGGAACCTCTTTCCTGTCCGGATCTGTTCGTGACATGAGATTCGCATTGGCAGATCCGATATTTGTTGCTTGCGGTCCGTGGGGCGATACATCCACGAAAAGCTCACTATGAACTCTGAATCGCACTTGCTCGCCGATTTCTAGACGGAGGATATGCGTCTGACCATCATCTTCGAAATTCCAGCTCCATGTCTGATCAACTTCGTTGAAAACTGTGTTCTCGCTTAATTGTTGAGGTGGCACCACAATGGAATCAAAGAATCCTAATGATATTATGAGACCTTCCTTCGAGCTACTTCTCAAAGTTCCGATGAGTACTTCGCCTATTTGGGGTCGAAATATGATCATTCGGTACTCGCAACGAGTATGTACTGCACCATCGCCACAGAATATATATGACTCGCCTACGTTGCAGATATCATATAAGCATATCACAAGTCCTACATCCAACACCACTTTGTTAGCAAACCGGCGATTGAGTTCTTCAGATAAAACTTCTTCTATTGGCTGCCCTAGGCTATGTGCTGGTACGCGTACAATATCCTTAAATTTCGAGATAACGAACATCTGACTTTAAAATTAAGTGATTCCAATAGATCTTTTTAGCAACGAAAGGAAACCTAACTGCATTTGAGTTTATGTAATCAACAGCACGTGTAAGGGACATGATCGCTGCTTTAAATATGGCGCCAGGTGGCGAACGTGATCGAGGGACCCGCAGAAAATAAACACATCGTAGTAAAATTGTTTTCATTGTGACCGTCACGAGCTTTTCATAACAAAATCATCCGCAATGGGTTAACTCAAGTTCTGAAGCACATAGTATCGTAACAGCAAGCAACTCATCGCATAATTTGACTTGTATCAATCGGCATAATCAGGAGGCCTAATCTTGATTAGTTTTCCGCAATAAGACTCACCACTATGGCGTATGCATCTTCTGTATGTAATAATGTGGGCCCGGGCAATAATAATCATCATTTAACCCCGAATCCACCTCCACGGACACATCCTAGGCCAAATCAACCACCACCACCACCGCCACCCCTTCCGTCCGTGCCGCCAGTACCACCGACTAGAGATTCTTCAATCACTCTATGTAAGTACACCATCATGTCTGAATCTGAAATCTCATGAAATTATCCGGCACCTAACCTGAACTGTAAATTTACTCAACTGGATGTAGCCGCAATGATCGGTGCAAAGCAATCAAATGTCTTATCCATTCCACAACAGACCACACCAATGCCCAACGTTAGATCACAATCGTATTCAGGAATACAGCCACCTCAACAAGACACTTTTTCTTCGGAATCAGAGGTGGGATTCTTAAATGAATTCACTCATCTATTCAAGCCATTACACGATTTGCCTCCACCCGAACCATTCATGAACAAACATAAAACTTATCCTAGTCAAAAAGCTCGAAAAAATGCTCAGTCAAACCCTTCTCCTGGGTCAACACATCCTCCCGTTGCCAGATGATAGAATTCGTCCGAAGTCTTATTTTCAGTCTCAAGAGCAGTCGATGGACCAAGATCCTCGACAAATCCTAGAGTTTTTGAATTGTAAAGCAAGTGAAACGATGTAGAAAACGGAAGCAATAGTAAAGGCATGATCTGACGGATAGAGCTCCACCAAGATCAGTGCCTCCCCCTCGAGATGGAAGTTACAATCAGCTTGACTACAAGAGAATTTCTATCACGAGACTCAACTAATTAGTTGCAGATCACAACAAGCTTAGTTACCATTCAGGGTGGAGTCTTTTCATTGGATCAGGATAGGCCACCCACGCAGAACTAAATTCTTGATTTCTAAGGCCACAAAATCTTATTCAAAAACGAATCAAAGATTACGTAAATATCAATGAATGACGCGAAAGGAACTATTCAATGAATGGAATTCTTTTACGTCACCTCAACCCTTTTCGTGACGAAGGTTGTCTTCAGGCTATCTCGTTCCGTGAGTTTAGTTAAACAGTTGTCAGTTCACACAGTTCTTGGGCAATCATGTATTTGCATTCTTCTTTGAGCACGAATTGAAATGGGGGTTGAGATGCTTATTTCTCGCGATAAGCGATGATTCGAGATCTCGGAAATTTCTCTACCACCCCTACGATATAGAAATCTTGAGGTGTGTAGTCTTGGAGGGACGAACATTTCAGGGCCTGATCTTCATCTTCGGTATGGTCTTACGCCACAGTTTTGAGACCGACAGCCAGTTGATGTCCTCTATACATCTTCACAAAAGAAGATCTCTGCTAGGGATAGTCTGTGCCCGTTCGTGAATTTCAGGCTCCCGGTCCGAATAGTGACAGAGAAAATATGATCGTGATGCCTGAAAGTATACCTATGTTTTGCATTAGGAGCAGATGAGCCGACTTTCTGGTCGAGTGCTTGCATTCCTCGAGAGCTGCACTCAGTTCTCCCATCATATCTACTAGTGATATGTAAAAAAACATTCCAGCTGCCAAGGCGAATATGAATGAAGCACTTTGTGTTGTATCACCCAGAATGATGCCAAATACCATTCCAATATAGCAGGTGCAGGCAGATAGGAAATTGAAACCGAGAGCCTGTCGAACAGTCATTCCTGATGAGATAAGCACCGCAAAGTCTCCTAACTCATGTGGCAATTCCTCGAATATAACAGCAATGCATATGATCATACCCTGATAAATTGATTCCGTAAATGCTGCACCGATAGACAATCCATCGATGAAATTATGCAAACCATCGCCAATTATAATCATCCAAGCGACCGGAGCTATTTCGGTCGCTTTCCTTGGCACATTGATCGAAGGCGGCCCGTTACTGATTGTACTTGCGACCCCTGTCTTGGGCTCCGACTTGTTCAGATCCCTTTTGATGGCTCTTGTGATTATCTCATGAGGATGGATTGAGTCATGACAATGATGATAATGTGCTTGATTATTATGGGTATGAGACATAGCCTCATCTCCTCTACCATGATCGCCAAGATGATCGTTACGTTGTTCTGCGTGATTGTCATCTAGCATTTTTTTATCCTGCCTATCACCTCGGCCTGGGAAGGCCTTATCTTCTTCGAGGGTGGATCTATTTAGCCCGGAGCTTTCCTGCTTCTTATCTTCGTCGCTGGCTGTTTCAGTGTCACGACTATTTTTCAACTGCAATTGTGGTCTTGAGCGTTCCCTCTGAACTCTCGTTTTCCAATCAAAATAAATCCTCATTATCCTCTCGCTGCAATAAAACATATATATTCCTAGGAAGATGATCAGGGCTTTCCATAGATAAGCCCTTCCGCCTTGTGTATGGAGACTAAACGCTTGCGGTATCAAACTAAATATTGCACTTCCTAATAGACTACCGACCGCTAATCCAGTGAACAAGGTTATACTAGATTTATAGAATCGACCTGAAATCAATGGCATGATTGAGACACCAACAAGAGAGCAGCAACTAACGACAGTAACCATTAGTGTGGCTGTGCCCCACATGAGTCCCGGAGACGGCTTCATTGTGTCGGAAGTAGAGCTAGTTAGGCGGTTGGTAGGGTCAAATATGGGTTGATCACTGAAACGTGGGTCGCTATCTCATTGGAATATCTAAATGAGTATGATAAGAAAAGGTATCAACAGTAACTAATGGTGGGTAGTCCTGAAGATATCCAAGTTCTTAGATACACGAATATTGCTTTAAAGTTTGTTCAGGCACCAAGGCGATATTTTCGGCTTCTAATAAAGTTCTTTGGGGCGTTACATCGAATATTGCACCTCAACCTCTATCATTAAATTCATAGTTGATCGGAATGTTGAGTTAGACTTGAAGTATCATTTCAGTCATGGCCGCATCTTTCCTATAATATGCTATGTGATTAACTGTGCAGAATGGAAGGGGAATAAAGAGGGGCGATGGTTGGATAGTTGACGGTATTGATTGATTGATTGATCCAACGATTGTACAGGATTCGTGTGTGAATCTAGTGGGGAAAGGCAGGAGAATATTGAGCCGTGTTTGCTTTCTGATCAATTGATTGAAGTTAGAAGAGGCAAAATAGTGTATTGTTTCATATTTGTTAATCACCAGGCGGCTTCCTTTATTGTCGTTACCACGAACGTTGGAGATAGAGTTCTTTCTAGAGGAACCAGTTTCAGTAATTTCATGCTAGACTGGTGATTCCATTTTGGAGAGAAGGACGATGTTAGAGGAAGAGGGAGAGGCAAATTTGGATTGCGTCGGCGAGAGAGGAAATAAACAAGATATGCTCCAGGCCAATGCAGAGGCAAGATGCGCCGCACCAACGCAACAGCGGAGAAACATTTGAGGAGGACGCGAGACATTCTGCAGTACGAGCCGCAAGGGTGCGTCTGTCTGCATAATAATTTTTCCATCTCTGATGCTGTGGTCTGGTCGGCTGTGTGCCGCATCGATCTAGATTTATCTCTCAACTTTCTTGCCTATCCGAAACAAGTCTCACCGGCCGGCCAGTCTGGCTGTGTATCTAGTCATCAGATGTCACAGTCACCATAAAGATTGTGTTCGATTTCAGGCTAGTCCACCACTGCGATTGGCTTGATTCATATTCTCTCTCGAGCTCGGGATTGGAAGTGGGAACGAGAGGAAGGAAGATATCCAATATTCTTCGAGATAAAGAGAGTGACGAAATACCTCGAGACATATGTTAGCGACAATAGTTAGCTTATCAATCTACATGCCGGCCAACCAAGAAGCACATGAAGATCGGGCCAAAGAGTGGGCGACCCTAAGGGGCGATGGGGAAGCCAACTCGTTCGCTCGGTGGAGGTCGTAAGGGAGGTTAGAATGAGCGATATCTCGACTGAGAGTGGCGCTCAGACAGACAAAAAGCAGCATTCAATCTAGAGCATTTTGCACAATCCTAGTGGTCAATGTGCTAGCTCGTGCAGAGCCAAGTGGGACTGCATTTGGATGCCGGCGGCGCAAGCAAGCTCGAGTGCTATTCAATTACGTACGTCTCGCTTTTCACAAAAGTGTCTCGTTTCCTAGTTAGTCATTTGGATTCGAATGAGAGACAGCCTGTCGGAGAGTGTATCAAGCTGAGCATTAGTCTCTGTTATTGAGAGGCGCACCATTGACGCTTGAGGCCATCGATTAAAGAAAAAGAGCCTAAGTGAATTGATAAAGTGGCGTCGTACGAGCAACAGGCTTTGTTGCAGAGGCAACTCGTGCTGGCAGCCACATTTAGGCCTGTTGCTTTATGGGCACCGGCGAGAGTGTTTGCGGGTCGCCAAACTGGTTCAGTGCTCATGCCATTTGGCCAGATTATATTATGCATATTGCTTTCCGTTGATCTTTGTCTGCTTGCTAGCTAGAGGTCGGCAGCGGCCGAGCAACGTTTGCTGGGCCACCACGACGCCTGGTCACAACAGTGACGACCTAGGGATCTCGTTTGGGCCCGTGAAAGGCAGTTGGTGTTGCTTGCAACAGGCCTGATTGAACGCCATCTCCAGGTCCAGACAAGGCGATCATATTTTTTGGTGGCCAAACGGTGAATCTGTTTGCCATGGGCGACAGTTCGCTCGCTTCAAATGGCAGACGGGCTACAAAGCGGAAGTTGACGATCGGCGAGCAGTCAAGTAATTTGTTTGCCGTCCATGTGGCAGTGGATAAGTGGAGTAGAAAGTGGGCTAATTGTTGACAATGCGCATTGGCGGCCCAGTGTTGTTAGGGGAGAAAGCGAGTGGCTGTGGACTGTGTGCGGCAAATTGAATGGGCGGCCACTGTGTGCACAAGAAGAAGCGCAACAGCGTGCCATTAGCGCGAAACACTCGCACACACAAACAACAACAACACAAGAAGCCAAACTGGACCCAGTCTACCAGTGGCCAACCGCTGGTGCTTTATGGACTGGCTCTTGAGATATTTGTTCACTTCACTCTAGTTGTCCTCTATATTTTTTTCCATTCTCACCAGGCCAGCCAGCGTTGGCCAAGCGAGCCAGTGAGCTTGCACTCAGGTTCATCCAATGGCCAATCGAGCCGAAGGGCTGCTCGACTGGCGCGCTCTCTGGAGCCAATTGGGAGCCACTTGGAAGCCATTTGGGAGCCGTTTGGGAGCCGTTAGCTGGCTGGCTGGTTGGCTGGCTGGATGTTGCAATGCCTTTGAGTTGGTATTGGTTGGTTGCGAATCGGTTGACAATTGTTGGGCAAAGTAGCGGCGGCGAAGGAGAGAAGACGACGCGTCCATTGTGTGAGCCATTGTCTTTGGATGGCTCCCTGCAAGTGTCTCTCTCGCTGTCTGTCTCTGTCTTTCCTTCTTTGTTTGGCTGCCTAAAATAGGCGGCCAACCTTTGGAGCTGGCAGCCAGTTTTCGTCTCCAATTCTTGCAGTCTAACTAATCACTGGAATTAGCTACCCAAATGGTTGCCCGCACTTGTCGTTGCGGAGCTTGAGCACTTGTTGTTGTTGTTGTTGTTTTTGTTGCCTTTGAGAGCTGGAAATTGAAGGCGAAGAGGCAGAGGAAAATCTTGTTGGCACACTGCTCGAGAGAAGGTACACTTTTTGGGAAAGGGAAACTGAACCATTTGAGCGGCTTGAAAGTGGAGAAGCCAACTGGTTTCTAAGCTTGAGAGGTGCCAGCCAGAAGCGGAGAATATTCAAACAGACAAGAAGAGTGCCAGAAGGACACGAAGAGCGCTTCTCAGCGTCCTATTGGTCCGTTAGGTTTGGGCTGACGAGAGTTGGTTTCAGTTTCGGTTTCGGTTACACTTGTTGTTGTTTCATTTTTGCCCAAGTGCAACATTTGTCCTTGCCAAGTGGCTCCAGTTGGACTGGCCAAGAGCAGATTGGCTTCCAGATTGGCTCACTCGATTTGGTTCAACGAAGGCGGCCGTGTGTCTGTGGCCGAGGAGCCGCCAGAGCTAAGGATCGGCAAGGGTTGGTTGGAAAAAGCGGGAAAGTGGAAGAGTGGAAAAATCGGGCAGAGTTTTGCACGTGCGCGGCGCTGCATACTGTATAGTGTATACTGCATACTGTTAGTGTAGGCCGCGCTTGGGCTAAGGTGATGTGCGTGCGAACGTCGCACGAGCAGAAGCAGGAGCGCGCAAACAGGTGACACGTAAACAAGCAGCCGCATGGCACTGGGCCAAATTGGTGCCAGTGTGGCGGCGTTGTCGTCTCGTGGATCTGGTTTCCTCGATTTTGACGAAAGTTTGTGCAAAACACACTTGCCGCTAGTGGAAGAAGAAGAAGAAGAAGAAGAAGGAGAAGGCGAGCTGCAGGTGGAGGGCAGAAGAAGGGAAAAGAAACGGGAAAGCCCAGCCGAGGAGCAGGAAGGGGAAAGTGATCGGAGGGTGACGATGGCGGCGCTCTGGTGGCGCTGGTTGCATCTGTGAGTTGTAGTCTGCGAGCTGCATTCTGCGACTTGTAGCCTGCGGTTGCACTTGCGGCCCACTGGAAGTGAGAGGCGGCCAACGGGAAAGAGCAAAGGGCGAGCGGGCAGACGCGAGTCTGACGTGTGCCGTCTGGCGGCAAGCTCGCCTTGGAAAGAGATCTGGCTCGTTCGTTCGTGCCGCCTTAGGATTGGGCTGCTCGGCAATGGCGAGCGGATGAGCCGGAGCCGAAAGGGAAAGCCGATGGCAGAGAGAAAGGAAAGGGAATGGAAATGGGAATGGGGGCAAGAGCGAGAGCAGTTCGGCAGGCTGCTGGTAGGCGAGAGTGAGCCGTTGGTTCGCATTTGGATCGGGCCTTGCGAGTTGGCTGCTTGGCGAGCAGGAAGAGCAGCCAAGGAGCCGCCAAGGAGCCGGCGAGGAGCAGCCAGAGGAGGAGGAGGAAGAGGCAGGCTAAGGTGCGGCTGGCCAAGGCCAGCGCATGGCACTTGTTGCGCGCTCGTTGGGCGGCCAGCGAGAAGGCGCGCGCGCGAATGGGCCGCCCGGCAGACTGTGTGTAGTTGGAGTGCGCCCGTTCGATTGCGCGCACGGACCTGCCGCACCCCAGCCTGGTTGGCCGGCCAGAGCGCGCTCGGTATAAATAAATAAATAAATAAATAAAATATACTTATCCAGTCGGCGGCCCTCGTCTGCGCTGGCTGCTGCCTGCTGGCCGGCTAATTAGAGCCGGCACAGCCAGGGGCTGCTCTGAGTGGGCTCGACTTGGCTGATGGCGGCCAGACGGGCGGCAAGACATGGAGAGCGCTGCCCACGGCCTATGGCTTGTGGCTGTTGGCTGGAAGCTAGAAGCTAGAAGCTGGAAGCTGTGGGCTTGCGGCGCGCTCGCTCTCCAGCCGCCAGCAGGCAGAGCAGCGGCTCACAGTGGCTCACAGTGGCCGGCGTCTTGCCCGCTCACTAGGCCCAACCAATACCCTTGCTGCTCAGGCAAGCTCGAGGGCCTTTCCAGCCGAAACAGGTTGTTTGCCCATTCCAGAAGGTCTCGCGGCCGGCCGACGAGCTGACGGCGGAGGACAGATATTGGACCTTAGGCCGCGCGTTGCCCAGACAGTTGCGCGCCGTCTGCTCACCGGCCAGCGCCGCCCACCAGCCCCACAGCGCTCGAACATCCGCCAAATGGATATCCATCTCTAGCTCTTGGATATTTCCCCATCGGCCTGCTGTTTGTTGTTGCGACACGCCAACAACAACAACAACAACCGGCCGACCGGCGCCCATAAAGTACGCACAGACCAACGGGCGGCCCAGTGCACGAGCCAGTGCCGCTCGGCAACGCTCGCACGACCGGCACATTGGGCAATCTCTTCCCCGCCCTTTGGGCCCGCCACCCCAAGCTCGCCGCTGGCCGCTGGCCGTTGGTCTTCCTCTTCGTCGGCGATCTGGCCACTGGACAAGGTGCGGATGAGCCGCTTCTTTGCCTGCAGTGAGCTGGCCGGTGAGGCTGCTGCGTGCGGGCCGTCCGCGCGGGCCGCCGAATTCCACGCGGCGGGCGCGGGAGCAGCGCGTGCGCGCAATTCTACGCGGCTCCTGCCCGCCCGCCGCCCCGCCCTCGCGCACTCCCAGAAGGCGTCCCTCCCGCCGCCGAGCACTCGCACAGTGCAAACCGCCCGGCCACGCCCCCTCAAATCGCGGCACACTAGCAGTGGTGGCAGGTGGGCGGCCGGAGGGCAGAGGGGCACGAGCGAGTTTCGAGTTTATTTCGTTGGTGTTTTATTTTTATCTCTTTTGATTTTATCTCCTCCCAAATTCAGCCACTCGCCGCCCGCGAGCCGACCAATGACACCTCGGCCGCGATCAAGGTTAAGCACTTGGGCCCTTGGGAGACGAGTTGGCAGTTTCTACTTCACCTCTACTTTACTTCTGCCTTACTGCTCGCCCAAGGGGGCGTCTTGCGTGCGCGAAAGTCACAATTAGCAGCCAATTGACGAGTGGCCGCCACAGTGCAGACTGTGGTCGGGGTGCAGACTGTGGTGGGGCGCAACAGGTGCCACTTGGCGAGAAGCGGGCTCGACTTGGGCGGCGAAAACTGGCCAGGCGGCGCACGAGACATGAGGCACGAGGGGAGCCAGAGGGGCGCAATGGAAGAGTGTCAGTGAGTTGCGGAGTGGCAGAGACGAGGGCGAGCGGATCGGAGTGGCGCCCGCTCGCTGTCGCCCGGCCCTAGTCTGTGGGGCGCCACTCGAATGACTGCGCCACTCAAGGGCGCTCGCTAATCAATCGGCGGATCGCGCAGGTGACTGAGCTGGGCTCAAGTCTGCCCGCCGGTCGACTCGTGCTCGCTGGCGAGCTCCGAGGGCGACCGGCGAGACGCGGCAACTCGCGACTTGGGCTGCCTCCCACCCGAGCTCGTCCCCCGGCGGCGACGAAGAAGAAGACGAAGACGCAACCCCTTGGGGACGAGGATTTAAACATGGGCGGCCGGCGGACTGGGAATAACCACTTTTTGTCGCTCGTGGCCGGAAAGGAAGTGGAGCCGAGAAGCGCCGCACTGCAGAGGGCCACTCTGCGCGCAGTTTGGCTTGCAGTTGGTCTGCGCCCAACGACAAGCAGAGACTGTGTGCGACTGGTTTTCGCGCTCGCGACTGGTTCGCGTTCGTTTCTTCGCTCGCGTTCGCCAGACTCAAGCGCACGCAAACTCGCGCCCGCTCTTGCTCGCTGCGGGCCCTAAGCCGCCTTCTAACTCGTTCGGCCAACAAGACAGGCCAGAAACAGGCCCAAAACAGGACCAAAACAGGCCCAAAGGAGCCACCGAATGGCAGACGACTTCCTCTCCGCCAGAGCAGACCCAAAACAAGCTAATTTTTCCAATTCTCATCACTCGGAACTCGCTCTTTCCTCGCGTTTAGTTTAGTTGGCCAGTTGTGCGCGCGCAAACACGCTCCCAATGAGCCGAACTGCATGAGCCAAACATCAGCTCGCCATGAGCCCCCGTCTCAAAGCCACTCTCTAGCCGAAACCAGCTCCTAATGCTCGTCCTTCCAGTTCTCCACTCCGGCCAGCAAGCTCGACGTGCTTCTCTCTCGCTGTCTTGAAGCTTGGAGGCGGCAGCTTGGCGACTGCGCAACAAGACGGCCAGCCAGACGAGCGCCTGAGCTTAGGGCCAGTCCGCCGGGCCACAGAGACCACTTTGCCCGGCCATCATTAGTGCCAGCGAGTGGGGCTGGCGAGGAGGGCGAGCCACAAGCACAAGCAGAGACTAAAAGCAGATACTAGAGCCAGATACTAGAAGGAGCCGAAGAGGAGCACTGATGGAAGGGGAGGGCCAGGCGAGGAGAGGGGCGAAGAAGTAGCAAGAGCCAATTAAAAGGGTTGCGAGTTAGCGAGCGGCTAAGCTTAGGCATAGTGTGTGGAAACCGCGGAGATTGAATTATCTCCCTCCGCTGGCTTGTCTTTGCTGGCCAGCTCGAGCTCGATTGGGAAAGCGAGCCGGCTGGTGTGTGTGTGTGGCGGGCTCGCCAGCGAGTAGATGGGGCTAATGTTGTTGTTGTTGTTGTTGTTGTTGATACAAAGTAGAGTTAGCACGCGCACTTGTTGCTGGCGGCTTGCGCTGGTTCGCGCAGCCAGCCGGCACACAGAGAGAGAGAGAGACCAGGTGCGCGAGTGGAAGTCGCCTGTTGGCATTGCCATTGCCATTGCAGTGTGCCGTTAGGGTTGCCTTTGTGTCTGCTGCTGGTCGTGTTTGTCTCCCGGCGACTGACTGGCTTCCTTCTGGGCTGCTGCTGCTTGTCCTCGTTGGTTTATTTGTGCGCTTGTTTGCTCGTTCGTTCTCTGGTTGGTTCGCTCGCTCGTTTGCCTGCGCGCTGGCTCGTCTCTGGCGGCCGGCCGCCAACTCTGCGCTGATTTCTCCATATTTCTTCCCTCGCGCCTTCCCGCCCGCAGCCCGCCTCTAACTGCAACACACAACTCCCATTGCGACTCAACGACACGACAGAGCCAGCACACAACACCAACACACTAACATCAAGACTAACACACACACACAGACACTCACACTCACTCTAAGGCTCACATACCACCACCACCACCAGCTCTGAGGGAAGAACTGCCGCCCAAGAAACTCACACTCTAGCCGCCCATCTCGCCAGTTGTCTGCCCGTCTCTCCTCTCTTCTCTTGGCCCTTGGCTCTTGGCTCTTGGCTCTTGGTCACCACTTGGCACTCTCTCGCCCACATTGCTCGCAGGAAGTAGACGAAGGCCCACAGGTGAGCCTTCGACTGCGGAGCCAAAGCTGACGGCGAAACTGAAGCCGAAACTGAAACTGAATCAGAAGCTGGAGTCTGAGCTTGAGCTTGAGCTAGAGCTAGAGAGCGCCAACTGCTTGCATAGCGAACGCGAGATACACACACACACACACAGACACACGCAAAGATACAGCGAAACGGCGACAGAGAGAGAGAGAGTGAAGCAGGATAATTATTAATATTATTACTAAACTTATTATTAATCTCACATCATCATCTTTAGACAGAGCAAGAGAGAGTCAAGCAAGAGTGAGAGGAAGAGAAAAAAAAGTAGGGGAGTTTAAGAGTGGGACTGGGAGGAAAAAGTGAGCAATTAGGTGCCCATTTCTGGCCGTCTGTCTCTATGCGCGTTTCGTGGCTTCATCAAAGTCATCAAGTGGCTGCATTAAAGTCTGTGATTGTGTGAAAAGTGTTTCTCTCTCTGTCTCTCTGTGTGTTTGTTCGCTTAATTGATTTGCTGCTGGCCTTTTGTCCAAATGAAAGTGTGTGATATTGAGGCACAAAGAAGCGCGCCACACCAACAGCCAAGCTTGCCCACAAGCTGCCCCCAAAGCAGAAAGTGAGCAACTTTAAGCCAATCCATATTGTGTCTCCATCATTGTTGCAGGGCAGCCCCAACAGTGAAT
>Ga0058701_10000733_pt1 | contig 22084 bp, 7 predicted proteins | sample AgamicOrMae_FD_97039 | JGI IMG/M metagenome (GOLD analysis project Ga0058701, IMG submission 97039) | Agave microbial communities from Guanajuato, Mexico - Or.Ma.e | ecosystem: Host-associated > Plants > Phyllosphere > Phylloplane/Leaf | place: Guanajuato, Mexico | collected 2012-06-04 | reverse complement strand
CGAAGGTCAGAAGGAAAGAGAGACTGATGACAAAAAGAGAAAAAGATTGATGGTTACATGCCTTTGGGAACAGTCGTTTCGCCTCATAACCTTTGGACCAACAGGTTGATTTAGATTATAGCTTATTTTATGTGGTAAAGCCGTTTGCAAGGTCCTCCGCTAAAACCTACCCTTATTATTGTATCTTTAATTTAGGAGGTATTTCTATTTAGGTCTCTTTTGAAAGCATTCATCATTCAAACTATGGAAGTCCTAGAGGTATTGTGAAAAGAGACTGGGTACGGTTGACAAGGTTAGTTGGACGTGATGGGCTGAGATGGAGTTGCCGCTGAATCGCAGGCGAGATTGCACGCTTTTTGTCAATTAGTTTGTTGTATCGGATTTGCTGATCTTTTTGATTTGACGCTTTGTTATCCACTTGAAAGGAAACAAAGGCAGTTGATTCGTTTGCCCACGGCTTTGTAACTAGGTCATGGTGTCACTGCAGAGATTTAAATCTCGAATTCAACAAGATGTAAACATAAGAAACGTTACAATGAAAAGCTTTTACAATATTATATAAAAAAAGGTAACGTAAGAGCTATTAACTGGCTTCTAAGTCCCGGAGATGGGGGGTAGTAGCAGAGTGGGGGAATGAAAAGGAAAGAAGTGGGGAAAGCAGTGGGTGAATGCTGTGAGGAGCTGGGAATTGTATGGCAAAGACAGTAGTCAGAGAGTGAGGGTAGCAGCTTGTCAAGAGAGGGGGCAGGTTGCTTAGGGGTGGGGATAGGCAGTTTGACAAGGAGTGAGAGGAGACTTAGGCTAGGAGTGGGGGAAGCAGTAAACAGGAATGGAGGGAGTAGCTGACGAGGAGTAGGGGATGAATAGAAGACTAAAGTTCGACAAAGATTGAACGAAGAATTATCGGTTGAAACTGAGTCGTCCTGAGCATGAGAGTTGTACAGAGACAACTCTCATGCTAGAGATACAACAGATAGAGGCCTTGATTGGAGAGAAGTGAAAGGTGGAGAAAACGGATAAGCTATGGCCGCCATGTTTGGTACCATATAATCAGCGTCACAAACATGGCGGCTACCTCTTCTCTGCATGCCCTACCCTCCCCCATATCACATGATTCAGCAGGTCAATAGGCGCTTGTCTGGGCCCTTTCGCCTCTCCCTACTCAAGGCCGCTAGGTCAGGACAGATTCGAAGGCTGATAGTCAAGAACTCTATAGACGGCTCGATTTGAATACACGTCGAGTGTTTAAGAGGGCTAGCCTTTTTATGAATGCGCTTCGCTGTGAGTTCTGCTCCCACCGCAGGATCGTTTTCCTTAATGGGCGAACTTGGCAGATCCCGTGCGAGCGATAAGCGGAAGTTACCTATTAGAAATAATCAAACTACGTGCGAAATGAACGCGCACTATAATCTCTACTCATTCAGATAACGGACTAGATCCTTGAGGTAGTTTTACGTACTTGTCTTAAGTGTCTGTTCTACACTAATTTGTAAGCAAATGATTACTGTTTCACTAAAAGCCTAAGTCTCATGAGATACGACTCTCTTTTTGAAATAAAAAGCGAACGCTTTCGTGGTCAAATCGCTAAAGTTCGTTACCCATTGGATAATCGTAATACTCCTATTCGAATGATAATCTATACTTCGACGTGAAAGGGTCACTAGTTGTTTTCTTAGCCTATTAGATGATAATCCATCCCTATCCCAACAATTTATCTCAAAAAATAAATTAGTAGTTCAAGCAGTACTAAATAACTGATCCGCAGCCTTATATAAAACAATCGTCACCGATGTAAAGATGAGAATGTTTTCGTTTCGCTCAACAGACTATCGATGGCTTCAATTAAAACTGTACAAGTTGAAAATGCTCGTTCAATGTGCTTATTTCTATGGTCATAATTAGCAAGTAGTACAGTTTTGAAACAGCATTTCCGACTAGTACAGCTTCATTTTAAGCCACTGTTATAAAAAATTCGTCGTCCTCAGGTATCCAACGAGTCTACCTTCACATTTTCGAGCCACGAAAGATCGCCTTTAAGAAAGTCACATCAATTGCACACCCTTTTAAATGCAAACATCCACGTAAGGCTGAACATAATATTTTAGGACTTTCCATATTTTGGCTTCGAATAAAATTGAATGATCAGAGAGGTTTGTCCAGTCAGCCGCATTCCCGAGGAAACGATTTTTGACGCCGCACTAGTGTGATGAGGACAGCCTCTTTGTGTTCGGCTGGCTGTCGTGAAAAATGTGTCCAAAAAGGGGGAATCTGAAAGAGCAGGGCAGACCAGAGGGAGCTGGAAGGAGGGATTTGCCCCTAAAGAAGATTTAGGTGCACTGCGTTGCCAAATTTAAGAGGCCGTGAGTCCGACTGGCAGTCTCTTTGCGAAGACGGCGAATTGCCTACTTTGCGCTGCCGTGACTTTTCAATATTAATGAGCGCGTATTATTATCTATTTCCCCTTGAAATATTTACCAGGATGAGACTATTCAAATATGCTCCCAGGGCCAGGCCATGTTCTGAATTATGATCAAATTTAGATTCAGTAGTTCAGTCCAATGGCATCCATATTACATAATGCCGAGAATTACACACTAAAAAGATTAATTGTACTCAAGACATGATTATTTTGTTTTAATGTGGATATATCCACCACGCTGTCAAGCAATGACACTCGCCAAGATAGTATCATGGATATTAATGGATGTAGCGTGATACGTCCATTCGCATAAATAAGTGCAATAATGAATTTACGTGAAGGGTATATAAACCTACCGAAAACATGTAAAGCTTAAATTTCAATCAATTTTAACTGGAAGAAGGGGATTACCCACAACGGTTTTGGTGTTCAGTAGAACTCTCACTGAAACACTTGCCCTACTTCCGGGGGAAAAGTAAGACCTCCAAGCTCTTAATGCCAGAAAATTTCTTCAACAGAGGTGTAAAGGCTTGAATGTATTGTAAATGGACCTTCGGTTGAATAATCCGTTTTTTATTTATTTCTTCTTTGTAGCTGTTTCGGAAAGACGGTTCTTTGAAAAGGAATAAAATATGATAATTAAAAAAAACAGATACTTTTGAAGGCTTGTAAAAATGAATTCCTCAATTTCCCGAAGAAAGTTTTTGGACTAAAAAAGTCGCCTGTGGACAATTTTTATTACCATCGAATATTAATGTTTCCGAAATATTTCTTGGGCAAATCACCATCCTAGTCCAAATAAATACGTTTATTTGCTTGAGGTCATTACATCTATGATAGATTAAGTTAGGTTAGGTTAAGTTCGTCCAGGTTACGTATGATAAACGTAAGTGTACGTCGTGATATATGAAAGGCAATTCACGAAGCAAGAAACGCATGCAATATATTATCGCTAGAAGAGAAATCTGTCATGAAGAGTCTTAGCGGGACTTTTAGCTGACGGTGACGTGAAGCTGACATTGCGGCTTTTTGTTCTCTGTTAATAAATGATAATATACACAGTAAAGGAAACTGATTAAATATTCACAAAGAGTCTCATTAGCACCATACAGTTAGAACCCCACGCGCACAAACAGTACCTCCAAAGGTGTTCAAAATTTATGAAAATGTAAAATGGAAGGAAAAGTTGTGCCGAGAAAGCGGATTTTTTTTTGTCGCTAACAATATGACGAAACCAGGGTGACACCAATTATTCAGGCGTGGTAATGAATTGAAAGCTAAAGATAAAACTGTCCGCTCGGCAAGGAAATTCTGCTAAGCATAAAAGCTAAAAAAATTATAAAAGAAAAACAGTAAAGAAGGTTAAGAAGAATATTGAGCGTGGATTCCTTGCTCGCTATAGTTAGGCATTATAAAGCTTTTTTTTTTTTTCATACGTGCAAAGTTTAGGAGTCACTTTAGCTCTATCTGGAAATTGTGTTTGTCTCACTCCGCTGCCCAGAGTTCACAGATCACAGACGGATCACTGAGTTGAAAAACCCTACCTTGGGAAACTCGGCGAGAGTATAACTTCATCGGGGGGCATTCGATAGCGCCAAAAACCACAAGCGCCAACGCCGCACGCCAGTCCGTAACCGCCAAACGAGAAAAGTCGCAAACGCGAAGTTTGTATAGGTTATGTTAGGTCAAGGTAGGTTAGGTTAAGTTAGGTTAAGTTGGGTTAGGTTAGGTAAGGTTAGTAGTGCGGTTAAGACCTTTGGCGTTTGCGACTTTTCTCGTTTGACGGTTACGGTCTGGCGTTTGCGGTGTTGGCGCTTGTGGTTTTTGGCGCTTATTACAGCTACCCACTTCATCTACCTTTAAAAAAATGATACGAAAACTATCCTCCATGCATGGATTTGTGGTGGCATGGGTCTACGATCCTCCAGCATCATGAAATACGAGGTATGCAATGGTTCCGTATGAGTAAAGTTTGGCGAGCTTAGCTGTTCTGTTTCCTACGTTGGGACCAATAACTTAGGTTGGTCTAATCAACTTCGTTCGCGTTCACTCACGTGACTCACTAATTTAATGCGCCGGTGGAATGTCACTAACTCCATATAAACATATTTGCCGAGTGCTTGCGTTCGGCCAACTGACTCACACAAAGCCTTCTAGCAAATACCTTTAGAAAGAAGAAAGTTGCACAACGCGGAAACATGAAAGGTCCCAGCGAACAAATCGACTAATGGTGGTATTATATTCGATTTTTGATAACGTCTCTGAGGGGTAGGATGCGGGGATGTCCAGATGATCTACGAAGTTACAAGCCCTGCTATCGGGATTTCTTCTCTTTCCTCGACTTTTTTCGTCTTCGACTTCGACTCTTATTTGTAGGTGCAAATTCTTCAAAGCCTAGTCCGAAACTCTCCTTGAGGTTTTTCAAAGGATGATCAAATCAACGAAGCTATGAAATCATCCCATGGCACGGCCGAAATCACCCCGATTTTCTGTTGTCACTACACGGTGGAGTTCCGGATAAGGTACGGACATCAAACTCGTGGACGAGTTGTCTTCCACTTTAATGTAAATGAGACTCAATGCCTACACAATATTATGCTGAAACCACTCCAAACGTTTTTCTGTCACGCAGTTACATTTTTTTAGTTTAAGTTGGGTCAAGATAAATGTATATGCTAGATCACTCCGATATCGCTTCACTTACAAATAAATGTGATGATAAAATAAAAGAGGATGGATATTCAACTTTTAGAATTAGGAGTTAGAGAGCACTTTTCACTGGTAAAACAAATTTCCAGTAGACGCAAAGGCTGCCGGGATCCAGGAACTCTTTTCAAAGGAGAGAGGAGCATCAGATCACGTAGCGCTCCGGTGAACCTACATAATTTTGGGCTTAACGCCGTAATCATTGCCGTTACTTTAGCGAGCCTTGTTCGGGATCCCTCGGTGTCATCATTCTTGGAGGACAATAGTGTCCCGAAAACGTGGTCGTATCCTTCTTAATTTAGCCGTCACTAAGACAAGACTAGAAACTTTGATTGAAAAAATATCTAATTTATAGAAGGCGTAATTAAAAAGTTTGTTGTATGTCTTCTTCCGCCAAGCTCAAGGACGCTCTTTTAGGAGAGCCACAAACGCTGGATAAAGTTTCTTTTCTTTTCTCTTCCTTTGCTGTCGAAAAGCGCCATGGTAATTGGAAATAAAATCCCTACAGCTGTAAAAATACTCGGACTGAGGGTGATGCCCAACGTCTGCAGGACATTGATCACCTGGTCACAAAGGTCTTCAAGCTGCATTAACCTTACACAATATACGATTGGCTGGAATTTTCTTCAGACTTTGGTGACCAAGCGGAGCGCGGCGAAATGTCCATAACCTGATCTGATCTAACCTAGCTTATCAAATTTGAAAGTTAACCAAACTTGAAGGTCAGCGATTGACAAAGCAAAATCTGAGTGCAGCTGAAGCAAACCGAGGCATACGGTCGACCGAGTTGAGGGGTACCCAGCATATAAGCGGGTGTATTTTATTGATTGATCCTTACAATATGCAATAGAAAATAAAAAAGGTTACAAAACACGGGTAGACAATAAAACCACGGTATAAAAAGCTGAAACTAAAGACATTCACATTGTGTACACAAATGCTGGTTTAAAAAGTCTACTTTAACCTCTGATATAAATGGCTGCTAAATTCTGTGGTGTTGGTGCAGGACTGCCGTATACAGTCGAGGTGGCGAATAAATAAGGTGGGGAAGGGAGAAAAACGAGGAGGTTTACGTGGTGGGGGAGTCAAATAGAATACGGCTTAGAGGCTCCTACTCTTGTATGCGAATATAAGGGAAATATTACAAGGTAAAGACGACAAAGTCAGTAAGGAAGGTAGAAGAATAAGGCTTGTCTGATAGGGACGAGGTATTGGGAAATGGGTTGAAAGCTCCAAAACTAGGTTTGATATAGCAAAATAAAAGGTGTGCCAGCGGCTAGCTAAGCTAGCGGTAGAGCGAAAACTAATGGGTCCATTTACACCAACGCCGCTAAAAATCTACTTGAGCTTTTAAGCCCCATATCAGAGCGTGGGCGAGGTAATCAACTATCCAAACAAGTTTATTTCAGTTAACGCGGCTTTTAAGCGACAAAACAGCAAAATGAGAACGAGTCGCTAAATGAAAGTAGATTTTAGAGAGCTTGCTATTGTAACCCGTGAAAAGTTTCATCCCGGAGATATAACTCCTGCCACTCGAGGAATTGGAATTCGCAACTGTTTGTGGTTAGAGCAATAGTTGACTTCCAAATCATCCCTATGCTGACGTCCTTCAATGAAAATAAAGTAGGTCAGGTGTAACAAAAATAAAAAAGAGAGCTTGTATGACGGCTGAATTTAATACTGGGCAGCCTCTCCAATGGTCTCTTTAAAGACCAAGGGGTTGTTTGCTTGAAATGTTTGCTGACATGCAAGTAGTTCCACATAATGTCCCTTCATGGATAGTAGGTAATCTTTTGCTCGGTTGTGTTTCGTCTCGGTGAACCACTACGTATAAGCCTACATGTCTTGCCAGTATATGAATATGCTAGTACGAGAAATCTTTTTATTTAATGAAAGTTTGTCTTGAGGAAAACTTCATTATCACCAAAATTTACGTTACAGGGACATCTAATGTATTTTACTGGCAATAGATTGCACTTCGAAACGGATAAACGTTTGATTTGCTCTCAAAAAAAAAATTCACTTCAGCTACCCTGAAGCTAATCGGGTTTCATTCTGAGCGTTTCAAAACTGGTTGGGTTTTGTTTCAAGTACTTTGGAAGTAAACGTTTTCATTAGCACAGATTAGGATCGTGCCGCCGAAGGTCTTGGAAGTCGGATTTAACTTATTCAACGATATCAGCGTGAGATTATGGCGTACTTGGATAACAAAGTGAGGTTAGGCATGATCAGGTCATGTAAGGCTAAGTTTGAGCAGACGTTATGACATCTAATAACATTAAACATAGCCAGATTCCAGATCGATATGATCCTCTAAAGAGCAGCATCCTCTGAAGATGCGAATGCAACCAAAAACGTCTACATACAGTGTACAGATGCGCCCAACAGATTAGACAAAAAAACGCCGGGATTTACAGAATTTTAATTAAACATTAATTTTACACTCGCGACTGACTTTTCAACGCTATTGTAGCACAAGTAAACCTCCTCATTTTATCACTTCTTCTTCTGCTTCCGTCTTTTATTTCGACGTGGTTCTCCTCCACAATTGCCTTTTCTTTCTTCACGGCGTTTTGGATTCCATTGGATTTACCTTGGTTCGATTCGTGTTCATAGCGATAAAGTAAAGTCGTTGTCGAAATCGAATTCCGTCTAGCAGCCATCTTTTTTTCCCCCGACTCTCGCCCTCGTGGTTTCTCTAAGGTGAGCCTCTAATCCAAAGATGAGCTTTGTTTAGATGTGACGGGGTTAGGGCTTAGGCATCCACTGCCCATGCGGGCTGCAACACAACCTCAGACCAATAAAGCTCAAATCGTCATGAGATCACAATTTTGGCCTTAAGCCTGTCTTTTCCCCTTGTCATTTTAACCTCATGGAAGCGTCTCAAAACGCCCATATCGTGAGATTGTCCAAGCAGTTTTCCTAAATTTACACAAATGCCAGCTTAATGCAGTCCTCAATCTAGTGCAACTACTCTGTTAATCTCAAAGGTAGCATTTCTTTGCACTGTACGGTATTGTCTGTTCGGTAATACCGTAGACTAACTGTATTTTCTACCTCTCATGTTTCATTCATGTTTCGCCTTTTATTACATTATGACAACGAACAACAAACAACCGCACAGCTTGGCTTAACCTAGGTAATGTTGTCTGAGGTAAAGATTACATCAATTCCTTTCCGACAAGTCTCGCTACCGCCCCGCTTTCGCAAAGTCTGATGCCGCTCAAATCTCGGCGGACGTAACTGACATCGAGTAGTGACGTCAAGCATACCAACCGTTAGGTTAAGCTCGGCTTCATGCTTTAATCAGACTTTCTGCGGGGAAGCGAAACACAAAACTCGCAAAATTTAACCTCCGATACATCCGATAGCTACGCTGAAAATAATCTCAGCTAATGTATACAGGTATGATTTTCAAAGCTAACAAAATCACAAAAAGTGACGCTCCGGATAAAACGGTTATTGGCTCTGTGAAACACCTCCGCTGAAAGCAGATAATGGATAACAGTTTATCCGTCATGACAAGGAAAATCGTGGGATTCATTTTAACCTGAGAGTGTTTCGTAAAGGACTCCTATATCAACAATCTCCGTGCAAATATCACAGAGCTGCTAACAATGTTAGTCTACACAGGTTAACACAAAAAACATTTAATTTTTTTTGTATTTGTAAAAAAATCAAAAAAAAAAAAAAAAACATGATTGAAGAAAAAATCTGAAAATTTCTTCAGGTATTTAAAGAACGTTTCACTGTATTTATTATTTGCTCATTAAATATTAAACTTTTTGCACCGGATATAGCTAAAAGAACTCATGGATACCCTACTAGCTCGTAGAAATTTTCTTTGTGATCAGTATGTGTCACTGACTCGCTGCCTAGGCAGGTACTGTCTTTCCACAGGTAATAAAACAAGCAACATTGTTGCCGGAAACCTCACCTTAGCTCATCGGAACTTCCGCGTTATATAAATATAAGTGCGATGGATCAACCGCTACATAAGAACAACAATACTTGTTATCATTTTTTAATTCCGTTGCCTAAACCAGTTTAAGCCGCAGAAATGCTGAAACGATGTTTATCTTTTGTTGTTACACGTGTATTCGAAGTACATCCAACTACCACCAATGTTTATGTGCACGCGCGAGCTGTTGTTTGCAGTTGACAGCATAGCTGCCAATAGAGACTTCACTCCACACGTTAATCGATTCTGTGCAAGTTAAACCTGAAAATGTGGCAACCTGATGGGCGCGATAGGTGATCTTACATTGAATTTGGGGAGGGTTATATCCATATTTAATACGAGGTCAGAGGGACATGGTAGCTCGTGCGATAAGCTCGTGTCTCACATCTAGTATGAGTTTATTTATCGTGCATGCTTTGCCTATGTTTTAAGTGTTTGGCGTAAAGACAAGACACGCAGAATATTTCCTTTAACAGGCCTTCGAAAGATACAGCAGATTGTACTGAAAGCACGGGGAAAATTACTTTGTTGACTCAAAAAAATAACGTTTCATTACTATAGTATCAGCATTGTTTTAACCATTGAAATTGTCACTACAAGAATCCTAGTTTGCTGAGGCTATATCAACCCATAACAGCCCGAAGTACTTGGAATAAAACTTAGCTTGAGAGAAATTCGAAGGATTTTTCCCATTAAATTACGCAATTTTAAGCTTTGGAAAGTGCTAAAAGTTTTAGATTTAAAGGTTTCTAGAGTGGTGATATTTTTTTTTTAATTTTGACAATACTGAACTAAAAACGTGCTATATAATGATTTTTCTGTTTTCGAACGGCATCGCTGGGCGGTAGTGGGTTAACAAAACGTTTTGTTGATGTAACAAAATCTTTTTCGCCGTGAACTATTTCCCGAAGCCGCAATCTAACATTAAACTTCGTTGTTACGTAATGCGCGATTTCCCTTCCCAGAAAATCATCATTCAGCGTCAGCTGTGTCTTTGACGTGTATACATTAAAAGTAAAAATGGAATCACGCTTCCAGAAAGCAATTTGTTCTAAACATAAACTTGGGAATCATTCTAAAACCACATCAGCAACGTGGTGATGCGACTTTATGATACCAGACAGTAAAGATCAAAAGTCACAGGGTCCTTATCGTTTCAAAGACCCTGGGACTTGTAATATCGACTGAAACTCCACGTGTGAGAGGAGGGAGAGAATGTCTACCGACCCACAAGGCGATAGCATCTCATAAATTCAGGCTTTTCCGCGTGTACTTGTTTATTTTTGGCTGGATTGGATGTACCGGTTTCATGCATCATGTCCCCATAGACATCCATCAGAAGGGCCCGTTTAGCTTCTGGAAGAATTCTGGTGTCTTTGCTCCATTCACTTGCGGCTAAGATCTCAAGCGTGCGCCACAAAACTAGTTCCTTAGCTTTAAAAAATGGCCCATTTGACTTGTTAGATTGCGGCATTGTTTTGGAGGCGGCCGCAGATGTCGAGGCAAGAGATATTACAGACGGGCAATAACAGACCCACCACGATGACTCGACCTGAATGATGACAGACGGTCGAGGCGGAATCACTGCAGTAATGTCCCACATCTCTTTTCATTACTTCGCCAGAAATAATCATCGTCCACAATTTATTACTGCGTTACTGTCGCGTATACTACGCCGGAGTCTACATTTCAGCCACACTTCATTGTTTCCAAGACAATGCGATACTTATAATAAACATGGTGGTGCTGAACACCGCTGGAAGCGAGATCAGGGTTAAGTGTGTGGACAATGTTGGTTAGGACATCGGCTGACGGTTGTAAGCATGGGGTCAAAACGACAAAGAGGAACACTTCTGGGACAGTTTAGCAGCGGCAATGGAGTCATTTCTGTCGGTAGAACAAGGCAATTTGTGATACCTTTGGGATGAGCTGAAGGTGTCGACCTTACCAGAGCCGATGCAAGTGAAGAGGAATTCGTGGATGACACTGAACTAAACGTTAGGAAAGGTTGAATTCTTTGCCTTGTGTTGTCCATTATCTAGACACCAACATGATCGTGAGCAAGGCACAAGGAACTTAACCTAACTATTCTTCACAGTCACCAACGCCTGATACTTCCTAGCGGCATCAGGGTTTGTTACTGTGAAGTTAACCTAGATTCGCGTTAGGTCACGTGCCTTTTGTTATCCGCTGTCGTTATGCACGAGGACCATAAGTGGAACACAAGTGGATGAAAATTAAACCATGAAATTCATGTTGCATAAACATACAAACACCTTCGCTGAAGCCAAGGAAAGAATCAGTTCTAGGAACACAGCTGATAGGATAATGATCAGCAGTTTGCGTAGGATAAACTTTGATGAAAAGTGTAGACTCCTCCAACGAAACATACTTATTCGAAAGCCCAGCTCCAGTAAGTGGTCAGGTGATAAAATTCCGCGTTTAAAATAGAGGTGCCAAGAAATTAAGTGGGATGAAAGCAGTATTGAAAGTTCCGTTCTGAATCGCCTTCTGCTTCGGTAAAAACGCAAAAAAAATGCCTTTCAAGATAATATTAACGGCAAAAGTTTGGGCTGGCCTTTGTTGTGCATGAATGAGCAAAGACCAAGGAGACAAAGATGGAAAGAGCATACTGCGCGGATGAGGGTGAGAGGAAAACACGAAAAAAATCGCCTTTGATGGAGTGATTTTACTGGTCGGCAAAATGCCCAAAAATGATTTGAAGGAAAGCGGGGGAGTTGTGCTGACGGTTTTACCTATGCCGCTTTGGCTGCATGGTTATCGACATCAGGGGAAACTTTCAGCAAAAGCCAGGCGAATATTAGAAATCTTTTTTTGAAAGTTGGAAGTTAACAGTTGATAATTTGTAGATGAGAATGAAGAGAGAAGATATTGACGAGCACGAAGAACAGAATCAGCAGTAAAAAAAGGGAAGATATGTAAACAATAAATATCAGATATGTTGAATTGGTATTTTCGATAAAGTAGGGCAGACTTTATCATAAAATCACTCCCAAGTCAAACGATTTTTCGTACAAATTTTCTTACCGTTTCAAGATAAGTTTTTTACCAAAAAAAGTTAAAAAGCGGCCATAAACCTAGATTAACCCATAACAGCCTAAAGTATTTGGAGTCAGATTTTGCTTAAGAGAAATCGGAAGGATTTTTCCTTTAAAGTACGAAATGTAAAGCTTTGAAAAATGCCTAAATTATTTAACTCCAGGTTTCCAGAGGGGTGATATTTTTTAAATTGTGACAATACTGAACAGAAAAGATCCTCTAAAATAAAAGTCCTGTTGCCGAACGGCATCGCTGGGCGGTAGTGGCTTGAAACCCAAAATGAAGTCGTCCTGTCAGCGGCTGCTCAGCTAAATCATTGAATTCATGCAAAACACGAGAAGGAGAAGGTTAAAAATGATCCTGATTAAGTCCAATTAAATGCTCAGTTAGCTGAACAATGGTTTTCATAATGATAAGCTTATTTGCCTCTCGAGTGATTACCGATTGGAAATAATCGATGCCCTTAAATACACATTTCTCCTAGCTGCAGTATCTTTAGGTAGGCACTATGTAATCTCGGACGCAAATCTTATTAAGCTGGTTCAAACATCCGGATATTTGAGGTAATTGTCAGCCATGTTAACATCATGATAGTCCCGGGAGATAACTGCTACTGTTACCTGCACAGTCAAGATCAAAAGTAGTGTCGATATTGCCCAGCTCGTATGCAGTGAGACATCGCTTTCAATCTTGACAGTACAGTAGTTGAAATCATAAGTCCAATCACATTCGAATGTTTGTTATTTTCTTAAAAAAGTGTTGGTAATACGGGTACATTCAAATGCCGAGTGACCTCAGATCAGTTCAATAGTATTGCTGAATTACATTTGTCGAAAAAAAGGTTCGAATGCGACAAGACTTAACTGTGCACGCAAATTATTAAATTTTAACGTAATTAGAGGCTTGTTTTTCTATTAAAAGCAAAATGATTTTTTTTGGCCCTTGAAGCAAGAAATCGAAGTTTGATATCACTTGCAGTATAAACAAGCGTAAGTCTTCAAAAGGCCTAATAATACAAGGTACACGTTTTGCCAACAAAGTTGGCATTTTGGGCCTTGCAACTGATTGACAAAGTTTCACATGTCAATGGGCGGTTGATTTTTTAAATACCCATTTTTAAAAATATGTGTAAATTAAAATTTTTGGCCGTTCCCTCGCTAGAAATCGGATAAGCAATGACTATTTTTGTGCGAAATTCAAGCACGTTTCGAGTGTAATGTAATGACCATGTCAAACAGAAAGTCGGTAATCCTCCCCGCGGAGAAAGAAAGCCATATCACAAAAGGTGATTCAATGGGCTGGACGTTCGTCCCATTGCTCATAAAACTTTTGATGCAATCACGCCAATTGTGGGAGGCAGGCGAGGCCGCTCCCATGGGCTGAGTCGACAACTTTCTCACTTCGACACTCCCCAAATAGAAAAATGCCTCCTACCCACGAAAAAGAACAACTCTGTCGAATAGCAACCTCAAAACTATTTCACGAGACACAAAATAGACACGACGGCCCTGAATATTCCCGTTCAGCACAGTCTCGTCCACCTAATTAACCCTTTACCACCCAGCGATACCGTCCGGAGACAGAAAAAAATATTTTAGAGGATCTTTTCAGCTCAGTATTGTCACATTTTAAAAAAAACATCACCCCTCTGGGTACATGAAATTTGATAATTCCCGCATTATCAAAAGCTTGAAATTGCGTATTTTAATGGAAAATATCCTTTCAATTCCTCTTAAGCTAAAATTCCCTCCAAATACTTTGGGCTATTATGGGTTAAAATGATTGGATTTCAATATGAAATTAAATGGATTAGAATAATATACTAGTTGTAAACTTTGTTAAAATTAAATTAAAAATTTGTTTTGAAACAGCTGAAGCAATAGTCCTTAATGTTCCAAAAGTGTGAAAAGGGTTATCTTGAAAATGCAGATCAGTCGAAGATTTAACTTGAAATACCTGATATGGGTTGACGTTTTTGGGTGCCCGTGGTAAACGAACGACTCACCTGCAAAAAAAAAAGAAAAAAGTTGTTATTAGTATTACAATTTAAGCGAAATGTGATATAAGAGTGCAACTTAAAAGCTATGTGCGTTGTCAAATTTCGTTTTAAACACAGTAAAAGAGCTAGAACATTTGACCTTATTTTATGACACATCTTTACAAACAAAGAGGAAAATGAATGGTTTTTCTGCAGCAAAAATATTCAGGACAACAAATATTATTTCGTTGTTCCAGGAAAAGCATTAAAAAAGAAATAATAAAAAAATAAAGCCCTTCTCCGAAGGAGGCGGGCTTAAAAAGTGAAATGCTGTTGCAACAAAAAATATCCACAAAAAGATTTTAGGATTGTAACAAAGTCATTTTGTCGTTTAACTCTCATCGAATAATTTTAAAGAGGCAATAAGACATTTTTTCGGAGCTCCTGAGTAAGCAAAATATTCAATATCTTGACTTGGGCGACCTCCTTTTCCGATAGGTCGTTTGATAAGCATTCTGAAAGTATTCATGTTTCACATACCCACGTACTCCTCATGCTATCAGCAAAGGGAAACTTGCTTCGAGTCTGCGAAGGTCTGCAGAATGTCAGTGTTTTCTAAGCCAGATGGGCTCTGAGACCCATAAGTATCGGACTGTGTCTCAAATTGACCGGAGCCAATAGGCGTCCTCCATCAAACTAGCCATTATCCACAAAATATCGCTGTTCAATGTAACGACACGTGAGTGACTACGACCAAGGCTCTTTAAATCAATTCCCGGTGGACAAAAAGACTATCGCGCTGGAAAATCATTAAACTCCAGACAGGCCAAAAGTATCTTTGCGGAAACTGCTTTCTCGGGCGAAAAAAAAAGGGGAAAAAAGACGTCGAATCCGATTCGTCATTTGCATTAAAAGGTTGGGTAAGCTGTGCCCTTGATATATTCAAGGGATTGTGATGTCACCGCCCCCCTTATCCTTCCTTGCCCCTCTCTGCCTATCCCATGAAGCGGGGGCGCCATTTGGCTTGTTGCGAATCCGAAAACATTTTTGCTTTCGCATATTTAGCTCATTTTACAAGCCCCTTTCTCTTGAGGGTGTATGGTATTGATCGAGCCAACGATCCTGGGACCCGCTATATTTCAATGCGTGTTCATTTTCCCAAGGGTGTTTTAGATAAGCTAATTATTATCAATAAGTGATTTGTCATTAAAAATATTAACTTTTTAGTGGGGGGAAAGTGCAGTAAATTCAGGTTTTATGTATGGGGAACAGGCACTTGTCACGATGGGGGCCAACATGATGGATACTTCATTTTGGTACTCATCTCGATTGTATGTTCTAGGTTAAAAGTTGGGCTATATCGGGATGACCATGTGCTAAGCCGGGCTAGAAAAGATTAGTTTGTGATAGGGGGAGGGACAACTGATGAAAGTAATTGCCACAGCTATAAGGATTCTCAAGAACTGACCCAGCGGAGAATTGACAAAATTGGCCCGAGAATTGGATTGTCTGGTATGAGTCAGGTAGGTAATCATCACAACTATTATAAGACCTACCGAGATCAAAACCGGAGAAACGGACTGCGTTGAAAGAAATTGGAATTCTTTTTTTCTTCTCCTCTAAGTGAAATCAAAATCTGATTGCCCATGAGGGTGCACAATATTTTCGGGGAAAACGACTGTTCCTTGTGTTTCTCCCCCAGTTCTAAGAGGAAGTAGTTCCAAGCCACCTCTGCTAATAAAGTCGTAAATCTACGCCGGACAGAGAAAAATAGCAAAACCGAAGTTTGGGCAGGACCTCAAAAAGTCGCAAAGTGTGGCTAAAGTGTTTCCAACTGGAGAGAGCTGATAACTTAACGGTAACATATGCAGATATAACAGCTTTTGTTTTTACGGAAGGATGGTAAACACGGCTCACTGAATTAACTCTCGTGCCACCAGTTTTCAGCCTGTGCTTGTTTGCTTCGTTCCACTGAGCGAAGATTTAAGCTTCTTATTTTGGATGGGAGTTTCATAATGTGTAAAACATGGTACTTCGAATAAAGGCTGACTTAGATTAAGGACCTACGAGCACAGTGACAAAAGCTGTACTGGAAGATGAAGGGTTGAATTCATTCCTGTTCTTCCAGTGAATGTCGAAGCTGACGGATTAAGAGCGTACAAGTAGTCCTACAGGTTTGCATGAGCAAGGCTAGCTTCAAGATCAAGGAGTAAAATCAGTTCCCCTTGGTTGATCTTAAAAGAGCACGTCGACAAAAGCTGGAGTTAAAGATGAAGTGATGATGACGCCAGAAGCTGCACGTAAACGTGAGATGGAGGAAGGACTTGAAGAAGAGATAGACACGCTGGACTTGGTTATGTGAACAGAAGCTATGCCTGGAGGTTACGTGGACAGACGCTGGACTATTGCAGGTTATCTGGACAGGAGTAGGACTTGAAAGTCATGTGGACAGAAGCTGGACTTGAAGGTTATGGGGATGCAGGCTGGACTTGAAGGTGATTAGGACAGATTCTTAACTCGTGTATGAACAAAACTGATTCAGAATAATTATGAAATAAAGCTGGACTGGTAAACCACCTCGCTTGCCAGATTTTCGCAGTCTTGGAGGTTTACAACTCCGAGGGGAAGGAGGATTTTAAGATAGCAGGGTGCAGATATACTCCTCCTCACGCAGTGTTGCAAGGAAGCGTTCTCTGGAAGGATCTGTATTTGAAGATGATAGACGTTAGCATCTCACAGGAAAATAGGTCATGCTAATCATACAGGTTTACCGGTTATACGGTGAGAGAGGAACTTTCAGATGAAAGAGTCAAGACACACTGCCTCAGACAGTCTCGCAGGGAAACTTAAAGAGTCTAAACTCCAGTATGGATCCGACTGCCCGCACAGCAAACTGCCATTGCCATCTACGACACCAAATAAGTTTTCGGATAAAGTTGCATCCAAATCGAATTTGATTCGACGCCCATTATTATGCTCTTGGAAGCATGAGAATCAGGGTGCCTTGCAAAACATGTTAAACTTCTTCTCATCCGTAAGAAACTCAAGGGAAATGCACTGACTGTGATAGAGATCACAAGTTTTACACAAGATTCATGCGTCCTTAAAATGAGAACCCGTTTGTTTTGAAACAAGGCTCAAACTGTAACAACTTCTAAAGGAAAAAAAGAGCTTAGTCAATATTTAATACACCTCGTTTCAGCGATACATAGTTAATATAGGAAAAGGCACATATAGACTAAGGTTTCACTCTCTCCTCGGTTTAACTTAAATTTAAAACAAAAGGAGAAACCGTCTTGGCCTACTACAAGATGTCGTCGACGAGGTCTATATCGTCACTGTGAATAGGTAATATGGAACTTTTTCCTCTGGTGCACCTTTCGTTACGAAACCAATCGGAGAGAGGCTAAGGGCACGCAACCTCACCTAATTGCACTAAATCCCTGAAAGCTGCCAATATCTTTCTCACCGGCGTATAGCATCGATCGCTTCTCGCACAGGCTTCAACCAACCCCACTGTTTTTCGCGCGCGCAAAGTTTTTCTTTTGTGTATACCCGACCCTCCCCGGTTCCGATCTAGTTTCGAAACTTTTCAGAGTACTAATATAAAATAGCTCATAATGAACGCTCCGCAAAAGCTTTGCATGTTCGAAAAATGGGGAGGGGGAAGATTTAATACAAGTCTTTTGAGATAAAACTGCGAAGCTTTGTAGCAAGGAGTGCACTCTCACATTTAAACTATACATTTTTTCTCTCTTTCTTCTGCCGTGGTTTAAACTTTCATAACAAAGATGACGAATATACTCTCGGCTAACATTCAATCACATGAAAGCAGAGCGTGATCAAATAAACAAAGACTGCAAAGCACTATGAGAGACCCTGACGTGATAACTGGATGAACAACATCCAGTCAATAAGTCTGAAGAGCATATTTTCCATGCCCCAAAATTTATATGGCCAAATAAGGCCTAAAGATAGGTCGTTGAGTAATGCGTGGCCAAATCAGGCCGCGCATCACCAGCAGAGATCACAGTACGCTACTATCTGCAGACCTTTGACCCGCTTCTAGCTGGCCTTCACTTTTGGTCAAAACAGCTCGAGGTATTGCCACTACACACAAAAACTCCGAACATTTGATTTGAGGAAAGGACTTTTCCAACTCTTGTATGCCAACTTTCATAGGAACGCTAACCAGGGCGCCACTCCATAGCAGTGAGGAAGGAGGTACTTAACATAAGTTAAACTTTTGTATCTAGACGGATGCCGCCTAATTCTTGGAAAGCAGCATCATAGCTCAGGAAAGCCTTGGAGAGCGATGGCGAAGCGAAGTAAAGGTCATCTAATCTAGACTACGAGACTACATGTCGTTAATCCTCATAAGTAATTAAAGGTGGACCCGAGGTAGAACACAAAGGTATACCGTAGGTCATTCTAACGTAGCTTTGGTTTGGTCTTATTCGTGAGTGAGATTGTCACGCACCTCTAGGGTTCCTCCATCCGATTATAATCGTTAATTATCGTATCAAGCATTTCGATTCGATTAGAAATGAAAACAGAAAAGGAGGAAGTAGCTGAACCAATGAAAAAAGTTTACATAAAGTCATTGTTTTTTGGAATGGAAACATAGTTTCACAATTTTATGAAATAACGGCTCGAATATCTCTCTCCGAGACACGTACGACGATTGTAATACCTACACGACAGAGAAATATAGAGCTCACATTGGCATTCATCACTCCAGTATAAGGTATGTGTACAAAGGAAATGCACCAAATATGAGTAATCCAGTTGCTAGAGACGGGGCTATTCTAAATATGTCGTCACAGCCCTACACAGCAAGCTGGATAGCAATCAGTTATGCGATAAAGCCGTTGTTCTTGATTTCTTTGACTGTTCTCTAGTGAGCAGGTGAGCTACCCAAGCGGTCCTAACATGAACTCTAACCCGATAAAATCCAGACCTGCCCTAAGAAAGCTTCTGAATTCGTTGAAATGGCGTAGGGTGAAGTCAATTTATGCGCTCAGGGTCATCACAGCCTCGACATATCCGAACAGTTACATAACCATTGAGAAGCTTTCTGCAAAGCAGTTATTGAAATTTGGTATTTTGATTTCCGGTGGCAGTTACTGTTAACCCACTACCGCCCAGCTATGCCGTTCGGAAACAGAAAAAAAAAACTATTTTAGAGAATCTTTTCAGTTCAGGATTGTCACAATTTAGAAAATATCACCCCTCTGGGAACCTTAAATTTAATAATTTACGCATTTTCCACAGCTTAAAATTGTGTATTTTCGAGGAAAAAAAATCCTTCCAATTTCTCATAGACTACATTTCACTCAAAATACTTCGTGCTGTTAAGGAGAGATAACCTGTATGAGGCTTCGCGAGGCACGATTTGATCAAATTTAGGAGATGTAAGGTGGCCTGAGCATGCTATCGCTACCACGGCGACGAAAAATGGGACACAAGAGGTAAAAAACACCACCTGTGAAGCCAAGTGAGTGCGCGCGGCTGAAAGCAACGTTAAGAAGCAGTGGGCTCATCAGGGCGAAAGCCCCCCGGAGCGCAGATCACGTCGGGCTTTCACTTTAATTCCTTTCGGCCATGCACGACACAGTGACCTCCCGCGTGCTATACCCCTCACGAACAGCTTAACCTTAAGAGCTCAGCAATTACTGCAGGCACCACATCTCCATTTAGCGCAAGTTTTCAATCAAGTGAGCGGCTCTTGTACGAATGCATTGTTACTGGTCCGTCCCTTCCTGCAGCCGTGTTGGTTCGCGGAAGCACACTCATCAGTCTGAGAATTGCGGACGCCACTCCATCTAGCGGGAGTGCTCCGAAGGAGGAAGACGCGGCTCAGTATCCGCTACCGAGTGGTAGGACTTGGGGAAGTCATGCTGCCTGCAAGTTGAGCTTGGGCGCGTCCACACTATCCCTCTTCGTCGACTCAACGCATACTTCTAACTTGGTTTTGTATCTTCTCTAGCGGCGTTGTACCATCAGTGGGAAGGGTATAGCTTCCTCTCATTTTTTTCAAGGCTTCGTAATTTGTGAAGGAAAAGATACAACAAAGGCGCACGAAACGAATTCGGTAGATAATTCCTCTTTCTATCGGCCTTGATAAAATGCTTTTTTTGGTATATCTCTTTTCGTTTTCAAGTAAGAGAGGTGGGAAATGAATGAGGGAGAAATACCTTGCCACTGATAGGAAGTGAGGTGTATAACTTATTTAAGCCTCATGTCAGCCTAACCTCGCCTACCGTACCTTGTCAGGGAGTCAATACCTGTTCCAGGCGTGGAACTAAAACAAGGTCGTAGACTAATTACGGTATTTTTCAATAAAGACCAAGGTTTAGTTCTACCGTTGGAGTGACTTTGGTGGGAGCTTCCCATTGATGTGGCTGAACATAGAAATGTTTAAAAAAGAGAGAACATTGAAAAAATAACGACCTCATGCTTTCGCAGCACACCCAAAACAGGGGCAGAATTTCTTAAAAATATAGTATTTTGTTTCCCTTCTAGCCTCATCTCAAATAGACAAACTGAGGTTGAGGTTAACCCACTGCCGCCCAGTGATGTTCGGAAATAGAATAATTTACTTTAGAGGATCTTTTCAATTCAGCATTATCACAATTTTAAAAAATATCACCCCCCTGGAAACCTGAAATGTAATAATTTAGGGATTTTTCAACGCCTGAGATTGCGTTTTTTAGTGGAAAAAACCTTTCAATATCTCTTCAGCTAAATTTCACCTTAAATACTTTGGGCTATAATGGGTACGGTATGGGTAAATCAGGTTGTTGGACTTATCACCAATGCAAGGTGCGACTGATGTAACCGACAGGTAAAACAACAGGGTCAATGATTGCGCACTGTTGCAATCAAGAAACGCTTGAGTCCGTGAATATTGTTGTGGATGTAGAGACGAGAGCGGGAGTAGGCGTAGGCACAGCAAGTAGCCATTTCCGGAATCCGATATGAATGTGATCGGAGTCGCTCGCATCAACAGGGAGTCACCTCGATGCAAGGCGTGACTGTGAAATCAGTATTCAGTTCACGCCCGTTTCCAGGAATGTGCTTTGTCTCTTCCCGGCAGATCCGCACGCCGCCGCCGCTGCAGCCGCTCGTGGCGCAACCGTCGTAGCCCGCCAGGGCCACATTACACTTCACGCCAAACAACTCACCGCATACATATTTTCCCGAAGAATTCAAGCTTCCAACGCGTTTGCGAACGGAAACAAGCGATATGGAAAATTTTCCGAGAAGAATACTTCCGATTCGAATGAATTATCAGATTCACTTCACCGTACAAGAAATGCATTTTCAAACTTATTCAATTCAACGATTGAGCTGAAGCGGATTTTTTCAAGACGAGGCTGCATTCCTACGTATTTTTCATGCCGGAATATTGCTGAAATATTCCTAAATTGATTTCTAAAAATAGGCATTGATGGTTTTAATTGCTTCTGTGTCCTTCAAGTTTTCTTTGATTGTGAAGCATCAAGGTGTCTACAGTTCAAGAGCTGTTTTGTCGAGCTCACAATGAATCATTTGCAGTGTAAAGTTGACCGCATTTCCAGGAAAAAATCATAACTCCTAGGTTGTATCCTTATGGCTCTTGAATCATTCGCTGCTGTAATTGAGCAAGTCGCAAAATCAGGCAACGGTTGTTACAATTAAGATAGGAATCCTTCACGAACAAGGTTGAAGGAATTCCACATTTTTATCTCACTAAAAGAGGAAGGGGGCCCTAAATAACTTTCTACGGGAAAGCTATTTACAAAACACAAAAAGAACACGTTTGGGGCCAGTTGAAAAAGTAGCTAAATCATTATATAAAAATAATAAAACATAAAAAATAAAAAACATTTTATAAGCTATGCTTTTTCTTGAAGTTTTAGGATTTGAGCTCCTATCTACGCTAAGAGTGTACTAAAAAGTAGAAAATAAATTTCCT
>Ga0058701_10000732_pt1 | contig 22124 bp, 19 predicted proteins | sample AgamicOrMae_FD_97039 | JGI IMG/M metagenome (GOLD analysis project Ga0058701, IMG submission 97039) | Agave microbial communities from Guanajuato, Mexico - Or.Ma.e | ecosystem: Host-associated > Plants > Phyllosphere > Phylloplane/Leaf | place: Guanajuato, Mexico | collected 2012-06-04 | reverse complement strand
CCGCACCCGGGATTTCGAGGTGAAAAATGATCGAAAAAAGTGCGGCTTATACGCGGCACAATACGGTACTGTAATTAAAGAGTATATGAGGGTGAAACACAAAAAGTAGATAATTCGACCGTTCAGAAAGTGTGGCTTTTCAACTTCACTGTAAATGTAAAATGGTCAAATATGACTAAAGAATAGTACCTAAAATTTTCATAATTCAGCTAGTCAATTTAGACTATTTTTTAGTCAAAAATGATTATTTTTTAGTCATTTTTAACTATTTAATTAGTCATTTACAGCTTACTATTAGGAATAGTCAAATTTGTCCAAAGTTAAGTAGCTGAAATTTTAATATCTCAATTAACCAATTTTGACTATTTTTTAGTCAAAAATGATTATTTAAATAGTGAAAAAAGAACTCGCTGAATAGTAAGAGTAGAAAAAATGACTTATTTTAGGCTCAGAGACCAAACTAATTTTGGTACGAGAAAATATTAATACTAAAAATAGTAGGAATGTTTTAACCGCTAAATCTAAGGCAATTTTGACAATTTTACACTGAATTTAAAAATGACCAAATTCAATAGTCAAACAAAAATTACTGAATCAATTAGTCAAAAAATGACTGTCTCAAATTTAGAGTGTTACGTTTTGGAACTTGTTCAATATTGTGGTTTTCGATTTCAGGGCAATTTGGTGGCCGTTATGTTGTCAATATTCCGTCAAATGGACGAAATCCACTTCAACATTTACTTGTCGTGCGGCGATCGCCACGTGGGCCCCTTCCCCGCCCATTTCCCGACCACCACCGACCTCCTCGATTTCCTCATGGAAATTTTACTCGTGTTCAAAGATTTAGTCGCGAGGCCTGTTTTTCCTTCGCAGTGGTGTGAGATGATCATGCTCCAAAACAGGTGAGTTTTCTTACAGTCTTGGCTTGAAACTTTTTGGTTTTAGCTTGCCCTTTAACATACTTGCATCACAGATTTGATATTTTAGAGGTTACAAGGTCAGATATCAAGGCCTTTTGTACACCTGATATGATGAGTTGTCACCCCTTGGCCAGACCAGGCCTTGGCCAGACCAGGCGTCTCCTCGAGTTGGTATGAAAATGAAAAGCTTGGTTTGTTTCCAGTATAATGTTGCGGGCTCTCCGGTTCTTCTCGCACACGATTCGCGACCGCTTCTTCCAGCCGTTCGAGCACCAGGCGTGGAACAACTTCTTCCACTGCGCCATCGCCTTCATGACGCAACCCGCCTTGCAGCTCGACAGGTTCAGCGTTCGGAAGAGGTTCCAGCTCACGTCGCGCTACAGAGACATGCGCAGCGAAATGGGGGCCGAGATACTCAGCATGTGGTTCAACCTCGGTAACTCTTGCACTCTAGGTTTAGAATACATTTTTGGACGAGAAAGATTCATCCTCTCATAATTGTTAGCTCGCATTGGATGTATAACTCAGTCATGGCTAACCGTCTTGTTTTGAACGCCTCTTTAACTGATTTATGCTCCGAAGCTGCGTGGATTATTGACAGTGAAATCAATGGGAAATTTCGTCACTGAGTGTCGTTAAAATAAATAACTGAGTTACTTACTGTTTAAGGCTAGGAATGAGATGTCTGCTACCTTAAATTTCTCGGGATATCTGGAAAAACAATGGTTTATGAAGTGGTCGACCAGCGTGTTTTTATTTTATTGCGTACACCGAAATTTTTTTAGGGAGTGTCTATTGACCCGACTGCCCCATTTAAAATGTATTAGGTTGGGTTCCGTGCATTCAAGTCACATCCCATTTCAAATGTACTAGGTTGGGTTCCGTGCGTTCAAGTCTTCCTATATTAATGCATGTCGGGTCAAAAGCAACACCCAAGTTTTTATGTATAGCATTTTCATCGATGAAAACATGTTATTGTGAATGAAAGGGCCAATTACCAGGTTACGCTTGTCTTTTTGTATGTTTAGCTGTCATTACGCTTGGTAAAACTATTGCTAGAGTAAAATTCATAGATAATCTTTGCTTCAAAAAACTGATGCCACATGATTCATGAACGTGGTTGGAACGTGTTGTTTAGCCGTTGTAACCGCGTTATGGTAGGTGTTGATTCGATTTATCGGAAGTCCGGCGTATTCGATTGTTTTTTCATCTTTTTTTAGGTCAAGCCAAAATTCAGTTTGTTCCGGGATTGGTGGGATCGTTCCTCAAGATGACGCTTATCCCGGAAACGGAACTTCGGAAGAGGACAATCCCGGTGTTCTTCGATATGATGCAATGCGAGTTCTACTCGTCGCGGCATCCGGGAGAGACCTATGCCGACACCAAGAGAGATTCTAGTCATATAAAAGCCAACTTTTCACAGGTAAATAACGCCTCGAAAATAATCCCACCTGAATCCAGTTTTCAACGCGGTTTTTGTGTTTCAGTTTGAAGATGAAATCATCGCTAAGTTGGACACTTTAATAGAAGAAGGTTGGGGCGACGAGCACTACAAAGACTTGTTCTATACTATAATGAGAGAGCTCTGCCAGAAACATGCCACCATGAGAGATCAGGTTAGTCTTCTCGGAAAAGGGTCGTTGCAACCTTTGTCTTCGTATGTGATCGGGGATAATAGTTTTAATACGTTCCATTAACGTGGACGCGATTTTTTTACAGGGTATGCGATTTGTGGAAACCACCAAAAAATTGATTGAACGCCTTCTTGAATATCGCTCTGTGATCAATGACGAAAACAAAGAAAACCGAATGATATGCACAGTCAACCTCCTGGTAAGTTGAATCGTCACCTAAAGAGAGGGGAAGATTGTCTTGAGAATGGTTTCCCTCCGTAGTCATGGCCAGGACGATCCTTCAAGGTCTTAAACAACATGCCAGTGCTGCATGGATTCAGATCCTGCGACCCCGTTGACTTTAAACGCGGTTAATATTTTAACCAGTAAAGACTATCGAGTAATCAGCCCCATAATTGAGTTGCTTGTCAGCTCAAGAGCCATCCTAAACGCATGATACAGATGACTGGTCATCTATTTTAGGTGTGAGTTTTAGTTTTTAACGAATTGCGGAATCTGGCTTCATAGCATGGATCTCTCGATTTGGCCGTGATCTTCCCTCGCGTGTGGCGCCACGATCGTAAAATGGACTAACGTTTCTGTTCGTTTCAGAATTTCTACAGTGGTATCAAACGGGAGCAGATGTATATTCGATATGTGAACAAGCTCTGTGATTTGCACCTGGAATGTGACAATTTCACAGAGGCCGCGTACACGTTGCAGCTACACAGCCAGCTGCTGGATTGGTCCGACGAGCCGCTGCCGCCATTGTTGCTGTCCACGCGATTCCCTCACGCCAGCACTCATCGCCATCTCAAAGAGGCACTCTACAAACTCACCATAGATTATTTCGATAAGGGAAAGGTACGTCATCAAGTCAAGCGCAACCCTTTGTCGCTTTGCCAGCCAATCATTTGAAAGAACGACTTTCGCGCAACCAATCAGAGTTGAGAGATATATCTGGAACCCTCTCATCGCAGATGTGGGAGACAGCGCTGAAAGAATGCAAGGAGCTGGAACGGCAGTACGAGGAAGAGGTCTTGGACTACACGCAACTTAGCGATCTCCTACGGAAGATGTCGCAATTTTACGATAACATTATGAAGCAAGTTAGACCAAAGCCCGGTTATTATCGAGTGGGATACTACGGTAAAGGATTTCCTTCATTTTTGCAAAACAAGGTAAGTTTCCGCCTGGAAATGTTTCGACTGGAAGTCCATCATCTGTAGCTTGAAGCATAACACTATAAATAAACTCGCATCTGGCGATCTGTGCGCCGTGCCCGCCACCGAATTGGCTCTCTTTTGACCCAAGTTGAACTTTCTTGTGACCATATTGATTGGATTTTCAGGTTTTTATTTATCGTGGTAAAGAATACGAACGGCTGAGCGATTTTAGCACTCGAACCATGAACCAGCTGCCGAATGCCGAGTTGATGAAGACGTTGTCGCCGCCGGGAAGAGAGATTACCGAGTCCCTTGGGCAATGTATCCTTTATACACACGATACGTAACCCCAACTGTGTTCACCAAAACCTCCAAAGGTGGAATGTTCCACCTCTCTTGTTCCACCTCTTTTATCGTACAACCGCACAGTTTAGGTAATCCTAGATTAGATCATGTGCCTTGTTCTTCGCTACCGCTCCGCTTATTGCGTAAGATTAATATACGTTATGTTACGTACCTCTCCCGGCTCACCCTAGTAACGGAAGATGGAACACAAGAGGTAGGAAATTCCACCTTTCGAATTTACAATGTAGTTTTCTTTCCCTTGAGAAGAAGGAAGGTGTGCATGGAAACGGGCCATGAATTTTGATTTCTCTTTTATGAAAGTCACAGTATAAAGTAAGGAGTTTGGTTTTGGGTCTAAAATGACTTTGACAAAGGATAACGTGTTGGTTTTCGTCTATCGACGTCGAGGATTTGGCATCTTCTCTGCGATAGGGTCATACAGTTTCTCAACACAACACTTACCCAATCACTTTCCTGAACTCTTACCAGACGTTCAAATCAACAAAGTTGATCCAGTCACGTCTGAAGAGACGCTGAAGCCTTTCAGTCGAACAACCAACGAGCAAATTCTGCAGTACCACAGGTTAGTATGGAAGGGTCATGCCAGCGTTTGCACTTGGAGTTTTTGTTATCGAATCTTGTGTGTTGGCCAGAGTGAACAACGTTCAAAAGTTCCGTTTTTCGCGGCCTTTTCAAAAGAAGGATCCAGCCTACACGTCGGAGGATGCGGATACCAACGAATTCGCTTCTCTGTGGTTGGAACGAACCGTCCTGGTCACTTCGTATCCCCTGCCGGGAATTCTGCAGTGGTTCCCCGTTCGCTCATCGCAGACATTCGACATCAGCCCGTTGCAAAATGCGATCGAAACTATGGAATCCTCCAACAAGTGCGTATTCTATTTGCATCGCAAACTCACCTCAGGAAAATATTCGTATACGTAGATTTCACTTAACCCACAACCGCCCAGCGATGCCGTTCCGAAACAGAAAAATATATTTTAGGGGATCTTTTCAGTTCAGTATTGTGACAATTTAAAAAATATCACCCCTCGGGAAACCTGAAATTCAATAATTTAGGCATTTCTCAAAGCTTAAAATTTCGTATTTTAACGGAAAAAATCCTTCCAATTTCTCTTAAGCTAAATTTCACTCCAAATACTCGGGGCTGTTATGGTTCAAAAATAATCGAGTATCATAGGTTAGAATAGATCTTCATCATCGCATAAAATATTGCACTCTTTTATTCAAAACAAACTAGATTCAGACTTTGTCGGTGAGTATTTTATGTAACGTAACTATCGGTTTTTCGTGGTCTTTTTGGGAAATGACAGTCTACCTGACAATGACAGGGTTTCATGTGTGTAAACAGACTTTGACGTCTAAGTCACCTATGAAAAGACGAAGGCTGCCTCGAACAAACAGTTCTGTTTTTATTAGAATGTTATTTTCTTAGTACTGGAACAGATAACGCTTTTGTAGCATTCAAAATCAATGTCTGAAATATCGGCAAGGCGACATCTGTGACCGTGTGTTTAAAACCGATTGTGTCTTTCTAGGACCCTCCAGGAACTCATCATAGCCCACAGTAGTGACATGAACCTGTCCCTGAAGCCCTTGACGTTGAGGTTAAGCGGCATTCTTGACGCGGCCGTCATGGGGGGCATCACCAATTATGAGAAGGTTAGTGTTCGAAGGAAATCTTTGGCACACTTGGCGACGATAATCCGGATGCTATATTTAACAATGAGAGTACTCGAAGAGCGAACGGTATTTGAGGGAACGAGTTTGTGTTCGCAGGCGTTCTTCTCGTCCGAGTACATCTCTGCGCACCCCGAAGATGCGTTGCAGCTGGAGCGACTGCGCAATCTCATCGCCGAGCAGGTGCCGCTGCTGGGCCTTGGCATCTCGTTGCACTGCGCCCGTGCGCCGCCGCTGCTGTCTCAGCTCCACTCGCACCTCGAAAAGTGTTACAACGACATGAAGACGCACATCGAGGAGCGATACGGAAAACGGGTAAGGCGACGACCAATAAAGTCCTATTTTATCGCAAGAACAAATAGCTCCATTGATTACGTTGCACAAATGAGGAGAAGCGAATATTTCGCGAGAATTTTGTATACGTGTTGGAACAATCGATATGTTTCAAAAGTTGGTACACTTTCCAATAATTATTCCCGGGTAACTTACGAAGTGAGGCTCAGAGCTCTAGAGATTTTAGTTACAGTTATAAATGAGATCTGGGAAGTGCTCCGACAAAAATTTATTCCCGACCTTACTTTAACCTTTGTTGAGAACATCCGACGAAGTGCATTTAGCGTCTGGGCTGGAAAGCATTGCCATCGTTAATGTCGTGCAGAATATTTTCAATACAAAATATCTCAAAACTTATTAGCTTAACTTTCTCTCGGTTATTTGCAAATGTCAAAAAAAAAGGGAAAAAAAACGATATGGTTCTCAAAATTTAAGTGCAAATACAGGAGGCGGTAGTCTTTTCTAACATTGATCTCTTTTTTTATAGACTTGTGATTTGAAACTTAACCACTTAAGGAATGGGCGGCGAAAGAGTCGCACTGGCTTCTATGACCAAGAAAACGTTTCAAATCGCTTGTCCGATGCAAGTCTCGCTCCATCTGAGTAAGTTTGATATCTTTTTCTCCCTTCCTAATGATTCATGTCAAGTATCGACTGTAATGTTATTTTTTTTTTAGGACTAACAATTGGTCCAGAGTATCAAGCCTTACGCGCAATCAAGTTTCTACTCTGAGAAACTTGGCTGGTTTCAGTTTTTCTTCGTCTATGAGCGCAGGTGGAACTTTGACCCGCTCCTGGTGAGTATGGGTATTCCTATTCTCTCACTCGTAAGTGCTCATCTTTCCCCGAGACAAAGAATCCGAATTTCTAACAGCTCCTGTATTATTTACGATCATAAGTTATGCATATTGATTTGTATTTTATGTTGGCAATAGACACATCGGTGTTACCAACACAACGCTCGTAAAACAAATTTTATATCCCATTAAGAGATCCAGTCTTCCAGGTTTACCCGTTCGATTTTGAGTTATTGAAATGTGTTTAAAGACAAGCTAAATACGGGTTTTGGGCATTTTAGGAGAGGCAATTCGAGTTCCCAACTGGAATACAGTTCTACCGGAAATAGTCGCAGCATGTCGAGTAAATTCAGCAGATCGACATCGCTAATGGCGAATACTTTCGACTCGTCCTCAAAGAACAAAGATGCGGAGCGAGAAAACCGGAAGTCGGAAGAGAAACGCAACCGTTCCAACCGGAAACCAGTGAGGTGAGGAATCGCACCGATCTGGAAGTATCTTCTATCACGTGACATTCTTCTTACCTCTTTTTATTTTACAGCTTGCGCCAAGGGAGCCGGAAAAATTCGGTTGACTCGAAAGGGTAAGTGCGGTTTTAACCAGCAGCTTGACTTATGTTCCTTCGACTAACTTGTTCCCTTTTTCAGGGACTCGAGCTTCAACTCTTCCGGTAGTAGTCTATGGTATACCGACACGGACGTGCTGGACCTGACGAGTAATTCACGGCCGCTGTCGCAGACCCACTTACAGCCGCAATCGTTGCCGGCGCAGAGCACACCCAGCACGAACACCAGCGGCAGCAATAGCGCAGGGACGACTACGCCCGTCTTCGAGCTACGCCAAGAGGTTTGTTCTGTCACCAACAAACTTTCCAAACAAACTTACGCCAGAGCTACAAAAAACTGATTTTCATATAACTCCTCTAGACGTACTGGACTCACTTGGATAGAGGCTTTACCTCGATTTTTATAATTTATTCTAAATTTTTGAAACGTGGTATTTTCTATTTCTAGTATTCTTTTCCGGTTTAGTTTAACACGATAAGCATGAACGGCACACAATCCTGTAGGTAAGGTTAAGTGTGCGCCCCGCTTGGCGACGAAAGGAGGAACACAAGAGGTGGAAATTTCCACCTTTCAAATTAGTCCATTACCGCCTAGCGATGCCGTTCGGAAACAAAAAAAAATTCATAAGGTTTTTTTAGTTCAGTGTTGTCAAAATTAAAAAAAAAAAAACTCCAGAAACTTAAAATTTGTTAATTTCGGCATTTTTCAAAGCTTGAAATCGCGTATTTTAATAGAAAAAAAAATCCTTCCAATTTTTCTTGAGATAATATTCTCTCTAAATACTTTGGGCTGTTATGAGTTAACCCATTACCGCCCAGCGATGCCGCTCGGAAACAGAAAAAAACTATTTTAGAGGATATTTTAAGCTCAGTATATTCACAATTTAAAAAAAAATTCACCCCTCAAGAAACTTGAAATCAAGCAATTTAGTCATTTTCCAAAGCTTGAAATTGCGTGTTCAATCCTTGAAATTTCGCTCAAGCCAAATTCCACTCCAAACACTTAGGGCTGTTGTGGGTTAACAGTGGTTTAGTGAAAACTTGAATGTGGTACAGCTGACTCCGCTGCGTCCGCTGCGCTCCGACGTGGAGCGCGAAAAGAGGATGAGCAGGCCGTCGAGCGGACAGTTTCCGTCGGGGCCCACCACGCCCGTCGGCGGCAACTCGGGCTCCGGCACCAGTAGTAACCGGGACTCTGTTGGTAAGTGAACGCACTAACCAACCACGTTTCAGAAAAGCCGAAATTGTGTGTTTAACGCAGTTTTTAAGAACATCTCTGTAGCTGTATCGTGGAGGTTTAAAGAGACTCATGCATTTATCGCGATTGTTTGAAGAAACTGCGAGCGAAGACGACGGTATTCGGCCCCCGCTTCCGGTGAAGTCCCGAGAGACCGACACGTCGATCGACGGCGCCAGTGACGGAGAGGCTGACTACAGCAACCTGCCCAGCGACCTGGACGTGATGGAGAACCACGTGCGCAGCTCCCCGTCAACGCCGAGTCTCCGCGGAAAGGTCAGTGCAACGGAAGTTCGGAATCATCCTCAACTTTGGGAGATAGTTGTGCTCGCAGCACTATCAGAAGTTCTGAGAGTGATCCGCACTGTAATCCAACCTGAGACAAAGTTTTCTTCTGGAGATTCCTGGTAAAACAGCAGCCTTACTTAATCTAACCTTATCTAGGAACTTCTCCCGAAGTCTACTGTCTTTCAGAAAGCAGTCCTCTTATCTCCGAAACCCTTACGCCCAGGGACAGGAACAAACTGCGTGACGTAATTTTTACACATTTTCAACTCGAAAAGGGTTAAAGATAACCTAGCACATTGACCTATTTTTGGAACCGCCAGCTGCTCGCGCTTCCAAAAATAAGGCGATGTGCTAGGTTATCTCTAACCGTTTCCGAGTAACAATCGTGTAAAAATTACATCACGTATATTTTTCCTGTCCCTAAATATGACTCTTTAATGCAAATTTGGCAGGGTCCGTCTTTTGTAAGACGTCCGCGTTTTGCACGTGAGTGGATTTTACAGATACATGTGTTTTTTCGGTAGGTCGTTCCTCCGACTCCGGTGGAAGAGCCCGGGTCCCAGGTGAGCGTTGGCGTGGCGAGCGTGAGCGTGAGCGTCCCGAGCGTGGCTGCCCCGCAGCCCCCCGCGCTCCCCGTCACGCCGTCCAGCGTGCTCGCCATGGACCTCGATTGACATGAGGCGGCCACGCCCAACACGGACGTGGCCAACCATAGCTTCTTACATTCTTACACAAAACGTTGACCGCAGTATTCTTGTGATACCATCAGATATTTAGTCGAATTGAACACAAAAGGAAGCGGAGCAAGTAGTAGAAATAATTGTGAGCTTGGCTTGTCGCCCGCTTCAGCCTTAATGATACTCGATTTGTTCTTTTTACCGAAGAACCTATCACTGCGTGCTTGTGGTAATCACATCGCCTCTTGGAAGGTAAATTAGTCGAGAGTGATTTTGCCGACAAAAGTTTTAAGCTTACCCGAACTGATAGGACCATGCATGGATATGTCCTTTCCAAATCCGCGTTGATATCTACAGTTCGATTCATATGTATTATCTACGGATGGATATCACAGTCCATGCCTGACTGTGGCAGCGATATGAATATTTCGATCGAGGAAATAATTCTGTATCGTGTAAAGATGAGGTAAAACTAGTTTTACGAAACTGTATCACGTGTCGATAAAAGAATTGGATTCGATGTTTATTATACGAACGAATTTGACTAGAACTTTTGCTCTTAACCCTAGCGACATTTTACCTTCCAAATGACGATTTTTAAGTATTTTTCTAGAGTACCTGCACAAGGTGAACAATATGATCTTTCTTTTATTCTAGTGTGAATGCATAATAAGCCTTGAATTTGGCTTACATTAGCTGACGGACATCTCATAGAGAGTTCTCCAAGCTTGAACTATTTTATTGATATTAGTAGATTATTTCGCTTCGGTGGGAAGAGGTGTCAGTCACCTACTTCCTTCCCCTCCTTATTCGTACTTTATCTCCGTACAGAAGTGTTTGACATCTGAAATGTGGAGACTGTTTCATAATCCGCTCGCCATAACGTGAAATGTGCCACATTGCCGGCCTTTGCAGTGATTATCAAATAACGGAACGCCTGGCTTACGCTTATTTCAGAATTTTGGCGCTCTGCATTCCAAGTGATTGTCACTATTTTCCCAATTTTGAAAAAAACAAAGACGGTATTGAGTAGCCAGAAATCTGATGAACTTGTTGAACTCTTTGTCGTTACCACCGAAAGTGTACTTTTTCATGTCTCCCCCTTGTCATGTAAGATTGTTTTGCTAGTCTGCATGAAACGTTCTTTGAGCTGCACTTGAAAGGAAATCTTTTGCGATGGTGCCATGGAAGAGTTATTTGGTTTAAAGTAAGTCGTTGACCATAAACTTATTGTATGTCGAAATTCATGTCAACCAAATTTAATACGACCTTTCTTGCGTGGAAGTCTCGGTGTTTAAATGCACCAGTGTTACCAACACAATATTGGGAAACAAAAAGTCTACACCCAGCGATTTATGATCTCAACTGTACCCCTCGTTGTTCACATCGGTTTCATTTCGTATAAGGTCAGTTGGAGATACAGTGCTTTTCTTGGTACCAGTAGTCGACATACTATAGTTTCCCATCATACATGTTTTGTAAATATAAGTTTTCATAATGTGGAGAGTACGTACCCTATTGCTTTAAACCGCTTAACAGTAAGGCATTCTTTATTAGTAATAGTTCCAATCGTTTCTGTAAGGTGAAACAAAATTTTTTGGACTGACTGTACATAAACGAGAAACATCTGCACAGTACTTAGCCCACCTAGCAGAGAACCTCAAGTAAGAGAGAGGACTTTTTCCCACGTGTATCTAAGAAGGTTAGAAGCAATCAGGAGCGATCTGTCACGTGACCAGTTATCCACTCTCCACTTCGAGGCACTCTGCCACCCAGAACTCGTACAAAGATGTCATTGATAGTTACCCGTTTTATGATTTTTTCCTCTCTCGAGTCGTATTGTTGTGGACCAATCCTTAATCGTGAATCCTTTTAAAGAACATTTGTGTTACTATATTTGACGATGTTAGTGTTGAATTATAGGAGGGTGACCTGACCATGGATTATAGAAAGGCACTCTGGCTTTTCCAGAGTTTTTGTACTTCCGTCCACATAGTCGGATAGTAGCCTGCTGAAAATATTGCTTGGCAGAGAGGTATTTAATCATTGTGATATATCGACATCCTTTTCGTAAGTTATGTCAATTAATGCGTTTTAGGAACAACTAACTTAACTTTTACACGATTTACTGTAAAAATGTAGACGAAAACGTGGAATTTGCTTCTGAAACGCGCCTATACTTAAACGGGAACGTTTACTTAATCGTTCCTAACTTATTAGTCATTTTATTTGAAGCAGGTCTGCCTGAATAGATCAACTCTTTTCTTGTTATAAGAAAAGAAATTTGAGTCACTGAATAAGCTGCACTGGTTTTTACTGCACACAAGAAAAATTACGATTGTTTCCATGTTTTAATTTCCAATCGACTTATTGTTTTCAACTCATTCCTCCTGTTAAATGATTCCATTCCATGCGAAAATCAGAAACCATGCTAACAGATTTTTTCGCCGTTTTTCTAACTGCTTGTGGGCCAGTCGTTGAACAATTCATAAATATATTTTTTGTGGCTGTTGTGTCTTAAATGTATTAAGTTTTTGTATTATATTTTAGAGTTGAGCTTCCTGTTAGGCTATGTTGCTGCTATGTATATTTTAGGATTTTGTTTGTGTATATACAAGCTGTCCAAGCTGGCCGCTATCACTGCATTAGGATTTTAATCCACAGCCTTAGTCAAGTAAATAAACATGCAATACGATTTTGTTCGCTCTACTTCTCCTGAAAATACTTAAGCATCATCTTGAACAAGGCAGTTAACTGTTAAGATCGCGATTGCCTACTCTCAGTTTCTCTCGAACGAAGTTACTTGTATTCGAGTGTGGAAGAGAGAGATAGAGAACGTGTCTAGTCGTTGAATCTTGGCGATTGTAGCAGGCGATGACAGCCTTTGTCTCGTCGCAACCCACATCCGTCGGAGCCTGAGTGTGGATCTCTGGATTCGCTTCAACCGCTCCAACTCCGTAGCGATTCTTCCCCCTCTTCAAATCACAAGGGTTCACTCGATCAGAGTGAAAGAAAACGTAAAACATGGGAATATTTTGCGTGATACTGTACCCTAATCTTCGCAAGCGGAGTATATGGTATTTTAGGGAATCGGTGCTGCGGTTATCTATCTTTCAGGGGCATGCGGTAAAGGTATGCAAATAATTAGTATCAAATCGCTTTCTTTGTTCGGTCTATGGAAGGGTGAAATGAAAAACCACCATAAGTTCTTTCTCTTTTCCCCCTCACTTACCATTATATTTCGTCTCTCTCCCTCCCCGCATGTAGACCAACGTCTCCTCCGTTCCTGCGGCGCCCCTGAGTCGACGCATTTTGAATGTATCGTACTTTAAGAGGAAAAAACTGGAAGCTTTGAGTTATCGATTCTATCGTGTGATGTTGTTTCGTAACGTCAACTCCATACAACTGACTATCGAAAAACAGGCAACCGTCCTCCAAAATTAAGATTAAAAAAAAATGTAAATCCTTTTTTCGCAAAAGTCCACAGCTCCTACAAATTTTACTCCCATGATTCATTAGCTTCCTATTTCTAATGCATAATATTTACGTTTGATTTAAACTGGATTCTGTATTCAAGAAAGGTCATTTGCTGAAAAAATCACAAAGCTTGTATGCTTTCATAAATACTTACAGCGCTTTTTCACTCTTTTGAGAAACATGTGGAGTTTCTGTCATTTTAACTCAACTAGTATTATGGTGACATATTTATTAAATACCAATTTAAATATAATTCAATACCCATTGGTATTTAATAATCACATGGTTAACATTATCATTGCACACACTATGCAATAAATTTAAGACTTGCCTATCCAGAGAAGTAAATTCTGTCGGTTCTTGCAATATGAATGTTCCAAGTGGAACTCCGACCTCGACTTTCCCAATTAATGGTATTGATCAGTTTCAACTAACCGTTCCGCAAAATTTAGCGCGGAAACATGTCGGTATATTTTTTAAGAAGATACCGAGCGCAAATCGGTGAAATGGCCCTTCGACCCCGTTATATAAAACACTGCGATAGACTATGTGGAATTCTTTTCTTTTGGATGTGCTTAAAACATGCCGTGACGCAGTCGAAGGGAGAGCTGCAGGAAAAAACGGAATCTAACAAGATGCACCTGAAGCAGCAAAAAATGTCAACGAGTCCGAAGAGATTGTGATTCACCGCGACCTCGGCTCTTCTCGGTTTGGAAAAGTGGCAGGGTGGGGGACAAGGGCGGGCGGGCAGCCGCGGCCACTGAGCAGCGCTCAGCTGTCACGGCAAAGGGCTCCCCCCCCCCGAAGGGGATGCAAGCTGGGCTGAGCTGTCGGTGGTCGCGAGGAACGGAGCGCCAAGCACGCGTCGTGATGTCTCTTAAGTGGCGTCATGCCGACTACCGCAAACCAGAGCAACCCCTCTCTCTTTCCAGACTTGCTCTCACTCTTGACACGATCTTGTAGATGGTAAATAAAACACATCCGTTGTTTTTCTGACATCCCATACTTACCAACTACAAAGTCTAACAACCCAGTAGGCAGTGAAAGCGCTTGTTTGTTACCCTTCCACAGAACTGTTCCCGTACGGCATAGATACGGTGGTAACTTCTTTTAAGTTTCTCGGTTGGAAGATTTTTACGGAAAATTCCGAGCGAGAAATAAAAGGTTATATGAAAAAAAATTAAGTCCACAAGAGCGGGATTTATTGGGTGGAATTGAATTACAATTTCCAATCGAATATACAAACGTAACTGAACATGGTAGACTAGTTTCTGACCGTACCAAAACCTCGAGGATTAGGTGAAATACGGTTCAGAAAAGAAGTTTTACCTTGTTCTAGTAAGATAGAATGGCCCTTAGACCCCGTTATATAAAACTCACGGTTCAGAAAAGAAGTTTTATCTTATTCAAACAAGATAGAGTATACGATTCGGAAAGGAGTCAATGATAAAACACGACCGAAGACTCGGGAAACAGCGGATTACCGAATTAAAATCTTGAAATAATGTTCAAAACAGTTCAGAAAGGGTATTACGGTACAGCGAATGTGACGATAACAAAATTATTCTAAAATGAAACATAACTTTTAAAAGCGGTTCAAAATTACACTTAAAAACCTGAAGTATCGTTGGATATAATTTGAAAATTACCATCCGAGTAAGTGTAGGAAAACCGTTCCGGAAAAGTATTAAAAACATGTCCTCGGAAAGGACACGAAACTGGAGAAGAGTCAAATGATTATAAACAAACAAAAAAAATGCTAAAAATACAATTACAAGAAAGCTGAGAAAAAACTAGAAAGAATGTTCAACGACAGAATTACGTAACGGCCGAGTGATCAAAAAAGGCAAGATTATTCAAAGCAGAATTAAATAAATTAAATGCGAAGTGATCATAAACTGGCAAGACTTATCAAAACAGAATTACATACGTCGGAGTGATCATAAACTGGCAAGACTTTCTTAAATAAAAGTACATACGTCGGAGTGATCAGAAACTGGCAAGACTTTCCTAAATAAAATTACATACGTCGGAGTGATCATAAAGTAGCAAGACTTTCCAAAACAGAATTTCATACGTCGGAGTGATCATAAACTGGCAAGACTTTTCGAAACAGAATTACATACGTCCGAGTGATCATAAACTCGCAAGACTTTTCGAAACAGAATTACATACGTCGATATGATCAAAACTGGCAAGACTATTCGAAACAGAATTACCACAGTTGCAGTGATCAGGAAAAGTCATTTCAAGTAGAATTACACCGCAGCGAAATGATTAAAAAACTAGCAAGATTATTCGACTCGTAAGTTACACGTGATCATATGCTAAAAAGTGACGACTTGGGTCAAATGATGATCATCAATAAAAAGAGAGAGAAAAAACATGCGCTTGAAAAGTGATTGCAGATTAAACGGGATGATTCTTCGGGTCTTAGTTTCCGAAGGGATCAGTTACGATCAAATATGATGAAGAAAACGAAGTGATAATCGAAAGGGTTGCGTTGAGGGTTTGATCAGGGCGAGACTTCGTTGCGCAAGTACGCCGTTGCGCCGTAGGAGGACGCCCCCGTCGCGGTCCTCTTGAGAGTCCGCTTGGGCAGCGCGCGGCCGGCGGCACGGCTGCGGCCGCCGCTGCGGCTGCTGCAGCGCCGCGGGTCCCGCACATCGCCGGTCGCGGAACGCATTGATTTCAACGTGGACATCATCGACACAGTGGGCGGGTTGTTGTTCGCAGGGCAGTATTTCACCGTGTGAGCACGCGGCCCTGGAAAGAAACCAGAGGTGTACATTTGAAAGGTGGACTTTCCACCCGCTTGTGTTCCACTTTTTGCGGCCAAGTCGAGCGGGGGAGAAAAGGCAAGCTGCGTAACGCAACCATAAGGCAGAGTTTTGAATGTCCCGGTTATCTTAAGCAAAAAGCAACGAGTTTTCCCACGCTCACGTTTCGAACAAAATCTGAGAAATTTTCGAGGCATTTAGCGCGCACGTAAAGGTTTCCAATTGGAAACCTTTACAAACAAATATTTAAATATTTGTTTCTCATAATGTTGCGTTAACGTACCTGTCGCTCCGCAAATGGGGCACACGTACTTCTTCAAAACGTGGCACACGGTTTTCCCTTGCTCATCTTTCAGAACGTGTCCGCGGTACATGGAGGGCGTTTCTCCGTTGGTCTTGCAGAAGACGCACTCCTTGGGACAGTCGCTGCGGCGATCCCTGCTGCGACCATCGCTATTGCGTCTCTCGCTACTGCGACCATCGCTATCGCGTCGCTCGCTACGGCGCCCGTCGCTACTCCGACCGCTATCGCTGCTGCGGTCGCTACCACGGCCGCTGTTATTAAGCTTCTTTTGGAGTTTCGAATGCGCTTTGAGACCTGGAAAAACAGGGAAATTCGTCAAAACAGCTCGGCAGGGATACGGTCAGAAACCGAATCCACGAGTCTTTTCGACTCTCTCTCAGACATTATGGGCGCTTACGTAAAGCAAAGGGACGAAGTATCGTTAGGGCACTGCTTGGCGGCCCAGAGGAAAACCCGTAAGTTCAGTTCTAGGTTCCAGAAGTTGAATTAAATAAACCAGGTTAGTAAGTTTTACGCAATCTTTCCCCAGCGTTAATCTCTATATCAAGGTATTTTTCATGCGTAGTACTTCGAGTAGGTCTTAAGTATCACCATTCAAAGCTAAAAGGGTTAAATCTAAAAAAATGCTGTTAAGGTTACGCATATTTTTCCCCTTTACGGAAGAATTTTCGAAAATCCGGTCGAGATTATAAAGTGCTGGCGCAAATATTGAAAAAAGCTTTGATCTATCCCTGTGTGTTCTGGATTATTTTTGGTACAAAGGTTTTTCACGAACGCAACAACCCTTCAACGACTGCCGGGACTCATTACCTTCAGCTTGACGAGATTTCGGTGTTTCAGGAAACTTGTCACTGCGAGAAATGGTTTTGCCTGATATAACAGATGTGCAACGAATTAGTTCATGGCTAAAAGGTGGAACAAGAGGTGGGAAATCCACCCTTCCACGTGTACTGTACAAGATAACTTACTGAAGCGGCTCGACGGGGGAGTATGGAGAATGGAGGCGTAGGACGGCGATGGACTTTCTCTGCAGATTGACTTCGGGGAAATTTCCGATCCGGACGAAGACAGGTCCCCGGCAGTGCAATTGCCGCTGTCCATGCTCAAGGTCATCTCGTCTTCAGAGCTGGCGTCCACATCTACAAGGGTCTCACTCGCTGGCTTTTCGCTGGTGGGAAGAACTTGAGGCAAGACTACGCGTTTCTGCGAATCTTGGGCCGGAGTTGGCAACTGGATGCCGGCAAGGTAGGGCTGAATGCACGCATTGCTCCAAGACGAACACCGTTTCTCGGACGCAAGTCTCACAAACGGTGCTGGCTGCCAGCTCGAGCCGTTTCCAAATATCGGTCTCAAGCTCCCCGGATTTGATATTTGATCCGAAACGGATAACTGGGCCATGGCAGAGCTCACATCGACGACGTAGGGTGCCCTGCACAAGGGAGTCGCCGGCGAGAAGTTGAAGTTCCATCCTTGGTAGACAACGGACGACAAGCTGTGAAAAACGGTATTGGTGGCTCTTGGGCAGCCCGAAGGTTTGAGCGAGCTTGGAACGTGAGCCAAGTGTTGTTGGTAATATTTCTTGAGGATGCTGTCCTTGGACGTCGGAAGATGAGAGGGCGTTCTGCTCGGTGGACGAACGATTTTCATTTCCAGTTCCAAGTCGTTGACATCTAAAAGGCCCCGAAGAAGAGTCCGGTTTTCCGGGCCGTAACGGTCTATCTCTAGATCGTTCAGGTAATCCATGTACGCAACATCTTTGCCATTACGTCGGAAATCCGCCAAGATCTCATCTGGAAAATAAAACGAGGCTGTACTTTTTGATACCGCACGCAGTTGAAGTTCATTCAAGTTCATTCTTCAGTTCGTTAGATGAAAAAAAATAAATAAAAAATGTCGAAATGGTGATGGAGGCTGTCCTTGTATGACGGTCGCGCTACCGACGCGCGACGGTCGATGGGGGCCGCGAGGGGTAGCTGTCAACCCTTTGATTGTTAAAACGCAGACAGCATTGTAGATCTTATGTTATTTCTCTCTAACTAGGTCACTTCACCAATTGGAAAAGGCGGAAACAATGGAGTGAAGGGGCTGAAGGGCTCAACGGAGGCCGACGGCCACCTCGGACAGATTCGACAGCCGACCTAACCTCACTGGCGATAATACGTAACTCGTGTAACTAGAGGAGGAGTATCATGCAACATCATCTCGTGCACAATCTTTCATTCTGGTAATGAGTTATTTGGAGGGAGAATATCAAAGGTTATGTGATGGCTCGTTAAGCAAATGAGGCACATGTTACTTGAACAACAGTTTGATGTGAAATTACCCGCTAAACAGTAACCAGACGACTTATATCGCAAATCTGCAGATATTTGAATGGTCTCTCTTTGTAACAAAGAGACTTGATTCGCTAACAAGGGACATGGAGCAAGAGCTCAAAGAGGTTAGGGTTGATTAGGTTTGGTCACAATGCACTGCTCACCTAATGATAGTTGCTCCATTGATATCGCAGTGTCTACTGAATATCAAAAGACGAGGATTTGAGAGTGGAAACACGAAAATAGAGAAGATATTGTAGGTTCGATTGGCTCGACGTCGAAGCTTCCAGTTTCCAGAGAGAGCAGCAGCCGGCTTTTGTTCGCCAGATGGAAGAAGCGCCAAAGATGAAGAAAACAAGACAAAGAAAAGTCAATCGGCGTTCTGTTTTTGAAGATATTGTTGAAGTGTCGACTTACTTTAAGTGAAAATAAATAGATTTCTAGAATTATTCTGATTAAATTGATTTCTTTCACTAACACAACGAAAATTTAATTTGATACATGTAAAGGGTGATTGTTTTGTCCTTTGTCTCCGATAATGAGGGAACGTCGCTGATTGGTCGACGATCAGCTGTTCAGTTTCCGTGCAGACTGCAGCAGACCAGCTGGTGCAGACGCGACGTACACCACGGTGTTTTGGAACTGAATTATTAAGTGAAAAGTGATCTGTGTGTGTCTGGAAAAGCTATGGATTTGTGATGGGAAATGTTCTCAACACGGTGAGTGACTTGCCCTATAAATGCTTTCGGCCGCAACTTCTCGCAACGCCAAAACCCCTCCACCGTGGCAACATAACCTCTCAGATACGTCCGATGATGGCAATTTGGCCACCGAAATCGGTTTCCCGGATGAACGTCTCATCAGAAACAGTTCTACTTAGTGGCATTGGTTGCATCTGTTTCGTGTTCTGATGTAGCCACGTTGTAAATCGGCTGGATTCACTTTTTGTTTTCGTTTTTTCATCGTGTCAGTTGCTCTCCAAAATGTAAAGAAAGCGTCCCTCTGTCGGTATTTTCTTTGTTTTTCGTTCATGACCTCAGCCCGAACTGGTGATCACAGTTTTCTTAAAACTTTTGATTATTTTTATTTGATTTTCTAAAAAATAATTGTTACAGTTGAGGTTATAGTTACATTTCCGTAATCATTCTAATGCTCCATAACTGCAATGATCTTTCTCGCGGATGACGTTGGTTCGCTGTTTCGAAAGCTTTGAAAATTCGCCTGCGAAATCAACTGTCAATATTTCAGCAGCTTTGCTTTTGAGTGTCGTGCGTATAAGAGGGGCGGTCGACGGTGGTCGAAGAACACGGTCTCATAGCTGCCCGGACCTGCCCGGATCTGCGAGGATCGCGTTGTTTAATAGCGTAGCGTTGCATTTTCTGTTCCTTCGCCTTTTTCTTTTGTTGTGGGCTTGCGTTGCAGGCGCGCAGGCATTGTTTGACTGAGGCTGCCAATTTGCAAAATGACCTTTCTGTTGTGCGCGGGGGGGGGGCGTACACTCTAAGGGTGGCTGGTGGCTGCATTACCACGGTATACATGTGCGTTGTGCTTGGGCTCAGCCCTACCAGCAGGAAGGACTGCTGCCATAAGGGTTGGCCAATTAGAAGCTCTTTATGAGTTAACATGAGAGGACAAGGTGAGAATATATCGCCGCGATACAAGCACGAGAAAGGAATTAGCTCTCTGGCCCAGACATATCTCTTTTACAAGTTCAGAAACATATCGTGGGAAACAGAAGACAATATGTGTAACCACCGTCGTGTTTCTACTCTCCCGATAAGGAATGCATTGTTTTACAAGTTTTTTTTGGTGTTGCTATAGACCCGATATGCATTAATATAAGGAGGCTTGAACGCACGGAACCCAACCCAAGACGTTTTAAATGTGGCATTCGGGTCAATAGACACCCCCTTTTTACTTACCCATAGGGTAAATATTGTCCCGGAGCGAAAAAATCAATTTCGAGATTTTGACGGATCTTTACGTTTTGAGATCCCAGGAGTCCGAAAGAGTGGATTATAGAAAATGTCTGTCTGTCTGCCTGCCTGTCTTCTGTGGAGGTCATAGTAAGGACACTATTGTCACGATCAATCTGAAATTCGGGATGTCAACTCAGAATATGAATATCTCCAGCCGTTTTTTCGATACTATCTTTATCTTGATAATGGAGGGTAGTTTACTCCAAATTTTTGCGCCGCCAAATCCCTGCTCTTCACTTTTTTACTTTTAGCACAGTTTAACAGTGATGCCAGATTTTGCGACGCCCACATTTTTAAACGCGGCTAATTTACTGACAGGTTAAGATAATCTAGGAATCAATAAAATTTTTTGATTGCTCACGAAGCTTAATCACGCGCACATTCGACACCTAACTAACAAAGCAAAGTAGGTACCTCTAATTTGCGCGCAATGGAGGCTTTCGAAAACCTATGTGTTGCATCAAATTATCCTCGGGTATTCAGCGCAAATGTTAAAACCCGTTAGAAAATACTCGTATTGAAGGCGTTACCAGGTGAAAATGTGCTGATTGTATTGTTGAGCTCGATGACACGCCGGCAACAATCCCAGATTCACCTACAGGAAATAAAATCACGTAGGCGATCTGGGCAACCCACCTGACACGAGTGTTATGAGTTGGCCTACCGGGGGGGCACGTGCACTGCTGTCGCTGTGACGCTGCGAGTTCAGATGAATTCCGCCAGGTGGCGTGGTGACGATGTTAGTTTTCACTCTGTCGGTAGATGGCGACAAAACCGTCCCTCCATTCCGTTCATAGTTTAACAAAACAAATTGTCCCAAATATTTTGATTTGAACACTTGAAATATTATTTATGTATAGACCGAAGTAAGCTCTCACGTGTGTTCGAATTGAGGGTTTGCTATTTACGCGGGTTAGGGCAGGATATGCGATCCATTCCACTGATGGGTCGGCATGGCCACTCGTTGATATTCTCGAGCATCGGTCAAATCAGTTGGGAATCAGACCTCCACGGCACGTCGGGGCTTTACAGCGAGCTGGGTGGATGCACCCTTTGGCGTTGTAGTTGCTATCATCCGGCTGGCGCAGGCACCTAGCACTTTTGATTATCGGCCTGGCTTGACATCCCATGCGAGCTAGCGGGAATTAGGTGATTCCGCTGTGATGAGAACCATCACTATGGGATCACTTCTCCTGCAAGGGAAGTCAGGACGGTTTTTGGGCAGGGGACGGCGCGCTCGGCCCTCCCTTCCCAAGTATACTCCTAAAAATAGTGATATCTTACGATATGCAGAAGTCGTAATCGGTTTGAATGTGTTTTCCTAGAACACTGAAGTTCATTAATTCGCGATCACGGTTCACAGTATCTACGGTAGAAGGGTGAATTTAAAATATAGATTTCGAAGTATGTGTTTGAACATTTAATTTTAATCGAAGTGTTGTATTTCCCATTAACCATTTAATCCCTGAATACATATATGCTACCGGGATTCTCATAGACACGGTTGCCAAACTTATGTTTAATGACATTAAAAGAGACGTTAATTAGGATGTCGATAACCCCATGTAATATATTTCTTACGTACTCGTAATAGCCAATAGAGTATTTACGTATTCGTAATAGACTGAGT
>Ga0058701_10000731_pt1 | contig 22129 bp, 44 predicted proteins | sample AgamicOrMae_FD_97039 | JGI IMG/M metagenome (GOLD analysis project Ga0058701, IMG submission 97039) | Agave microbial communities from Guanajuato, Mexico - Or.Ma.e | ecosystem: Host-associated > Plants > Phyllosphere > Phylloplane/Leaf | place: Guanajuato, Mexico | collected 2012-06-04 | reverse complement strand
TACTGTGCGTGGTGTTTTTGAAGATAATAAAATTTATATAAAGAAAGAGCATGCATGGATTCCTTTTCAGTCGATTGATATAAATAAAATAAACGAAGTGGATGTGAGACTCACATCCCACATCAAAAAAACTCAATTGGAAAATCAAGAAAAGTCAGAGGCGTTTTCTAGAAAAAACACATTCAAACTCCCCGATTTTAAGCGGAAAAACGGTCCTCTGATTACCCATACATTTCCACCAGAGAATCCGGAACCGGGAAAAAGTTATAATTTGAGATTTGGTGCGATTTTATCTGCCTATAAATATTTTGAAGATCCAATAGATAGATTTTATATGTATGCATCAAGTCATGACAGCGATGGCGTCTGGCTATTTACTTCTCCAACTCCAGAAGGCCCGTTTAACTTATACTCAGAATTACCAATATTGACAACCGATAATTTTACTTGGGCAGAAAATCATGTATCGAGCCCGGACGTACATTATGACGAAAAAGAAAAGAGAGTTTTATTGTATGTTCATTCTCCAGTCATAGGGAGTGGAGGAAAACAATTTACAGGACTAGCGACGTCTCATGATGGTATTAACTTTACTGCATTTGGCGATGGCCCTGTAATCAAATCAGATAGTCATATGGGAAGATTTAACGGGCGATCAGTAAGTTATGTCCGATCTATGAAATCAGGTGAGACTTATTATGGTGTATATCAAGCTAACAATTCGTACATTAATCAACAAGTAGGACTTGTTACTGTGTCAATTGGAACATGCTATTCTGAAAATGGTTACGATTGGACACTACAAGATAAACCTTTAATGATAAACGATTATCTGTCTAGAGGCGGCAGAGCGCCAACTTTAATCGAATGGCATGGCTACTTTTTAATCATCTATCAAGATGACGAAGGTGATTTAAGTGGGGTTATCAGCAAAGATTTTTTAAACACAAAAAAAATCGGTAAAGTCTTAAAGAAGTCTGAAGATGAAGCTGAAATTATGTCACCACATTTTCTGTATGACGAAGGCACACTATATTTGTATTATGGATTTGGCGGTCCAACAGGCGGCATCGGAGTTGCTAAAGCGGAGGTGGAATTTTAATGGAAACCAATACTTTAAACAAAAAAGTGGTTATTAGAGAAAATTTTGCAACAGGAAATCTACCCAGTTACTTTACTGGAAGTGGCACACCGAATGTATCGTCTTTGCCGAACAATAAATATTACCAAAACTCATCTGAATTTGGAGGGACATCGAGCGTCACATCTGCATTTGATATTACTCCCGATGACTATAAAAGCATCACACTGGAGTATAACGATGTAATGCTATCAAATAAAAGCGACGTCACAGCAAGATTTGGATTGGTACCTCCTACAGGAGAAACCCTAAACTTTAACGCAGCTTTTAGTTTTAGAGGAGGCACATTATCAATAATATGTTTTGTTAACGGCGTTAATATGGAAGGGGTTTTTCATAACAACTTTGATTTTGAAAAACCCCATGATTTTAAAATTTATGTGGATATCAAGAGGGGTTTTGTTGATTTCATCGTAGAAGGTTCAAGGGTAAGGTACAAAGGAATTACATTATTTAATCAGATTATGGTTGAGTTTAGTAGATTATCCTCTCAAGACGGCAGAGTAAAAACTTTATCGTTTAAAGAGTTTTCTTTGACCTTGGAATAGTCATGCAAAAACTTAACCCGATTCCAATAATCATCCACTGTAAGAGGCCTAAACTAAAGTTATTTTGAGTTAAAGATACTTCGAAAACTTGGTGGATAACAATACCTACAAAAAACATCGCGGTTATTGCCACTTTTATATCGTTTCTTTTTAGCCACAAAGTTTTCCAAATCATAAATAAAATAAGCATAAACACTAAAAATCCAATAAACCCAGTTTGCAAAGCTATCTCTAAATAGAGGTTATGTGCTGAGGTAGGGATGTTTATAACATCTTCAAGTGCAAAACCCGGTCCATAACCCAATAGCGGCTGATTTTGAATTAACATTATAATTTGCGACCATATTTCATCTCGGCCAGAGATTAAACTTTTTCCGGTATATTTAATCGACAGGTATTCGTAGTGCTGAAAATTTGGTACTACTTGTCTGATGTTAGGATAAATGTAATAAGTAAAAGAGGTGATAAGCCCCAATAACGCAAGGAAATAACCGTAAAATAAAAACTTATTTTTAGTTAAGAATTTCCAAATCAAGGCAGTAAAAAAACTAAATGCGACAGCCAAGAAAATTGATCGCGCCCCGGAAATATAAATTATTATCATAGAAGCTAGTACAGTCAATATTAAAAGGGGTTTATTTGACCCCTCTTTAAATCCAGCTAAGTAAAGTACAGGGAAAAATAACAAGAAATAAACGTATGCCCCTATAGTGTTTGGATTAATCGTCTCTGCACCTATGTAGAAATATATTACTAAAGCCATATAAATGATTACTGCACCTAAAGTGAGCAGTCGAATTTGATTATGCTTCCAGGTTATCGAACAAAGGAAATACACCATTACAAAGAAAAATCCTTGATAAAAAACATCAAAAAAACCATCGTTATCAGATATGAGCCAAACTATATAGATAAGTTCGAATGCTGCAAAAGCAATAAGTAATTTTAATCTTGGTATCAGAACTTGATTCATCGTCAGCAATTTAAAAAATATTATAAAAGTGAATAAAACAAGACTATATTTCGATATTGCTACTAACGGAGTAAGCATATTTAAAAAAGCTAGCAGATTAAGAAATAATAATGCAATTAGAGAAAAAGACACCCCGCGACTTAAAACAATTTGTTTCATGATTATACTCCTTTGTAATAAATCTTTAATCTTTATCAATGTTACCACCTTTAATTTAAAAGGTCATCATAAAAATTAATACCTGGAGGTGATTCAAATTCTCAAGGTCATCGACTTAAAAAATAATCATTTTCCCGCCCAGGCGCAGGTTAAAAGACACCAGGCGGTGAACGGAGAGCAGAATTTATCGCTCTCCTTTTTTGTGTCAGAAATGAACATGGACTTCCTGCCGGACTTGGATTTTAACTGGCGTGCTGAGTTTGACAAAGAACAGTACACGATACTCAATCCGACTGTGGAGGCCATCAGTAAAGGCAAGTCCATCTCGGCCATGCTCAAATTCTTCACGGACTTCGGCGGGATGTACCTGCAGGACGAGGCGGAGGACAAGAGCATGACCGCTTTAAACGCGTATACAGAGTTGTTCCAGGGCACAGGCAAGACGGTCCACCTGGTCGATAACTTCCACGCGAACACTTTAAACTACCAAAAGAACCAGTCGCGGCTGGAGCGATTTCATTATTACAACGAGCGATTCAAAGCGGAGTTCGTCGTTCGGGGTGATGCGGTTTATTTATATAATCGCATCGGTAGTTATAAGCCGGATGTGCGGATTGACGAGGACTTGAATGTTAAGAGTGCCACAGTCGAGATTGATTCCGAGAACTTCTTTACATGGTGTAAGTGTTACTTTGATTTAGAAGAGTCAGAGAGCGGTGCGGACGGTGAGAACTATCTGCAGGAAGTCGTGTATGTGGATGAGAATTTGTACGCAGAGTACGGCGACATTGAGGGGCCTGCACTGTATCAAGGTGCAATCAAGCATGAATCCACGATGTTAGAATACGCAAGGGAACAGCAGGAAAAGAGCATACAAGTCTCCCACAGTGTGGACTTGGCCGACCTGCAACGGCAAGGGTACGACGAATTTTTATTCAACATCGGCGACACAGTGCGGTTGAGTTTGTCGAGCATCGACATCACTTTGGACATCCGTGTGGTCGAGATCAATGAGACATTCGTCGAGAACGCCCACGGCGAGTGGGAGCGGACTGAATTGAGTTTAACGCTTGGCAATGCAAGTAAGGTGCAGTCGTATAAGCAGAGTCGTAATGATTCCCTGCAGGACCTGGACGATTGGATAAACGGCAGGCGGGAGCCACCGATGAGTGTGGTGCCTGCAGCCATCAGACGGGCTGCGGATATCGTCATGGGTGATACAGACAGTGTGATGGAGTACCGAAAAGATAGGCTCATCGGATGGCACAGCAAGAACGAGGGCAATAACGTACAGCTAAACGTTTCAGGTTTAGTCCTGCATCAAAACGGTGTGCCGAAGACGGCGATTACGCCGTGGGGCATCGTGGCTGACACGATAACGACGGGGATGCTGAACACGAACAATGTGCTCATACAAGGTTCAAGCGGACGCATGACCATGGACGGCGACTTATTGACGCTCCGAAATACATCCGGCACACGACAAATGGATGTGCAATATGGCGAAATTGAATCGTTTTATAATGGCGATTTAGCGATGAAATTCGGCGGCTACAGCTTAGAATTTTATAACCAAAGGAACAGTATGATTGGTGCAATCAGTCCGATTTACAGCTTAGGCTCAAGGCGTCCGGGATTGGGTATTGCCGTGCAAGAGGAAATCATAAATATTGGGTATATTATTGGCGGTATTTATAGGCCTGTTTTCCGTTCGGATATGCGGGATGAATTGGATTCCAAACCAATCACCACAGTCAACGGCCCATACAACAATGCTAACGAGGGTTCAAGGCTCGGACTTTACGCAAACCGTCGTATCGTATCCAGTGATACCGAGTTCGAAAATGACTACAACGCTTGGGACCAACCATCAATCATACTTGACCAAAGCAACAGCTCAAACCACGCCACGCATTACTTTGGTGGTGTAAATAACCGTAATACAGCGGAGTGGCGCGTGCGTTGGCGGAGCGGACAGGATACATGGGCGACGCGTATTCGCGCACATTCAGGCGGCGTGCATGTACAAGGCACTTTCACTGAGTCTTCTTCCAGGGAGCTGAAAACGGACATTCAGGCGTATACAGAAAGCGCAATGGACATTATAAATAGTTTGAATGTTGTCAAATATAAATTAAAAGAAGATGTGGAGAATGGTCACGAACTGGAGCACGTTGGATTTATTGCTGAGGATAGCCCGGCAATTGCTTCGCCTGACGGAAAATCCATCATCCCTTATCAGGCCATTGCATTAAACACGCGAGGTTTACAGGAGCACGATGCGACCCTGACAGACATCTTAAAACGATTGGAGAAGATAGAAAATGCAGGACAATCAACCTAACCCGCAATACGTAAACAACTCACTACTCAATCAGCTCGCACAAAAGGCGATGGACGTGGCTGAACGTGATGCGGTAATTGCAGAACAGCAACAGGAAATCGAGCTGTATAAAAAGAAGGTCGAGAAATTGGAATCTGAAAAAGAAGATAAGCCTGATAAAGAAAAGGGGGATACCAATGATAAAGGGCGAAGTGTTCCACATAAGGGAGCCGAAGAAAAGCCTCAATCCTAAAGACTTCGAGGGCAATATCGTCTACACGCCCACTGGACTGATATGCACAGCGGAGGACGGGCGCACATTGACCGTCGAAGTAGACAAATACACCTATAGGGACGCAGACGGAAACATATTAGACATACAGAGCGCTGGATAACCAGTGCTCTTTTTATTTTGAAAGTAGGTGGTGCCGATGTGATAAAGAAATTCATCGAGAATATTGAAGATAAAGCAATCAAAGCAATATTTGTAGCAATGGACAAGCGCCTCGACCGCCACAAGGAACGTCTCGATAAATTAGAGGATAAATACGAAAAGCTGGACAAGATTAAAGCGATCGTGGAAAGCGATGCGGAAACGCGCAAACTGATAAAAAAGACGGCCATCGGCGCAGTGGTGACGGCAATCGTCGGCTATATACTGCTCCAAATCGGCATCGTTTAGGAAGGAGGCGATAGATTTTGAGAAAGCCCAAATGGAACGAACTCGGCATCACACTGTTCAGCCTGTATATGTGGTTTACCTTAACCGTTGAGCCCAACCTGTTTATAGATGGGAGCACGAACAAAGCAGACAGCGTCTATGCCAGTTATATCAGCATGGTCGGCAGTCAGCAGAACCTCGCATGGATATCACTCACAGTTGCAGTGCTGTCATTCATCGTCCTGTTCACCCGGCGCTTTGCCATCATGATTACCATCCACATCATCGGTCTCCTTTACTATTTTTTTATCACTGCATCCTTTTTACTCAACTACCCCAATATCGCGTTCGGGGTGATGAGCTTGGTATCCATCCCGCTATTTGTTGAGATATTAAATCTTGTGGATGAGTCGGAGGAGCAGAAGAAACAGAAAATTATCGAAGATCATGACTTGAATGAAGTCAATTAAGGAGGCGAGTGAATGGAAACAATCATTGTATTTGCAGGTGTTTTAGCTGTATTAACAGTCGCACTGGTGCAGCTGGTCAAAAAGACGACGACCATCCCGGAAAACTTAATGCCGTTGGTAGCATTGATCATCGGCCTGTTGGTCGGTGTCATTGCACTGTTTGTGCCGGAGATTACCAGTGACTTGAGTGTGGGTGGCCACATCTTAGCCGGCGGCATATCGGGTTTGAGTGCATCAGGACTGTATGACTTAGCGACCAAAACGACGAAAACGAAGAATTACGAGTGAAGACATTTATCGACATGGTAGGTGTCTTTTTAATGCCCAAATTTAAATAAGGAGAGGTTAAATAATGGTTAGACATTTATTTATTGCCGGTCACGGTTATCAGCGGAACGGTACATTTGACCCTGGAGCAACCGGCTATATTACAAAAGGTGAGTACAGGTACATGGTTCAGGATTTGTTCCCGGCCATCAAGAGGGTACTGCCTAAACACGCGGACGTCGTTTTTTATGATGCCAGGAAGGTATCGAACTGGGGCAACTTAAAGGCGATTGTTGATCAGTACAATGCCGACGAAGTGACTGAGTTTCATTTCGACGCTCACGTTACAGGCTCATCTGCCCGCGGCGGTCATGTCATCATACACAGTGCTTATGCACCGGATAAAGTGGACCTGGCTCTACGAGATGCCATCCAGTCGATGGTAGGCGCCAGATACAGCCACAGAGGATATTCGGGTATCAGTGGACGAAATAACCTTTACAACGTGAATGATGCACGAAACAGGGGCATCACTTATAGGCTGCTTGAACTCGGATTCGGTACCAACCGGACGGACGCAAACATTATGACCGGCAGTGTGGACGCCTATGCTCGAGCAATCGTTAACGCATTGTTCGGCAGCACGGGCAGTGGTTCGAGCAGCACCTCCACACCTGCACCGAAAAAGACTGCACCAAAGAAATCATCCGGCAGCAAGTCAATCAGTAAAATGGCTGATGAGGTTGAAGCCGGAAAACATGGCACCGGTCATGCAAACCGTCAAAAGTCGCTCGGTGTGGATAATGCAACATACCAAAAAGTTCGGGCAGAAGTGAACCGCCGGGCGGGAATATCATCTGCGCCAAAGAAGTCAGCACCTAAAAAATCAGCGCCGAAGAAACAGAGTAAGTCCATTGCACAAATGGCGACTGAAGTCATTAATGGCCAACATGGTACAGGCCACGCCAACAGACGCCGCTCCCTGGGTGTCAATCAGGCGACCTATAACAAGGTACGCGCTGAGGTCAATCGACGCGCAGGCGGCGGTTCCAGCGCACCTAGAGGCAAGTCCATCAGTCAGATGGCCACAGAGGTGCTCAGAGGTCAACACGGAAATGGCCACGCGAATAGGCAGCGCAGCCTCGGAGTCAATAACGCCACTTACCAAAAGGTGAGGGCAGAAGTTAACAGACGCAGCTAATAACACACACTATATATTGTTTTCTTGATCCGGGCGGTCTTACCCTGGGCCGTGCGGAGCTACATAAAAAGAGGGCTTGAGTGCCCTGCGGATAGTTGATATAATATAGACACACAAACAGCTTGTGTATAATTGATTGTGTCATGGAGTGGACATGATTAGAACTCAAAAAAACCGCCTGAGGGATTCCGAGCCGTGGGCGGTTGTTTTTTATTTCTTATAGTAATTATCGACAAAATCAATGATGTACTCTCGCTTCTGCTCTTCGGTGATTTTACCATCTTTATGCGCTTGTTCGACTTCTTTTATCAGTTCTATCAAGTCCTGTTCAACAGATTCGTTCTTAGGCTTCTTACGTGCGTGTTTGATGCCTTGATACCCCAAATAGATTACGGGTGTCCACACTGCGCCTGTGGCGTGCAGACCGCCTTTGACCATACCTTTACCCGCAGATTGCATTTTACCCCCTGTGGATTCCATGCCTTTACCCATTTTCGTAAAGATACTGTTATCGACATGCTTTTGTTTAATGATTTCTGCATGGGATGGGTCTTCGATGACTCTTTCGTAATCCTGCACCCATTCAAGGTTCTCATCACGCAACTGTTCGAGTTGCTTTCTTTTGCGTTCGCTCAATCGCTTCTTTTCCAATTGCTTGCTGTACTTATCGGCTAGAGACTGATGTCTCTCAATCATTTTTTTAGCTTGTTTTTCTTTCATAATTATCTCCCCTAAATATTGTTAATTCAAGTATACGTGACCGGCACGTGACTTTCTACCGTATTTTAATGTGTTTTATTGTGGTTGATAAAAATTATAAACGCTTAAATGTAGCGCTTTATACTCTATTGAGAAAGCACATTAATTCTCGCTGTCGGCTTATTAGATCATTGATATGCTAGTGTTTACAAGGGTTTTAGCGTGGCACGTGACCAATCAGTGACCAAATATTTCTCGAACACGCTGACCTTGCTCTTCTTTTTGCTCATCGAGCAGGTGAGCGTAATACTTCAAAGTGATCGCAATAGACGAGTGACCCAATCGTTTGCTGATGTATTCAATCGGGATGCCCTGTGAAATTAAATAAGAGCAGTGGGTATGTCTCAATGCATAAGTGGTCACTTGATCCTTATCCTTCATCCCAATCTGTTTCTTCGCATAATTCATCGAGCGCTTCACACCATTATGCGATATATCAAAGATGAAACCATTCATTCGTCGTGGATGGTTTTTTAATTTGCGCTGAATTAGTTCGATGTCCTTCCGGTTCACTTCCACTTCGCGGTCTGCATTTTCGGTCTTTGTACCAGGCAGACGAATCTTGTTGAGTTTCAGATCGTCGTACCGCATGAACAACACTTCAGAAAAACGTGCGCCCGTGATCGCTAAAATGTACAGAAAAATGTACGATTGTTCATCTCTAGATTTGAAGTACTCGATCAGGTCCAGATATTCTTGTATTTTGATATACTTGTCTTCCTCCTTCTTCCCTGGCACAGCACCATTAATTTTAATCTTATAGGTGGGGTCTTTCTCGATGTACCCATCATAGGATGCATCTCTCAATACCTGCACTAATATGCCGTGCAGCTTCCGGACAGTCTCTTTCGACCGGGTCTTGCCATAGCCATTCAAAAGCCCCTGGTAATCCATCCGGGTCACACTGGCAAGTTTTTTATCTTCTCCGAAGTAATCTATAAAGATGGAGCGGGCGCGCTTATACCAATCCGCCTGTGGCTGTGACAAATTCATTTTATTGTGGGCAACGACCCATTCATCAAAATAAGCCTCGAATGTTTTCTCCTTATCCACGACGGTGCCTTTTTCCAACTCATTCAATCGATGTCGGGCAGCAGTCTTCGCATCTGCTTTTGTTTTAAACCCTGACTTTCTGTAACGCTTACCCTCATGACGGAAATCATACTGCCATGAGGGGGTTTTCAAGTCTTCACGTTTATATACTTTCACGTTAATGCCTCCTAGTAAAATTTATGACTACCGATGACGCGGCCAATGAAATGCACTTCGTCATCCGCTGTGTAAACCTGCGGAAGATGGTCGCTGTTGGTCGATTCAGGCATCAGGTATATTTTATCTTCTGCATACTTTACACGCTTCACAGTGGCATCGTGGCCGTTTATAAGCACGACTCCAATTTGACCATTCTCAATTGCCGCATCTTTCTCCACAAGTACGAGATCACCTTCTTTAAACTCCCTATCCATCGAATCGCCTGCTACTTTCAGATAAAACAACTCCTTGCCTTCGCCGTTCAAAAATGAAGGTATATACGAATATCCGAGTAAATTTTGCTCCGCGTATAGTGGGGTGCCGGCAGATATTTCTGCGAGCACTGGCACTTGATCGGCAGGATACACTTCAGGCTTATCTTCAAAACCGAGTAAGTATTCTACCTTTATACCCAAAACTCTCGCAAAATCCTCCGCTCTATTTAACGGAAACTCCCTTGTACCATTAAAGTATCTAGACACAGCAGACTTTGCCATATCCACACGTCTTGCTAACTCGCTCAGGCTCATGTCCTTTTTCTTCATTTCCTCTTTCATTATTTCAATCACTTCATTATTATCCCTCATAAAATCAGCCTTCTCTCTTAAGTGCTATTATAGCATCCTCGTTCTCGTTTGTATACATAAAATAATCTTTTTAGCTACAAAGGTTGACACAAGAGAACGTTGTTGTTACTATGAAGTCGTACCCAAAAGAGAACGAAGGAGGTTAAGAGATGCTGGATTTACAAAGGTTAAAAGCGGAGCGCATTGCCAAAGGCTTGACGCAAACACAAATGGCCGAAAAGCTCGGCTTCAAAGAACGTACCCCTTATGCCAAGCGGGAGAATGGTATTGTTGGTATCGGAGCGAATGAGCTTAAAAGGATAGCGGAGATTCTAGAAATTGACGACTTATCTATTTTTTTTAAACTCAACGTTCCCAAAAGAGAACAAAAGGAGGAAGTAAAGTAAATGGCAGGATTTGATGAATTGTCATCTAGGTACGGAAACAAACTGTACGTCATAGCATATGGAGAATTTTTAAAGTTAGGTATCACCAACTCTCCTTTAAAGAGGGTTAAGTCAATCATTGATACTTTCGGCAACGGTGTAGATTTAAGTGAATCGTGCTACTACCACATGCCGGAAAATCTAGCGAATGTAATCGAATTAAAAATAAAGAAAGAATTCGATAAATACGAAGGCGTCGAAAAGTATAAAACCGAGTGCTTCAACATTGAAGATATGGACGATATTTTAGCTCGCATTGAAGAGTTAACTGAACCTTTCGGAGACGACATAGAAAAGGTCGATTTAAACAAGGAGGTTAGCGTGATAGTAAGTGCGGTCTCCGGAGAACCGATCGTCAGAGATTCGAGACACTTATATTCCGTTTACAAATTATTTATGGAAAATCGAGAGGCGTTCGACGAACTTTTCTTAGACAGACTGGAAAGGGAAAGACTGGAAAAATCCGAAGACAAGAGGATGTGATTTAGATGTTTGATGAAAACAAATTCCAGGCACTTGTCGCTGAAGCAGTCAAGCAGGCACTAAAGCAACAGGGCGCCCAAGAGTATTACGGCTACGCAGATGTGAAGCAGTTTATCGAAATATCCGGTATATCAAAACGTGACATGGAAGACAGAGTGATACCCCACCCTGAGTTTAAACATTGTGTCTCTAGGTTCGACGGCGGGCACAAGCGCTACATCCACATTCGAAAGGGGTTGGATGCACTCGACAAAATACTGATCAAGGAGGCGGTCAAATGATCTGGATACAAATCACGGCAGTGTTGCTGTTCGGCGGGCTATCACTTTTCGCACTCGGATTGGCCACGGTTGACCCTGTGATTGAATCGGTAGGATTCATCGCATTTATGACAGGGGTGCTGGTCTTGTTATTCAGTTTTAAGGAGGCAGATAAATGATGTGGACATCATTATTCTTAACAACTCTCGGCCTCGGCATCATCGGGCTGTTCGACAGTGTTGTGGCGATCGTCGCAGGGTTGGTTGTAGTCATGGCAGGCTTTGCGGTGATGGCGCTTGATGTAGGGGAGGTGGAGTAGATGCGAGAAGTTAAGTACAAAGCGTGGAATAAAGAAGATCATGAATGGCTGGACATAGAGAGCTTTGGATTCATAGACAACAAACTTTGGTATGTGATAACGCATGACGGCGAAAAATACTATATCGAAAACGGATATGTCGAGGTGGTGCAATACACCGGACTCAAGGATAAAAACGGTGTGGAGATATATGAAGGTGATTACGTTAAGTGTAAGTGGGGCTTTGATGATTGGAGTGGGATCGTCGAATTTATAGATGGTTTGTTTTGCGTCAATCCAATAAGCGACTTGAAATTCCCTTCAGCAATAAACGAATGCAGTTATCTCAAAATCATCGGCAACATTTACGAGAATCCAGAACTATTGAAGGAGTGATACACATGCCCGCCACAGACCCAGAACGCTACACAGAGACCGTTTATGTCGATGTGACCCTTACAGCCAGCGTACCCGTAGAAGTCGAACCAGGACGCGATAACAGCGATTATGTGCAACATCAGATACACGACAAGGTGAAGCAGGACAGCGCGAGATTATATTATTTAGAAAATTTGGAGGTTGAGGAGTATGAGTCATAAAGAAAAGAACGATTTGTTACTGGATTTATACCGCACAGAAATCATCGAAGGCGCAAAGTTACGGGATAACCTGTACGACCAGAATAATAAGCTACTGATCGAGAATGACGAGTATGAAACAGAAATAACTAAGCTCACCGAAGAGTTATCCGAGGCGCACTACAAGATTAAACGTCTGGAAGAAAGGGCGAACACATTCGAGTATGAGAACGGACGTTACATCAAAGTTGAGGACGTACCGAAGGCATTAAAAAAGTCACCGGCGGCAACCGATGACGAGTAAGGAAATCATACAACTCTATTCTACCACATGAAAGGACGTGTGGAAATGGCAAAGAAAGAAGATGTGACATACCTGCTGAAACACAACTCTGGATTCTTCGTCAAAAGCACAGCAGGGCACACAGAACTCACAAGCGATATTAACCGTGCCAAACGATTCCCGGTCAATGAAATACGCAACAGTGACGCGTGGGAGGAGTTATACAGCACGGGAGACTATACAACGATCAAGCGGACGGAAATATTAAACATTGATTATGAGGAGGTGCCGATTGATGAATGAGGAAGAAGTTATAAGTTATTTAAAAACACACTTCACTTATCACGCAAATGGCACTTTCACCAGATCCGATAGAAAAAATTCGCATGGCTCATATGACAAAGATGGTTATCTAATCATCAAGATTAAAGGGAGGAAATATAAAGCCCATCGACTGGTCTACGCATTCCATTTTGGCGAGTTCCCGCCAGGTGAATTAGACCACATAAACCGTGTAAGGGATGACAACAGGATAGAAAACTTGCGGAATGCTACAAGATTTCAAAATGTAAGAAATTCTGTAATCGAAGTGAATCCAGATACAGGAGTTAGGGGCGTTCATTTTGACAGATACACCAAGGGTCTTAAAAGTAGGTACACAACAAAACTTGGCAAAAAAACTTACAGATTCAGAACACTAGAAGAAGCAGTGAAAAAAAGAAGAGAATACTACGGCAATGCCGAAAGGATGTATAAGGATGAAAGAACTAGTTGAAAAGTTAATCAACGCACAATCAGAACTGAAAGCACCAAAGAGCCAATACAATTCCTTTGGTAAGTATAACTACCGATCAGCAGAGGACATCCTCGAAGGTGTGAAGCCTGTAAACGCCAAATACGGCTTGCTACTACACTTATCGGACGAACCGGTGTATATCGGCGAAAGACACTATATCAAAGCGACAGCGACAATTACAGATGGTGCAGACACGATGGCGGTTACAGCTTATGCAAGAGAATCAGCCAATAGGAAGGGGCAAGACGAATCGCAGATTACAGGAACAGCATCTTCATACGCCAGGAAGTATGCCCTAAACGGTTTGTATCTCATAGATGACACCAAAGATGCAGATACGGACGAGTACCAAAATCAAAACAACAACCAACAACAAAACACGAAAATGGCATCTGATAAACAACTCGGATTGCTGCATCACAAATCAAAAGAACTTGCGGAACTTTACGGCATGGAGCACGGCAAACTTAAAACGCAATTAAAAATTAAATCAGGCATGTCAGAAATCGAATTCAAAGAAGTCTTAAAACGCATTACAGACGGCATCGAAAAAGCACAAAAACAGGAGGCAAAATAAATGATAAATAGAACAGTACTTGTAGGCAGGTTGACCAGAGACCCGGAACTTAGAGTAAGTCAGAATAACGTATCTGTGACGACATTCAATCTTGCGGTCAACCGACCGTTTACTAGCAAGGACGGGGAGCAGCAGGCGGATTTCATCAATTGTGTTACCTTCCGCAAACAAGCGGAGAACGTCAATCAATATGTTAGAAAGGGCAGTCTTGTCGGGATCGACGGCAGAATCCAAACAAGGAATTACGAAAACAAAGAGGGCCAGAGAGTATATGTAACCGAAGTGGTATGTGACAGTGTGCAATTCCTGGAGCCTAAAGCCCAAAATCAAGGCGCACAGCCTCAGCAAAACAATTACAGACCAAATACCAACACTCAGCAAAATCAGCCCGCACAAGGCGGCTATGAACGGAATCCGTTTGCAGATGCAGATGGTCCGGTCGATATCAGTGATTCAGATTTACCGTTCTGAGGTGATTAAATGCAGAAAATACCGCAGTACATCAAAAATGAGGACGGCAGCTACAACGTTGTCGTCCCGGATGTACAACTAAACGAAATGGACCAGTTGATGATAGATAACGGCTACCCGCTCGAAGTAGAGTTGAACATCGTGGACGGCCGGAGAATTACGATCAAGCAGCGTAAGAAGATATTCGCATTGTTGAATGATATTTATATTCACACCGGACAGCCACAAGGGGATTTAAGACAGATGTTCCAATTTTATCTGGAGATGATGAAAGGTTATGAGCCGATCAGCCTCAGTGATACGACAGTCACCAAAGCTAAAGAGTTGATAGAAATCATACTTGAATGGACATTTTTGCATGACGTTCCACTCAATTTCAAAACAACCGACTTATTAAAAGAGGACGGCAAGTTTATTTACCTTACCGTTATTAATAGAAAGTGCATCATCTGCGGCAAGCCAAACAGCGACTTGGCGCACCGTCAAGCTGTGGGCAGTGGGAGAAATCGAAAGACGATCAATCATATCGGTGCAGAGATTTTAGCTTTATGCAGACAGCACCACAATGAACAGCATCAGATCGGCGTGGATGCCTTCGATGATAAATATCATTTAAAAGGTGCATGGATAAAAGCAGATGAGAAATTGAACGAAATGCTGAGAGGAGGGAAATAGTGGCGGATATCAAGTGGATTAAGATCACCGTCGATATGTTCGATAACGAAAAAATTAAACTGATTGAAGCCATGCCGGATGCTGACAGCATCTTAATCATTTGGGTGAAACTCCTGACTTATGCAGGCAAGGTCAATGCGAGTGGTTATATCATGCTCACCGAAAAGATACCGATGAACGAGGAACACCTCGCAACCATATTCAACAGGCCACTCAACACAATCAGATATGCACTTCAAGTCTTTGAGGACTTCGGGATGATTGAAAGAGAGGGTGGCGTCCTAAGGATAAGAAATTGGGATATTCATCAGAATGTTGAAGGCATGGATAGAATCAGAAAGCTGAACAGAGAGCGACAGGAGCGTTATAGGAATCGCAAAAAACTACTGGAAGATAGTAACGTTACTTCACGTTACAGTAACGGAGCAGATATAGATAAGAATAAGAAGAAGAATAAGAAAGAGAGTAATACATTGTCGAGCGACTCGACGGCGTATCCCTATAAAGAAGTTGTTCAATATCTGAATGACCAGACCGGTAAACAGTACAAACATACAACCAGGAAAACGCAAAACTTAGTGGAGGCTCGTATTAACGAGGGATTTTCTTTGGATGACTTTAAAACTGTCATAGACACCAAGAGTAAAGAGTGGCAAGGCAGTGACATGGAGAAGTATCTCAGGCCGGAGACCTTGTTCGGTACGAAATTTGAGAGTTATTTAAATCAAGGGGATGCGATCAACAGCGATGCTAAAACTGAAAGCGTCGACCCCCTGTCAGATATGAGGTGACGGATTGAATAAAGAAGAGGCTCTGGAAATTATGGAATTGTTGTATGCAACATACCCGAACTTTAATAAGTCCGGCATGAAAAAATTCAACCAAATCTGGATGGATAAATTGATGGACTTGGGGGATTATCGCAAAACCCTACAACGGGCGAATCAGTATATCACAGAATCCCCTTATCCACCGTCACTGGCGGACATCATCGTTAAGCCGTATAAGCATGTGGACCACGGGATGCCGGAACAGATCAGGGCAGCAGAGGAGCGCGTCAGGAAAGAGCAAGCAGACCCCGAGATCGCCGCCCGCAGGAAATCAAAGTTGGATGAGTACCGTAAAAAGCTGGAACGGATGCAGGTGGAGGTGAGTTTACAGCATGACGATTGAACGGATGGAACTCACTGATACCGAGTATTTTGAAAAGATGCTGCTCGCGAAGGCCATTCAGCACCCGGAAGAGCGCAAGAAATTAAAGTTATCCGAAAAACATTTTGAAAATGATAATCATCAGGCCCTTTACACGAAACTGATCAGCGATTCTAATGCGACAACAGAGGATTTACTGACTGAATCCGTGAGGAATCCAGAGGCATATGGCAACTACAACTTTGTCCGGGAAATTATCAACTTTCCAGTGGCGACCGCAAAAGGCATTGTGAATGATCAGTTGCAGATATACGAATTTTATAAAAAGCGTGTGATCGCATCCAAGATTGATGAATATCAAAAAGCACCGACGAGTGAAAAAGCGGTTGAAATCAGCAAGACGATTGAGAATTTGGAGCAGCTCGATTTAAAAGGCGATGACAACAAAATGACGACCCTGACAAACATCATGGATGACCTGTACGGGGTCAATCAAAACACCATCATACAGACGAAATTTGACGCTCTGGATAATATCATCACAGGATTTGAGCCGCAGCAGTTGAATGTGCTGGCTGCACGCCCATCAATGGGGAAGACCGCTTTTGCCATCGGCATGGCGAGCAATATTGCAATGCAGGGATATGAAGTGCTGTTCCTGTCATTAGAGACCACCGAGAAGAACGTCACGCAACGTCTGCTGTCCAGTTTATCGAGAGTGGATTTATATAAATTTAAGGACCCGCAGAACCGCATGAGTGAAGATGAAATCGACCGTGTGATTCAGGCGATGGACGATTATCACAATATCCCGCTGAGAGTTGAGGAACACGCCAGACTGACACCCAATAAGCTAAGGCGCATCATTAACACCATCGACCCGAACAGGCCGGCAGTGATCATGATTGACTATCTCACGCTGATGCAGGCGGACGGCCGGTATAACAGCCGGTACGAGGAAGTAACGAGCGTCTCCCGGGAACTCAAGATGATTGTACAGGAGAAGTCGAATATATCCATCATTGCGTTGGCGCAGTTGAACCGGGCTGTGGAACAACGCCAAAGTAAGCGTCCGATGATGAGCGACCTGAGGGATTCCGGGCAGATTGAGCAGGATAGCAATATGATACTGATGCTCTACCGCGAGGACTATCAGGACACCGAAACGGACCCGACCGCACCGAGCACGCTCGAGGTGATTGTGACCAAGAATAAGGACGGCGGACTCGGGACGGCAGAACTCGAATTTTATAAAAATATACAAAAGATTTATTGAGGTGACGCATGAGCATCTTGAAGCTACTGGATGTCATCGAATGGTCAATAGAAGATGCGAAAAGTTATAACGACGGATTGGCTGCCGTCCGGGGGTTCACCATCTACCGCGATGTGATCCTTTACTTGGTGTCTGAGGGCAAAGTCGAACTTACGGATGACCGATCAAAATTCGATGAATATATCAAAACGTTTACCATATCCGCACTCTATAAAGTCGCCGAACATTACCGCAAGACAAACAACATGACCCAATTGTTATATACACAACCAATTTACTACGCAAAGGAGCAAAGGCATGCAGATTATCATTGATGGTCCTGCTGTACCGCAAGGGAGACCCCGAGCGGTGCGGGCAGGGGCGGGTGTCAGAATGTATGACCCGCCGAAAAGTCGCAATTATAAAGAGGTTGTCCGGCTGAAGTGCCAATCATATATGTCCAGGAACCGAATTAAGCCGATTACAGGGGCGATAGCACTCCGCCTGACCTTTTACTTCAAGCCGCCGAAATCGTACAGCAAGAAGCGAATTGAAGCGATTAGGGAGCGAGAAGAATTATTTACGAAGAAGCCCGATCTCGATAATTTAGCGAAATCCGTCCTGGACGGTATGAACGGCACGGTGTTTGTGGATGATGCACAGATTGTTTACATGAGTTTACAAAAAGAATATGCAGATCGTGATTATGTCATTGCAGAAATCACGGAAGCAAAATAGAAAGAGGCTGACAAAATGGCAGAACACTACAAGCAGGGTGAGATCGAGGCGATCGAATTTATTGAGCAGACTGTTAAAGATTACCCGCCTGAGCAGGCGTATCTGATTGGCAATGTCATCAAATATTTATCAAGGGCGAATCATAAGGGCAGTAAGGAGCTTGATTTATTCAAGGCTGCTAATTATTTGAATAGGGCAAGGACGGGGGAGTGGTTGGAGTGAGTAAAAACCCGCACACAAGAAAGTACTTCATCCTCTACTACGACGATCAGGAATTCGAGGGCACATTCGACGAGATTCAAGAGTTGACCGGCATCCATAGAAAAACACTGTGGGTGATGATGCAGGGCTATCATAAAGATGCTTACGGCGAAGAAGTTGGCACAAGCTACCCGATATATGACTTCTACCAAGTGAAGGAACAGCGACACCTCGGAACATGCACACTGCCTGAAATGGCCGAACTGCTCGGCATTAAGGAGAAATCACTGAGCAATAGGAACACCTACCGTAAAGAATTCACCGGAAAATACAAAATAGTGGAGGACGAAGAAATGATCACACGCAGGACAATAAACAAAGTGGCACCTGTACCGGTACCGGAGAAGTATAACGGCGTGGCAGTTAAGAAGCAAATTACAGTGAGACCGGCTGCGGAGAAGCAATTCAAAGTCGGGGAGTATGCGCAGTATTTGCATGATGCGGTGTTTGCTAATTGGAATTTGAAGGAGGGGCAGTGATGTATCCAGAACCTGAACCGACCATCAGCATTGCGGATGGTCATCATGTGGTCAATATGAAGCCACCTGCAGAAGTCATGGAACTGTTCATCAGCACAGATGGCGGAGAAACATTCGAACCGTTCAATATGGAACCGATTGAAATTACGGGTGGGGGTGAGGCGTGATGGATTCCATTTATGTACTCGAAAGTCACTACGGCTCAGAAGGCGTCTTCACAAGCGAGAAGGAACTGAAGGATTTTGCAAACAGTTTGGAACAGGACGATCTCATGTTACATTGCACAATTTTTAAGTACGAAGCGAACAGCACTTGCAGAACTATATCTAAAACATTAAAGGATTTCAGAACGAAGGAGGAACAACGATGAAAATCAAGACTAAACAAAAATTAAACTTGCCGGAATTGATTCAGTATGTGTGGGAGAACGAGGTGTATCCAAATAGATATGTAAATAATTTTCATAGAGGAATCGTATTTAACGATACCGGAAAATTCATGACGGATGATAGCTTTATTAGTCCCAATTCATACTTCACCGTGGAAGTCTGCGAGGAACTTACAAAAAGCATCCTCCTAGACCGCATAACGATATTCTTTTACGACACTCAAACTAGAAATAATGGCTTCGGCACTTACAGGGACTTGTCGATACAAGAGGCGCTTGAAATGAATAGAGGTACTTTAAAATTCATATCCATGGCTGTGGATGATGTCCTCATCTGGTCGGCTGAGTCAGGCATCCCCGAATCAGGCGTGCTGGAGGTGGAAACCAAATGAGACAAGTAACCAACAAATATCAACTTGCATGGAACGGTCTGAAGATGAAAGTCAAAGCAAGAATCCGCGAAATGGATGATGCTGAAAATGTGGCCGGTCCACTAGATGATTACCTGGAAATCGAACGGGACACGTTGGAGGGCATCCTCCAAGAAATGGAGGTCGAGGAAGGAGAAATTAAGGGGTGTGACGTGGAATGACCAAACAACCTGAACCCGTCACACCAGAAGAACAGCCAAAGCGAGTACACAAAGAGAAAGACAAGCCACACAGAGTGCATACAGGGAGGGATAAGGGATGAAGGTAGAAATTAGGGACGGTCACCACTATGTAGATGTGTTCCCTAATCCGGAGCCGAAAAGATTTGACTCTTGCGCCTACGTTCCTAGCACCCGATTTGCAGAAGAAGTGATAGACAGGTCTTTGCAGAAGAAAGGTATAAATCTTAATTATTGGGAGGACAAACCATGATCATCAAACACTTATTCAACCACCACAACGAACAGGTCGGTAAAGCCTACGTGCACAAACGCAACGCCACTGTGGATATCAAGTACAACGCAGACAAGATACATTATGCGAATGTGAAGCTCGATTTCGAGGAGTTTGACGGGTATCTCGACAGGATGGATTTGAGTACGGGTGAGAATGAGCAGCAGGCGTTATTTTGAATGGAGCTGATGACATGAACCAAATGACCATATTCGACACGTTAGACCGTCCGACTGGCCTGCTCCACCGTTGCCACCTGTACCGCGGCGACCAGTTCAAATACACCGCCTTCCCGTCTCTCAAGGGCATGAAGGTGATTGGGATACGGTCGAGTGAAGTGTATAACTTCACAGCTGAGGGGTACCGGGAGTGGCTTGAAGAAAATGAGTTTGAGGAGCGTGAACCGACTTGATCCCCACACCCAACCTAATCCAAGGTGAGCTGCACGCTTTAAGCAAGAAACGCATTCCTGCATCACGGAGTTACAGCAAAGCATTCTACCCGCAGAAGTTCATAAATAAATTAGAGCGTCACCTTAAAAACAAGTACCCAAAGCTCAAAATCGACGTTGTAGAGGACGAAAGCAGTTATTTGGTGTATTTGTACCGGAAATAAAATAAGAGCCTGTGAGAGGCTTGTGTGGAGGTTATGAGGATATGAGAAGCGAGGAGCATTCCAAGTTATCTAACGAGTTCCAGAGAATGATTCTAGATTTCTGGATTGAAAAAGATGTCCGGCCTGAATGGATCATGCGCATACTGATCGAGACGGCAGCAGGGTTCACTCCGAAAGTTGATGAATACTTCGAGAATCGTACCGACTATGACAAAGCCGAGGCGTTCGATCGTTTATACGCAGAGTTTGACAAGGGGGATAAAGATTTGAGTAAAGCAGACTTTGATGCAGTGTACAAGGAGGTATCCCAATGACTCTACTCACAGCTGCAATATACATCACCATGACTCTAGTCTGCATCATGGCGATCACACTGACGATATCGGAAATACAGTCGATATGGCTCAAATACAAGCGAAATAAGGGGGACAAATAAATGAAAACATTGCTAACTGCACCAGATATTGAATACCTGCTCACACAACAGGAAAAACTAGACGAAGATATCAGAAAAAAGAAGGGCATCAGTATGATGCAGTGGGAAATTAATCATCATAACGATCATCAACTGGCACTCATGGTTGAAGTACATGAATTCATCAACGAATGTCACGATAGTTGGAAATATTGGAAATCTAAGCGGATAGACCGATCAAAGGTGATTGATGAAGCTGTCGATGTCATACATTTCGCAATGTTGCTGTTCAATAAATCGGGCGATGAATCAAAAGTTATAGCAGAAGATCTAATAAAATTTGATAACAGTCATTACAGTACACCGGAACTTTTGAAAAGAATGTCTCAGGGCTTTCAAGTTTCAATGATTTTATCGAATTTATTGCAAGTGCTTGACCGATACAACTTCACCACAAGCGACATCCTCGACGCATACAACCGCAAGAATAAAGTGAATTTCGAGCGATTGGAGAGTGGTTACTGATGACTTACAAACTCATTTACATTAATCTGCTAGGCGAGCGTGAAGTACTCACCGAACATGCGACTGATGATGATATTGAAATATTCATCAACAACTCGGACGACATTACTGTCATATCTGAGGGCACAGACAGACGTGTAGAAATCGAAATGGAAAGCGGCGTGCGATATATCTATGAGCCAAATGAAAGCGGTGATGTTAAATGAAATACATCATACTGCACGACTCAAC
>Ga0058701_10000730_pt1 | contig 22134 bp, 17 predicted proteins | sample AgamicOrMae_FD_97039 | JGI IMG/M metagenome (GOLD analysis project Ga0058701, IMG submission 97039) | Agave microbial communities from Guanajuato, Mexico - Or.Ma.e | ecosystem: Host-associated > Plants > Phyllosphere > Phylloplane/Leaf | place: Guanajuato, Mexico | collected 2012-06-04 | reverse complement strand
GCCAGCTGGACGCCCTTTGTGCCTCCGTCTGCGTGGATGTGAGCGCGCCCGGCCGGCCCTTAGGATGGGCCCAGCAAGAGGAGGCTCCCTCAAGCTCGCAGCAAACTCTACTGGCATTTATCACGAAACTGCTCGGCCGACTGGCCGACCTGCACGCCCAGGCCCAAGCTCGAGCCGAGGCCGCGCAGACACAAACACGGAAGGGCGCCCATCTTGATCTAGCTGAGTGGTCGGCGCCCCAAGAGCCGCCCGCTGGCCAACCGGCGGAAGCTCCTCTGGGCGGCATTCATGGCGGGAGGCGTGGCGAAAAGGCGGGAAAAGGGCCCGTGGTGGGCGAGGAGTTGGCGGTGGAGACGATCTACAGAAATTACGCCGAGCTGAGCGCGATAGTTGAGTTATTTTATGTGAATTTCGCAATGCGAGCGAAATAAAGACAACAGCTTTTGGAGCCTTTCTTCTCCAGGATTTTTTCTCGATTTTCTCTCTCTAACGAAAGCTAGTCTGCCGGTGCAATTGGGTGGCAGATTTCGTGCGAGCAACAAATAAAAAGGCCACCTCTGTGCTCAACTTTGAGACTGCCCATTCTCGACGTTCTCGAAGCTCTGCCGCCAAAGAGTTCGACCAGTGCAATCTTTCTCTTCCAATCGGAAGTTCGATTGGACCAAAAAGTGCAAAAGGGGCTTCCATTTGCACCAGTCCCTCTCATCAGTGAACAGAACTGACGCTTTTCTTATGCAAAAACTTGCTTTTTTGGCGGCAAGAAAGCTTGCACAAGCTAAGAAAGCCCACAAGTGAGTCCATTTGGAGAAGAATCTGGAATGAGGAATGCGAATATCTGAGCGCAAATCGGCGAAGAGCAAGCTTCAAGGCAAGATGCAGCTCTCAAGAAGAATCATTGGCGTCAAATTGGTGCTCAGAGTGCAATTTTTGCTCGCAACTGTTGTGGGCCACTGTTTGGGGCTGAGCAGAAACAATGAAAGTTGGCTTATTTCTGGGGCAAACTTCCAGGAATTCCAATCAAATTCTTCAAGTGAGCCCCAAGTGAGGCCATTTCCAAGCTTGTTACGAGGCGGCCACAAACTTTTGGTGAATCAGGAGCCAATGGATCGAGGCCAGACGAGTTCGAGTGTGCAAATATTCGACTCGGGCCAGTGTCCAATATTTGACTCGAGCTACGCGAACAGAATGCAGGCCGACCAAGCGAAGCACGACCGAGTTCGTGTGGATCCACAAACTGGCGCCCGCTCATTCAGCGCCAAAATAGTGGGCATCTTCTCGTGCTTGGACGCGCCCGATTCCGCCCCATTGGCCAGCAGCCGTCTCCACCACCACCACCACCAGCTGCACCGGCATAGAAGTGGCCCAGCCGGAAGCGGCCAGTCTCAGCTGCACCAACAGCAACAGCCACTGGTGATGCAACAGTCGCAACACCAGCAGACGGCCAGCAACGATTTGACCCTTGACTTCCGGCTGGCCAAGCCGGTGATCGATTTGGCCGTGAAGGCGGTGAACGAGAAGTACGCTGGCCAGATCAGTTTCAACGTCACCTACAGGACGGCGCCAGATATTTGCAAACACCAACAGGCGGCCGGCCACGCGGCAGACGAGTACTACGTGAATGGGGCCAATTATTTTGTGGGGCCCGGTTGCAGCGAGTCACTGGCCAGTGTGGGCCAGCTGGCCAGCTACTGGAATGTGCCCATTTGCAGCACAGGCTACCTGCCCGAGATGATCACCCAACGATTCAACCCGCTAACTCTCATGCAACTGTCTCTCTCTGTTCAGTCGGTGGGCGAGATGCTGCTCGAGCTGTTCCAAATGTACAAGTGGCGCCACTTGGTCATCGTGACCGACGAGAAACACCCGCTGCACTCGCTCATCCGCGACGGCCTGCTCGAGTTCTTCCACACCCTCTACATGATGTCCTCCTCCTCAGGCTCCTCCTCGGCCGCCGCCGCTTCAGGCCAGCCCACCTTAGGCGCCGCCCAGTCGGCCTCCACTTCCGGCGGAAGTGGAGGCCCCGGCAGAGCTCAGGGGGGCGCCCAGTGGAAGGGGAGCCGCGCGGGTGGTCTGGCCAACGCCAAGCTGCCCTACTACATCAACATAACCTCGCGCAACTTCGCCCACTCGAAGAACAACCAGCCGCCCGACTACGAGCAGGTGATGCTGGACGCGGCCACAAACTCGCGCATCATGCTCCTGCTGGCCCGCAGCTCGACCGTCACCCATCTGCTCGAAGCTGCCCACAACCAGGACATGTCGCGCGGCCAGTTCGTCTTCATCGCCCACGAGCTCTTCGAGACGCAAGTGTTCGAGCCGCACGGCAACCGCAACTACCAGCAAGACTACCCCTTGCAGGAGCAGCAGTACCCACCAGAGCAGGAGCAACAGACTTCCGGCTTGTTGGAGCAGCACCAAGGCACTTCCGGCTCCTCGGAGGAGCAGCAACAGTCGTCCGGCGGTGCCTCAGATGGACATCAGCAGCAACAGTCTCAGGCAGGCTCGTCGGAGGAGCGACATCAGAAGCAGTTTGCGCTGGACGAGAAGATCGAGATCCAGTCGCAGGCCAACGAGACCCACAACCAGCTGATGCGCGAGATCTTCTCGCCCTTGCTGACCATTTCGCTGCGCATTCCAACGACGCCCGAGTTTGACCAGTTCCGGGCCCAAGTGGTTGGCCTGTCGGAGCGCGAGTTCAACTACCGCCTGCAACCGTCGAGTCTGAAGTCGCTCTACTCGCTTGGGCTGGCCGCCTTCATCTACGATTGCGTGATGCTCTACGCGGACAAGGTGCACTTCATCCTCAACCAGACCCAATTCAGCCGCATCGATGGGCGCACCATTTTCAGTTTGGCCGCCGGGCGCACAACGACGGGCGCGCTCACGGGCGACCTAACCATCAACCGGGCGGGCCAACGAGTCATCGACTTCACACTCAACGACTTCTCGCCCTCCAGTCTCACACTCGAACCGCTGGCCCACTTCTACGCCATCGAGCGCCGCCTCAGCTTCCTGCCCGGAAGGGCGCCCCACTGGAGTTTGCGCAACCAGTCGGCGCCACGCTCTGATCCTCGTTGTCGGGGCGATGCTGCCTCCTCGCCAGCCTTCTGCAAGTTGCCCCCCGACGACGAGCTGCACTCGGGGGGCACCGGAAACGGACCGGCCGGTTTCGTGCTCGGCGTCTGGCTGCTGGTGGTCATCGTGGCCACGGTGGCGCTCACCTCGTCAATCATCGGCTGGCTCGTCTACCGCCGCTTCCGGATTGAGAGCGAGCTGCTCAACTTGTGGTGGTCCATCAAGTACGAGGACATTTTGTTCGAGGACGACGGCGCCTGTGACGCCGTTTGCGACGGCAAACGTTCCATGAGCTCGCTGGCCATCTCCAACGAGTCGTTCCAGGCCACCCTAATGCCAAGCTCTGGCCTCCACGAAGCCCAACAGCAACAACAACAGCAGCAGCAACAGCAGCAGCAGCAACAACAACAAGCTGGCTCGGGCCGCGCCAGTCCCGCCCCGCTAGCAGAGCAGGGGGGCGGGGCGGCTGCGGCAGCGCGCGGCTGTGCAGCCTCGAGTGCACCGCAGGCGAGCAGCAGCAGTCTGGCGTGCGCGCAGGACTCCCGCTCGGAGCGCCAGGCCAGGGGGGCGGAGCTCGGGCTGTCGGGCGCCCACTCGAGCTCCACGCTCTCGGTGGGCGGCGGAAGCGCCGTGGTGCCGCCCAGCAGCAGCTCGGCGGCCGGGCCGAGCGGGCAGGTGGGCGCCAAGCTGGCCCACGCGCACCACCACGCGCCCGGCCAGACGTCGGCGGGCCGCGGGCCGGGTGGGCGCGGGGTGGGCGGGCCGGGCGGCGCCAGCAAACTGTTGCCCCTGTTGGCCAAGCCCCAGCAGGCCCTCAGCGCGGCCGCCCGTCTCGGCGGCTCCGGCTCCCTCCAGCTCCAGCCGGGCGCCACCGGCAAGCCCAGCCTGAGCGTCGCAAGTGGCGCCGGAAGTGGCGCCGCCCCCTCGGCCAGCCACTCGAAGCTGGCGTCTGGCTCGAGCGGGGGAGTGTCTGGGGCGGCCGGCGGGGGCTCCGGAAGCGGAACTGGCGCCGCCGCCGCCGCCGCTAAGGACCCGTCGATTTCCTCGCAGAACAAGAACGTGAAGCTGCGTCTGGGCACTGTGCTGAACGGGCGCGACCAGACGCACACCACCAAGGTGGGTCTGTACAAGGCGAGTCGAGTGGCGGCCAAGCATCTGAACGTGAAGAATCTGAACATCAATCGGCAGCTGTTGATCGAGTTGCGCCAAGTGCGCGACCTAACCCACGAGAATCTCATCAAATTCATCGGCCTGTGCCCCGAGGAGCCAAATGTGGCCATCGTGTCCGAGTTGTGCACGCGCGGCAACCTGCAGGACCTGCTCCAGAATGACACCATCCGGCTGGACTGGCCCTTCCGCTTCTCAATCATCAACGACATTGTGGACGGCCTGGTGCACCTGCACTCGTCGCCCGTGCAATTCCACGGCCGGCTCAAGTCGTCCAACTGTGTGATCGACAACCGATTCGTGGTCAAGCTCACCGACTTCGGACTGCCCACTCTGCTCGCAGCCGTTGAGATGCCCGACGAAGAGGTGAACCCGCGCCTGCTGCTCTGGACGGCGCCCGAACATTTGCGCACCAAGTACCCTCTGCAGGCTGGCTCGCAGAAGGGCGACATCTACAGTCTGGCCATCATCTTGCAGGAGATCATCACCCGTTGCGGCCCCTTCGAGTGCGAGCCCATTCTGTGCGGCGCCTCCGAGGTGGTGGGTCTTGCCAACGAGTGTCTGTTTCAGCCGCAACCGCAACCTCAGCAGCCTCAGCAGCAGCAGCAGCCGCCCCTCATCAGGACCACCGACTTTGGGCAGCCGCGCGGGCCAGCCTCAAACAGGCGCCCACAACAAGCTCCCACTGGCACAGGCCAGCAACCTGTGCGCACCTCCTTCCTGAACATCAGCCAGCAGGCCGCCCACCAACAACAACAACAACAACAATTGCAATTTCAGCAACAGCAACAACAATTTCAACAACAACAACAACAGATCCTCGCCCAGCCCATCGTGGTGCAACACAAACAGCGCCTGGAGCCAGAGGAAATCGTCAACCTCGTTCGCATGGGCCTCTCGCCCCCCTTCCGGCCCTACTTCCGGCCGGATGTTGTGGTGGCGGCGGGCGGTGGGGCGCCGGCGCCAGACTTCAACGTGGCCGACCTGATCGCCATCGTGCAGTCGTGTTGGCAGGAGGCGCCGGGAGCAAGGCCGACGGTGGCCAGCATAAAGCAGCAGATGAAGAAGCTGCGCCGTGGGTGCCACTTGGATGGGGCCAATCTGATGGACAATCTGTTGCAGAGGATGGAACGTTATACGGACAATCTGGAATCGTTGGTGGAACAGAAGACGGCCGAGCTGATGGAGGAGAAGAAACGGAGCGAAGAGTTGCTCTACGAAATGTTGCCCCGTTTTGTCGTCGACCAGCTCAAGTACGGCCACTCGGTCACTCCAGAAGCATACGAGGCGGTCACAATCTCCTTCTCTGACATCAAGGATTTCACCTCAATTGCCGCCCAAAGCTCCCCCATCGAGGTGGTGAATCTGCTCAACCAGCTGTACACCGAGTTCGACGACTGCATCGCCCGCTACGACGTCTACAAGGTGGAGACCATCGGGGACGCCTACATGGTGGTCAGCGGGTTGCCGGTGCGCAACGGCGACCTCCACGCCAAGGAGATTGCCGAAATGTCGCTCGCTTTGCTCGAGCTGATTGGCAATTTCGATGTGGCCCACCTGCCGCAGGTGAAACTGGAGCTTAGGATCGGCATCCATTCGGGACCCTGCGCTTCCGGAGTGGTGGGCACGCGCATGTTTCGCTACTGTCTATTTGGGGACACGGTAAGTAGAGTCCAAAAAGTGTGCTCCCTGATCCACTCTTTGCAAACTTGCACTCTTTGCAGACTTGCTCAGCCCACACACACACAGACACCGAGACACCAATTTTGGAAAGACTCCATGGGCTGCAGCTTAGGTGCGGCCCATGGAGTCGCCGCATGTTGCCCGTTACGCTCTGGTTGAGAGTTGCGCAGGGCAACCAGACGGCCGGCCCACACCCGAGCCACGGCTGGCTGGTTGTTTTCCGGTAAAAAGTCGACAAATTCTGCCCCAGAGAGTGTCTGGCTGCAACGCCCCCTGCAAGACCCACTGGGGCGCACAATCTGCCGCCCAGCTCGCCGGTGCTTATCATGCGATTATTATTAATATTATTACTATTATTATCATGCTTGCTATTTTAAAGCAGTCCTCTTTGAGGGCCATGTCGAATTGGGCGCGTGCTAGAGGCTCGAGAAGTGCAGAAGCTCCCTTCTGGCCCACAACTGTGGCTGGGCCCCAACAAAAGTGATGGCGCCTGAATAATTCATTAGAGACGCGCTCTAAAGTGCAACCGGCGGCGTGCATGGCCGCCCAATCTTTGGGCCCAGCCGCGTGCCTTTGCAGCAACCTTCTGGATCATTTCCGCTGCTTCTCTCCACTAGAAACTGTCTCTCCACCAGACACTGTCTCTAACGAGCCAACTCTCTCTCCTGACAAACTCTTCGCCCACTCGCCAGGTGAACACTGCCTCGCGCATGGAGTCCCACGGAGAGCCCATGAAGATCCACATAAGCGAAGACTCGGCCAACATATTGAGCAAGTTTGGCATCTTCAGCATCGAACCTCGGGGCCAAGTGGAAATCAAAGGCAAGGGAATGATGAGCACCTATTGGCTGACCGGAAAGTTGCCCCACGTGACCAGCTGAAGCGAGACGAAGCATGAGACGCTGGAAGGGGAACTTTTTTTATTTTCAAAGATGAATTTGTAGGAAAAATTATTCAAACCATTGAATCGAGAGCTGAGCAAAATCAAACTTCCAAGAAGTTGTCATTGTATACTGTCTTTGCAAGATCGTCGGATGCATTGCCGGCGCATGACTCACCTTTGTTCTGCTAGAGGCGACTGAGCACAGATTGCTTACTTGACTGCTTGGAGCTTGTTTGGGACAATTCTTCGTACAATTATCAGTTTCAGTGGCGACGATTTTCTCGCCCTTCTTGAGTCTGGCAACACCTTAGATCATTTGGAGGATCATTCTTGACAACCGACAGCTATTCTCTGTAACTCGTTAGCCAAGTGCTTTTGCTTGAAAGAGGAGGACACGCTTTTTGCAATTGTAACTGCACTCTCGTCCAGGAGAACCAAACGGCAGCTTGCCAGCGAATGATATATGAAAGGCCGGAAAGCATCTGCAAAAAGGGAAAGGGCAGAGTTCTGGTCGCGTCTTGCCAGAGTTGCCAATACGCAGGCGCGGGCGTGCGGCGCCACCACACAAGCTAGCTAGCCACTCGCCCAATGGACTCGAAAGGCGCGAGTCTGCGCCGCTTCTACAATCACAAGCCCGCTTAAGTTAGCATGTTTTTGCGCGAAATTATCAATCCAAAGTAATTCAAATTTGCTCCATCATCATTGCCGCCCATTAATTTGCCTCGTGGGAAACTCTCTCATTTAGACTCATTGGGCGTTCCACTTATCCAGTGCAATATTGTCCCCTCATCTTCCCTGAGCGCCCCCTGAACGATTTGGACGGCCGTGGAGCAGACCAAAGTGAGCGGGCAGGTGTTTTATAATTATATTTTGACTACTGGCACTGCAAACTGCCCTCCAGAGCAAAGGAGTGAGACACTGCTGGACAAGGCAGACTGCGAGATGGGCGCCACCATTTAGGCCGCTCCTTCTTTCTGGCCAGTTCCAAACTCGACCCGTTCGGGAGGCAAAAGGAGAAAGGCAAAGAGGAGAGGGCAAAGCAATCGGTTTCATGGATATTCTGGTGCAATCTTGGAATATGAGCTCGTCGGTTTGGCTGGTCGGTCGGTCGAGTTGAGACGAGCGGAGAAGAAGTGTGTTGGAATTTTGGCAAAACTGGCAGAGAGAAAACGCCTCCGTTTGCGTCGCCGCTCGAGTGGTATTGTTTTTCAATTGCAAGGAGCGGCCACTGCTCATGTGGCGGCGATGGCGATGGCTCGCCTGTCGAGGTGGGCTTTTGTTCTCGACGATGAAAGCGTGAAGAAATGCAACATCGGGAATGAATTTTATGGCTCCCCTTCGGCTGCAGGAACCACTGGAAGTGGTTCGATTTGGCCGAGAGATAGGCGAGCATTGGTAGCAAATGGAGAAAAGCGGCCAGCTTCCATGTGGAGGCGGCATTACACATCTCTGAAAGGGCCAGCTGATGGAGATGAATTGAGCAGTGGTGAAAAGTGGAGGCGTTCGAGTGGGCATTGAACATTGAGCAGTGGCCAAAAGAGAGCCTAAAACCGAAACCGAAACCAAATCTGAATGAATAAGCGCTCGCCGGAATTTGGTTGGGAATTTCCAAGAGCGATTTCTCGCTCTCTTTTCCCACTTGCCTCCCTCTTTTTCCACTCGCTTTCCACTGCTCGCTCGCCAGTCTCCAGGCCGAATGCAGGAAGATGCGGGCGATCATTGTCGGCGAGAGGCAAGAAAAGGGGAGCAAATTAATTAGGACAAAATGATTGGTTTCCACATGTGTCGAACACTCCACTTCTATGCTCACTTGTCATGCAATGGGCACTTCTCATTCGCCGACACTCAGCCCCAATCGACGACTGCCTCTTGCAGGACAATTTGCATCTTGCCACCACTCTCTACTCTCCATGCAAAGCTCCATTTCAGACGCCACACACATCGTCCAGCTGGGAATTGTTCTCCAGTGATTCATCGTTTGTTTCGGCTCCAAAACAGGATCAAAATGAATCCATTTGGACAAGCAACAAGTGAAGCCATCGTGGAGGAAAGCCGCTCAAAGCAAGCGAGTGAGAGAGAGAGAGAGTCTGATGAAGACTCAGTAGATGCACCTCTCCTCTTCGGAGACCAACTTTGGTGCGGGTATTCATCCCTCAAGTCACTTATTGGCGCTCCTTTTCATAACTCTTCGCGTCCTGTCGGCTTGGTTGAAAAGGGGCGAAAAAGTGCGGAAGGAGAAGCAAAAGTGCCACGATAAGGACACAATGGTCTGGCGGGTAGAAGATTGGACAAGAGCCGAGCGGGAAGCTAAGTAGAATTGGTTGCTGGCCAACCAGCTCACAGTTGAATGGGAAAGTGAGCAGCCAGAAGAGATCAAAAGATGGCCACCCTTTTGAAGTTGGTCGCACCGGCTCAGTGGCTTTGCGGTTAGGCTCGCCTCCCATTCGAGTCCGTCTGGAATGAGTAAATTTTGTTCTGCTAAGCAAAAACACACACATATACACAACCAAAACGACTCTTCGACTCTAACCAAAAAAAATCTCGTCCATCTTCTTCTCCCATTGATTCTCTCGCCTTTCTTCGCGCTTGTTCGCAACCATTTGCAAGCTAAACAAACAGCAACAAGGATTATCGCCTGCTCACCTGACAAAGCTAGGCAAAAAGAGCCAAAGACAAAGCCCAAAGTGGTTCACTTTAGGCTGAGTGGTTGTATTATTGCGCCTACTGGCCATTAGTTTAGTAGAGACTGTTTTGCATGCGGCCAGCCGCAGGCAAGAAAACTGATCCCGAACAAAGAGATATTCAGCATCTAATTGCTCCTACTTGCAGAGAGTGAGAGAAATCATTGCCCACTTTGACCACACCCTCCGGCTCAGAGGGCCTCTTCGATCGATTGTTGCTAATCATAATTGTGGCAATGGTTCTGCGCCAAGTGTGATCTCCTTTGACCCGCTTCAACCGGTCGATGCAACGATCCAGGAGGCCGACAATCCTTTGGGTCACTCACGACCCCTTGTGGCTAATGCACAATTGGAGTGCTCTTTCTCTCTCTCTCTCTCTCCCACAAAGGGCGACCTCAATGCAAAGGAGAAGGATACACTGAGCAAAGTTGGCATTGGGGAGTAATTGTTGTCGTTGCGTTGGTGTGAAGAAATGACCAGCATAAATGCAGATAGAAATTGGCCAATTCAATGGTTCGCCAAGAGAGCCAGAGCAACCCAAGAGAATGGAGTGCAGCAGATAGAGAGGAGCCCATTCGTGTTTGAGTGTGAATTCCGAACAAATTTCGAACAAGACTTCTTCGGTCTGGAATACCTCATAGGTGGAAGGTAGATACTTGCTTGAGATAAAGAGACCAGAGGCACTGCTTGGCCACTTTCCAGCCCGTCACGAAAGACCATGATCGTCGCATCGTGATACTGCCACTAGTCTTCCTCGACTGCTCTTGCTCGACTGCCGACTCGTTGCTGATTTTCGCTTTCCTCTCGCCAGGCAGTGCATAAATTCAATTCAATTTTCCACCTAAGTTGCTCGTTTAACTCTCAGTGCTCACACAAAGTCGGTAGGCAAAGGTGCTCGACATGGACGCCTCCAAACTAGTCGTCTGCCGAAGGGGCAAGGCGTGCTTTTTTATGGCTGCCCGCTGAGAGTCTTAGGCCGATCGCTGTCCATGGAGCTGGTATTATTGGTCTGAGATAATTGGTCGCAAGTTGGACGGGCGAACCATCGGCGATCCCCTTCTGTCCACACAGACACAGACAGTCGGAGAAACCAATCGAGCTATGTGAAATAAGTAGCAAAATCCTGGTGATAAATAGAGGAGAATGGCGACCAATAGACTAGCAGCGGGTTGCTGTGATATCTAACAATTAGAAATTTCCACATACTGATTGATACACAGCTTCGCTGGCAAGACGAATTCCCTGTTTTTAGTCTCAACAGAGAAGGGTTTCTAGTTTCACGCTCGAAGGCATTTGCTTGGCCCGCTTTTGCAAGCTTGCATTAGCCATGAGGGCGCATCGAAACCTATTGGCTGCTACTCAACAGGATGCCCGAAACATCCCCAGCCACTTTTGATGGATTGATTTCTAATCCACCCCAGAGGATGAACAAAATAAAAGCGCCACTCTTCCCGCCCTGGCCGGTCGATTTCTTGTTCAAACTAATCAACCAAGCCGATCAGGTGCTCCCAATCTCTGTCGCTTTATTCTCTCCTGCTCTATTCCAACCCATAGAGGCGGCGAATGATTGATCCCAATGAAAGTGAGCCTCCCGCTGGACCAGCGGCTGACCGATGGTGGAACAAGATTTCTGGCGCAACAGTTGCCGGCGAGCCAGCATGATGCGCCAGCATGAGCTACAAACTATCAGACACAATGACCGGCCGGAAAATAGAGTGCTGGCAAATGGTTGCAGTGGTCAGTTAGCTTCAGGCAAGTCTCCGAGCAGACTCAAGTGCACGAAATTGTATGTGTGTGTGAAAGACTCCAAGGCTAGTCTTTTTTCCCCTTTTATCGTCGGCCATTAATTGAGTTTGGAACGACCCTCATCGTTTCGTAGGACTGCTGCCTCAATAATTGATCGCATTAAGAAGAGATTACCTTTTCTTTCCAGTGAAAGGAGTCTAGCATCCACGAACAGCGATGAAGCTAGCTTTGCACGAAGCTCTTCCTCATTCTTTTTCAACAAGTTTTCCTCGATTTCTACCGGATTGTAGTTCACATTGCGATCGAGCTACGCCCTATTCGTTACTATCTTGCGAAGGGAGATTCCAAATTGCAAAACAAACGATACGGTTCATGTCTGGGCACGACTAGAATTGTTTCAAAACGTGAGTCTTAGTTGAGATCAGTCTCATCTGCTCGAACGATTGGGTAATTGTCGCTAATTGAGCATGAAGGAGTTCGAACTGCGAAAATCCGATTATCTTCCCCCCCCCCCTTTCAATGTGGCACATCATGTTGGTTTCATGATAGGCTCATAAATGTGACTTGACACTAGTTGACTAATATCACAGTGTAATCAATTGGGAGAGACAACTTTCTCCCTCATCTTCAGCTCGGGATTCCTCAAGCGAGCTAGAGGAAAACGGGCCATGGAGACTTTCTCTCTGATATCTTGTCCGATCGGAGATTCTGGCTGCGCTTGAATGATATCGATATCTTCGCTCTCGTTGATGACATTTTCGTCCAGGGGTATTTTGTCGAACTTCTTCTTATCACTCAAGTAATCCTTGTAACGCAACAGACCATTCCAGGCGACCATAAGACCATTATCAGAGCATAAGTCTTTCGAAGGCGCGAAAACTCGCATCTCTTCATCTATCTCTAGACAAGCTGATCGAATGCCTTCGACTATATAGCTATTCGCCGCAACCCCTCCGGATATAACCAAGTCCAGCGAGTCACTTTCATCCATGGAACGCACTCTGTAACCGATGCTTTCTTGCACGTGAGGATCATCCTCGAATAGAGATGAATTTTGGTGGCGCCAGAACATCCGATAATAGCCGATTGCTCGCTGCAACTTCTTTACAATCTGGATCAACATGACACGCTGAATAGAACTACATAAGTGACCAAGCTCATCCAGCAATTTCTCACGATCGCCTCCTCTCCAAACATCATCTATCGTTGGGACAAGATCGTCGAAGGAACCACGGTATCCGGCGAAACTCATATCACAGCCACAGTGGCCTGCCATTGGCAAGCATGTCCCATCATTGAAATATTTGAACCTGTCCGCGTTGGGTCGTCTACTTAGCAACTCTATTGCAGCCCCACCACTTACACAGTCAAATGGGGGGCCCAAGTTTTTCAATCTGCAACGTCGTGCAATCTTATCGAGCAGTTCTCCAGGAGCATTGTCCAATGAAGTGCCGAGTAGATCGAATTGATTATAGCGCTTACATATAGAAATGAGGCAATGACCTCCACTGATTAATAGAGCCAGGTAAGGAAATCTGATTTGCCGATGTTCCAGGAGGGGCATCAAGGCATGGGCTTGCATGTGATGAATGGGTATCAGAGGTTTGGAGTATTTCCTGGACAACTGTTTGGCATAGTCTATCCCCACTTGTAGCGAATGTTCGAGACCGGGTCTCGTGGTCACTGCAACTGCATGAATATGGTCCCTGAATGATCCCAAATCTGACTCCTGAAAAGCCTTCCTGGCGACATTATCAATATTGTCAACATGATACTCTTTTGCCACCATAGGGATGATACCTCCATGGTCTATATGCCTCTTCAATTGCGAATGAGTGCAATTTGAAAGAACTTGACCATCAGATCCGATGATTGATACGCCTGTATCATCACAACTGGTCTCTATTCCCAGCACATGGAAATTGTTAGACGTTATCAGCATACTATATTAGTCAGGATGCACCCACGACCACTAAATCCTTATTATCTACCATCTTGATAATAGTAATATGTGATGTGGAAGAAGGTGGGCAAGAGATTCTGGATATATCCTAGAGAATAACCGGCACGCGCGTCGAGGTGAGCTTCTTAAACTGCGCCCACTAGTGCCTCCCCCAATCCGCAATTCTTATGTCGTTGCATGCAACATCAGTCCATAGGATTCCAATTGGTCAAACCAATATCCTCACAAATACCAAAACCCACATTGCCATCAATTGATCTCAAGATGCCACCCCTTATACGATACTCATCCAACGGTGTAACCAAAGGCTTAAAGGAACGTAGAATTAAATCGAAAACAGCTCAAGAATCTCTTAGTTCCCTGCGAAGACTCTTGCAAAAGTCAATCAATGAAGAGATCGACGATATAATGCAAAAGTACATAAAACAGTACCTAGAGCCAGCAGCTGAGATCATAGAGGACAACCAACGAATTGGGTCCGCACCAATCGACGGTGAGTCTATAGAGGAAAGTATCAAGAGCATTTGTCGGGCAATTTTAGAAGAGGCCAAGCAAATGTATTGATCATAGAAGTTATATTTTTGTAGGAACCACCTGTAGATAGATAGGATGCCCTTGTGATAAAGAACAGTCCGTCGAAACCATAGCTATGCTTCTTGCAATAAACAGCTAATATCGCGGGCTGAGCAGACCAATACTTCACACACGTTCTCTGATAAATACCACGGAATGACAATTTCCTTATTCTGGAGATTCTTTCATATTGACTAACTCCAAAATGACCCAAAGAGAGATAAATCTAGAGGTTGAAGCGAGTCCAAGTCCTGCCATTTGTCATCTAATGCCATGCAAGATAGAGTCCATGGGCAGTCAACAAGTTAGAGCGCGAGAATACTTCTTGCCAACAATAAGGAAACAATCCCAAGTGGAAGATGAGGAGATCAAGGACCTCAAGCGGCCCAAAAACATGACGAATGATTCGAGCGTTCCAATTTTGCTTGCCTCATTTCGAGGCCGACCTCTCCAAGGAAGAGATCTATTGATCCCGGATAATTACCGAGGTTTTATAGTAGCGGATTCAAAGTCTTTGAAGTCGTCAGACCGGAATCAAGTGCCCAAATACTTTGATAAGTTCACCTATTGGAACTGGGATGAACTTCCTAGTAAAGAAGATCCAGTCGCAAAATCATTAGGATGGATCAATATTTCAAAAGCTATTCACGAGACACTTGATGATTGATGATGGATATGAGTTGCCGAATTCCAAAAGTCAGCTTTATTAAAGATCTGAACTTACTTGCTGTTATCGAATGGCACTGAATTGCCCGAGTAGCAGTTTGTTCAATGCCATCGGCACGCACTTGAAACTGCATCGAAATCACACATCTGGCCATTGAAACTCATCTTGATTGAGAATCTTATATTTTTTCTGAGCTCTCAAACCAGGAACATTAGATATGATTCCGGGTAGCGCACTCTGGCCCTTGAAGAATTCGTCATTTTCTTTGTCGAATCTGACAGGATCTGCTAACATAGCCAGATTGGTCGGAAGAGAGTCTGCCTTATCAATTAATCCTGTGTAAGAATCGACACCCTGAACAGGAGTAGAGTAGTACTGGACGAGATCAGCAACAGTACATATGTCATTCAAATAGGCACTGGATAGATCATGACCAAATTTCTGGATGCACTGAGTAATCATATCGGATTTGAAGTCCATCGATTGATCTAAGTTAGTAGCCATAATAGATTCTTCGGTTTTCTGAGCTAGATCGTCACAATGAAGTTGGTTCTTACTTGATAGGGCGACGAAGATAGCCATGATCTTCTCACGAACTTCAGCGGGAGGGCTGTATGATTTTCTTTCTCTTGTCTGACCACGATCACGGATAGAATCGGTAAGTCTTTTCATTCTACTTGTTGCAGTTTCTTTCGCCTCTTTTGGATCGCTTGTATACGCTTCATGCCAGGCATACCGATTAAAGCGTTCATCATTATCCTTGAATTCTACCTTCATCCAAGGTTTCCTTTGGAACTTAGATGGTCTAAACTCGTTGATATTGTGCTTGTCAGTGTAAGGTGTTTTCGTAGTATCCAGATAACACTCTGCATTTCTTCGGTTTGACCTCCATGGATACATTTTCGCATGATTCCTCACTTGCTGTATATGACCGGTCAAACAAGACCTAGAAGCCTCGTAGGATGTTATCCTTTGTATCAGACTAGAATGCATGATTGGCTTAAATAGTGTATATGAGACGAAGGATAAACGATGTAGGCGAAGAGGTAGGGATTAGAATTTTTACATGATTCGATAGAGCAATATCAGGTTGTATACTTCTACTAACTTATACAGCGTGTCTCGGTGAGAAATCTCCAATGTTTGCATATTTCAGCCACTGCGAGACCGTGCGTCGACTGATCAAGGCTGAGCTGACGTAGAGCAAGCCGCTCGCTAGAAAGATCGTGAAAGAGAATAACAATCTCAGAGCTATTCGTGGTGTAGACTACCAAGAGGAGGCACTGAGAGGAGGCAAATTGAGTCTCCATGCAATAATCTTTATTCGCAAAATAAAAATCGACTTACCTTGTTTGCTATACCGAAATCGAACATAATTACAAGATATTATTTGGACTAATCACTCAATCTGTGCAAAACAAAAGGACAATAGTCAGGCAACCACAAAAATGAACTCCGACGAATACCAGATAACCATAAAATCAGCCAATCAAAAAGTCGACGACTATGTTACTTCGTGTAAATCCGGTTGGACTGTTTTGCGCCTGAAACAGCACATTTCAGTTACGCACCTAAACAAACCCAATGTTAAGGATCAAAGACTTATTTACGCTGGAAATCTTTTGAAAGACACGTTAACTCTAAAACAGATCTTCTTCCGTGATTCATTATGCACCGAGTTAACAAACGCAAGTAAGACAGACTTCACGATACACCTAGTATGCTCTCAGAACTCGCAAATACTGGCCAGTTCAACATTATCCCAAAGAGGCTCACTGCAATCCACGAGTAATCTCCCGAACCGATCAAACACATCCAGGGTACCACATTCACCAAACCTAAATGCAACTACTAGTACGATGCCCAATCCTTCTTCATCAAACTCCCAGACCGAAAGTACGCCTCAGGCTAACCTCTCAACTGATCGCAACAGTGCACAAACTCCGATGCAGACACGAGCAACAGAATTACAAATGCTAATGCAGTCAGACCAAGTTCGGCGACAATTCGAAATGTTTCACCATCTAGCCAATCAAGTGGCCGCCCAAATAGCAATAGCTCTACGTAACGCATCCGGAGACGATAATTCCCACAACGAGAATCATATCAATCATGATGGAAGCACGCAGAATAATACGTATGGGAACAACATTCCAAATGTCCTGCCCTCAATCTACAATGGACCTTTGAGTGATGACGGACTAGCTGCCTCACTAGCCGCATCAACCATTGCAGGTTTGAGGCACATAGGAGGAGGCAGAATTTCACCGGTAGAGGCTGATTCAATCAACGCGGGGCGAGGAGGAAATGCTTTTCTAAGTGGCGAGAGTGCAGATGGTACTCACATTGCAATCCGAGATGGCGTTGTTGAACGTGATAGCCGAACCAATCCACCCAATGATCATAACTTAAACAATCACGATCCTAATGTTGCAGACGGGGCCCAGCAGATGGCCGCTGGTAACGCAAATATGGCCCAGTTTAACCTTGGTCCGGTACCGAGAGCTCAACCTATGGTTGAGCAGCCCATTGGGGTGGGGGTAGCTCAAGTTCAGGATCAAGAAGCGCCAGCGCTGCAGCATGACGTTATCGATTGGGTCTACTATTCGATCAGAGCTATCATATTTATGACGGCCTTGTATATACATGCCTCGCTATTTCGCCTCACTTTTCTCGCTGCGATTCTCGCATTCTGTTACTATATCAATAGGCGATCAGTCAGACGAGCTGCCCTACAACAACACCGAGCTAGGGGTCAAATGATAGCGGGCCAAAACGGAAATAGAGGGCAGCCTGCACAAGACGTTCCCGATGAAGGGTTGGGTCGTGTGGTTAGAGAGCCAGCGCAGGGTGAAGAAGGGCGAATACCTCAGGCAGGCGAGCCTGAGTTGAGGCTGCGCTTGAATGCAGGACATTCAGAAGGTGGTAGAGAGGCGGAGAATGATATGGCAAGAGGCAATGGAGTGATTGATACAGCGAGAGTGGACGAGCAAAATGTTGGGCAGGACAATCAGGGGCGAGTTCCCTTTTTGAAATTGTGCTATCTGGTCGTTACAGATTTTTTGGCCTCTTTAGTTCCAGAATAAATTTTGACTTGCCATGTGATAATCCTGAAATTTTTCTTCCATCATGAGATCCTTATATTCGCCTTGAATGAAAGACTTGGACTGCCGGACATTTTTGCCCTGGTTCATCGTAGACTTCTGTTCCTCAATCAGTGTTTCCCAGAGTTTTTTGACGAATCGTCTGGACTTTAAACGGTCCATGATACCCATCTCCTCTATTTCTACCTGTATCACCTTAGCGTCCGGGTATTTATAGTGATCAAATCTCGGCATGACCACAGATCTTACAATCCTTTCGATATCTGGACTTTCGTCTTTGAGACACTTGACTAGACATTTATTCACTGTCTCAGGATATAGATTCCCCCTATCGATGGGACTTTTTAGGACGGATGAAAATTTGGTGATCGAGGCATTTGCAGGTGGTGGTTTCTCCGGCCTTTGAGCAGCCATGTCGTCGTAATGATCCAAATGGTTCCTCTGGTTACCGTGGCGGTCAGGGGTGATTAACCAAATTCCGTCATCTCAAATATTGTCTCTAGAGATTGCCAATGTGTGGGCACTTTATATACCCGCTGGACCGAGCGCCTAACCTCGCTCTAACAAGACAGAATCCGCGCGCCAAAATCGATCAAATTCTTGAGCAACGATAGGAAACACGAAATCTCCTCGATCCGGCCCCTCTGTACCCAGTGGACTTGTGCGTTGCAGATTGCATTGCGAAACAGCGTCGATGTCCCGAAAAAAAATGTGGGCGTGGCATCCTCTTGCATGTTCCTGCGCCCGAGAGAGAACATAGGGGGAAATATAGGGAACCTGGAACAGAAATCTACTCGAACGGTTTGAGGATCCGGTGCTGAGGTCGAAACTCGCATTTCCTTACAAAAGGCACATTGCAGGCAGGAACCCGAATATGTTAAAACCCATACCTTACTATATGTCGGTCCCCAAGCCCGGTCCTTCCCACCTTGCCGCTCCCCTCGCTCCCATATTGCCATCTTCACAAAGGTCCCCCCTCTGTCCCCTTCGGAACGCGGGAACATGCAGAAACATCCCACGCCCATTTCATCCGAACAACAACGCTAATTGCGCTACAACAGATGTCTGTCCTGGACCAAGGATTGCAAGCAATGCAACAACAATCACTCACGCATGTGAAGGCGTTCAATTTTATCCCTACCTGTGGAATCTGAACAGCACATCGGAACAGTCTGGTATTTGAACCGAGGAAAACGTATCCCTGTCCCTATAGGCTTATTTAGAACTATCTTCTGTGTGTAAGGTTACCACCATTTTATGACCTACACGTTCGAGAACTTCTCAAAAGATGTGGTGAATCTGTTTTGGAATCTTGCAGATCTGGAAACGGTGTCCAAAAGTGGTGTCGGGCATTGTTTGGTGAAAGAGAGTATGCAGTTTAGACGTCACCCGATTCTCTAAAACGGGCTGCACTGATAGCGCATAAGTATCAACCGATCCCCTACCAATCATTCTGTTCCACCTGCAGCCTCACTCTACTCGTCTATATATATCCTTAAACGCACTGTTGTCAAAATTCTGCGAGTATTGAAAATGAACCGATTCACCATAGATAATATCTTTTATTTGCCTGTTTAACTCTTTGCTCGTTGAAAAAACTATTTCCAACAAAACTATCCCTCAAAATAAATACTGATCAAAATGCGGTTCGCTTTAGGACTACTAATATTGTTCGCTTACCTCTTTGTTCTAACGAGGCAAGATTGGGTTCAGGTTGTGAAAAAATCAGCTAGCGACCCCGCTGTATTCAAGCGCCAGCAAACTAGGCAGAATTATGACAGAGCTTACTCTCAGAGAGACCGGAGTCAGTCGCCACGTTCTGATTGTTCTACCAATTATAAGCTTGACTACCTGCTTATGTCGGTCCAATGGGCCCCAGGTTTCTGTCAGACCAGCCCGACTCACTGTGTCAAGAAAATGGATAACCACTTCACAATCCACGGCATGTGGCCTCAACTAGCCCATTCAGAGGGGCCACAGTTTTGCTGCTATGAAAATAACTTTGATATGAAACTCCTCAACCCCATCCTTAACGATTTGAATGAGTATTGGCCCTCCTTTTTCAGATCAGACAATAGGGGTTTTTGGTCACATGAGTGGCTGAAGCATGGCACTTGTGCTAAAAACGTGCTCTCCTTGCAAGGAGAACTCAATTACTTTCGCTCCACTCTCCTCAAGATGAGGGGCATGCGTATTTTAGATACATTGAAAAGTCAAGGTATAGTGCCAAGCTCATCTGCCGTCTACAAGTCGAACAAAATTCAAGACGCCTTAGCCAAGATAAGTGGCACACGAGTCATGATTGACTGCGATTACGAGCATGACCAGAATATACCCGTTCTGACGGGGTTGAACTTCTGCTTCGATCCTAATTTGAAGCCCATTGATTGCGGACCAAGCAAAAGCAGATGCTCTCGAGATATCCGATTCTTGAGCGCATGAGCCAATATTATGTGAATAAAATGCAGCCATTTGCGAACCTAAGTTGATGCGCTATCACTGGCGCTGTCGATCTTCCATTTAAATCCCAATCTAGATAGTCCTTACTAATTTCACATGTACGATAGGTTGAATCTACTCATAACCTGGGGCAAACTTGAGATGATTGGTCCATATCCTTGAGCGTTGTCATAAAGTTCAAACAGGGGAGCGGCTACGAGTTTGTAATTCTTTGGGACAGCAAATAGAGCATGTTCTGGCAGTGTTATGAGAAAGAGTCTCTTGTGCTCTTTAGGTTCCGTAACATGAGGCGGAACATAGGGGTATTGTGGTGGCTCGAAATTGGGTCGCCACCAATTGCTTATATTTTCTCCGATCACCCAATCGTCTTTGGTGCCTTCTTTTTTGCCCAGGGTTTCGTTCATCAGCCGTTTGAGACCCTCTACCTCGTCCTCACCGGATTGTAGTTCACCTCCTGGTAATTTAAAGAATGTCGTACCTAATTGCAGGAGTAAAACATGAGGTAGCCGATGCTCATGCACCAGTAAAACACCCTCGACTGATCTTCTCATGCCGATTCTGGCAAATTCATCGCGCATCCTCTGGAATCTGGCTGGAACGGATGGATCCTTTTCGAACAGTGTATCTTTGGTTCCGAAGGTGTAGTTTGACAACGGGTGGAGGGTTATACTGTTGGTATAGTTCATTGTTGTTTTAGTGAGTGTCATTGTGACGGGTTTGTTTAGCCTGTTAATAGGTTAAAGGTTGAGCTGTCAATGTATCATCTAATGATTGTCACGAGGCATGACATGGGTTTCAACGGGCTATTCGAACACCGATTGACGAATGCAACATATTGGCGATGATGTCGACCACGAGTTTCTTGGCGCACATTCATGGTTGTGCATGATCGTGCGCGTCATACGTATGAAGCTTGTCTTACTGATTGGTTGCATGTTTCAAAGTTACATGGGAGCCTGGAGAGACTGTGTCAAACAATGGTTGCCTGGAGTTTCCGCTGACGAAATAGACACTTGTTCGAAAGGAGACGAAAGTTACAAGATGATGATTGAGGCCGAAAAGGAAACTGGTCGTGCTGATTACATCCCACACTTGACTTTGAATGGTAAATACGATCAGGATATTCAAAATGATCTGGAAAACAACATGATTAGTGTTATTTGTCGGCTCTATAAGGGTGGATCAAAGCCGGACGCTTGTCGGAACATCGGTGTGCAGTAGTGAAATTGCGAAGGCGTAAATCTCGATTCAAATGCATCATATGACGTTGAATTCAGCTATATCTGGCGAGTAGAATAGTCATTTATTTCAGTCACGCGGGCCCAATGTCTCGACACACCTTTGGCGGCCACCTCAGTGTAGGGCAACTTGCAGGAAAGTTGGCCTTCCTGGAGTGTACTTCCAGAAGCGGATTTGCTGTGGTTCAAGTTTCTCGCCTGGACAGTAGCGAAAGTCTTCGTGGCCAGAGGAAGAAGTTAATAGTTATGCCTTGATATTCGACTGATCATGGTGGGGAGGCAATCAAATTTTTTGTTGTGCTTTGAATTGAGTGCTTGGTCAGCAGGGCAACCAGCATATCAACATATGTGTCCTCGTTAGGACCTGCATCCCATTCCAGGTAGGCAACTTTGTGCTCCTCATTCAGAGTGAGCAGAATCTTTCCGGCAATTTTTATTGCGGATTGTCGCATTTTACTATCTAAACCCATTTGAATATCAAGAGATTCGTTCTCTATACCTTGCTCATCGAGCACCTGCCCAATTGTTTCCAGAGGCTGTTGGAAAGAGACTGCCAGGGTTTGGCTAATGCTTGATACTGAAACATCAGTATACTTTCGAATTTCACCAGGTCCCATGAGATCATAATTGAAGTTCCTCTTCACTAGAACACCGCTTAACTTTTTATCCTGACTCGGCGGCTCCATAGCTAAGGACCCAATTACTTTGGCAGTCTTCTCCCCCCGGAAGTGTAATTCAACTTGTTGTGTATTCTTTGGATTATGTATGGCTATTGGATTCTTGGTATCATGCTTATATTGGTCAGTCAAGCCCTGCTTCAGTTTCGACATCTCATTTGCTTCACCATGGACGAGTATGATTTGTGGCGGGTGAAGAGCTCGGACAAATTCGCTT
>Ga0058701_10000729_pt1 | contig 22137 bp, 12 predicted proteins | sample AgamicOrMae_FD_97039 | JGI IMG/M metagenome (GOLD analysis project Ga0058701, IMG submission 97039) | Agave microbial communities from Guanajuato, Mexico - Or.Ma.e | ecosystem: Host-associated > Plants > Phyllosphere > Phylloplane/Leaf | place: Guanajuato, Mexico | collected 2012-06-04 | reverse complement strand
AGGGCCAATCACAGGCCACCTCCATCAATATCCTGCCAATCACAACCCGGAAAAGGGTAACAGGTACTCAGGGTCGGCGACTCTGTGATTTACGTCTCATATCACATCTACAAATATATCAGATAGTTCCCATTGCAATCCACCGTGATCAAACTGAAGGGAAAAGGGACTACACACGAAAGAGAGTGTAATTGAGTAAATTTCGTCCTCATTTGTTTTCGTCCCAGAGGACGGTCAGTGGCCAGTCCTAGCACTATTACTCCATGACCGGGTTCCCTAACACTACCATTTATCCTCCCTAAGAACGTCTTAACCAGGAGTTCCCTTGTGACGCCGAATGAGCGCCTATTCCTCTATCTGCCTCTTCCATCCCAAACTCTCCTTTGAGCTGACCTCTTTTTCTTGTTTTTCGCAAACTGAAGGGAAATGTACACAGCAGTAACTCGCTCAACGATATCAGAAAGAGCACTGTCAGAATTACTATTTTTGATCACAAGTCTTTGTCTATTCAAGTCGGTACCTTGGCTTGGAACTGCGATGAATGGATAAAATGTCAAGTGCCTCGACTGCTAAAAAGAGATCCAAGGAAGTTCTCCGACACAGAAATGTTAGATGAAAGTTCTTCAATGCTGAAGTTCGATCCCTCCAATAAAAAAACGATCAAGTGAAAGGGCGTATTTCAAAAATCAATCAATTTAAAAGTACATTTAAAAAAACGATCATCTGCAATGTATACGAATAGCAGTTGATCGGTTTTTCAAACGGACGCTTTTACTTGATCGATTTTTGAAACTCGTATTTAAAACTAATCGATTTTTCATTGGAGGGACCGAGTTCTTGATCCCGAAAGGTATTCATCACGAAAGTTCTTTCATGTAGAAGCTCCATATTTCGACTTGTTTTCAAACAGGAGATTCATGAACACTGATCTTACGGCTACACCTGTAATTGCGGTCCCAATCAATTTTGTTGCTATAACTATTGAAGTTGTTAACACAACAATTCTCGTTTGCTGCTGCTAACAAAAAGTTTTGTTGAGGCAACAAAGTCATTTCTCCAAGAACCTTTCAATTGGCAGTACGAGTTTCTACATTAAAGACGAAGCTAAAGATCGTTTGCAAAAACCACGCACCGTTTTGCGGGCGCGATGCAAGGCAATAACCAGCAAAACATGCCGACAGCTCTTGTGAAATCGGAACAGGGTGGATCAAATTTCCGTGGTGCGTTCAGCACAGCTCAAGTTATTCATACGCAGGCGGTTTTTTCCCCTCCTTTTTTCCAGAGCGTAACTCCGATGAGAACCGAAGAGCGTGAAAATCATTGCGCTGCAGACGTGATACGATGAAGTGACGGCGCCTTAGGGCCAACCAGCTTTTCACTCGGCCGTTTTCGAGGGCGAACTTACAAGAGTGGAAACCACGGTTCCTTCGAAATCCATTCCACAAAGCTTTTGCAAAGTCAAAGCGCAGGCTGCGATCAATTTTAGGCTGTTCTTTCCAGGCACGTCTTATATTCGCCATAAGCCTGTCTTCAATAAGCCTCTCTCTTTAAATTCAGAATAATCTCCAAAGAAAAGGTTTCTTGTTTTCACGCAATATTTACCACGATTAACAATATCTGAAAACCAATATGGTTTCGTAATTTTTAACGCCGTGATTGTTTGATGTAGGATTCGTAATTAGTGGTTGAGGTTGAAGTAGACACTGAAGTTTTTGTGTGGAATCTTTGATAATAATTAAAATAAGTTTCCAATAAAGCTATAATTTTATAGGTGGAATTTTTCCCCATAAAGATGCTGAGATGTAACGAGAAATGAAAATCATGAGTCAATATTAACACAAAATTCCTAAGTGCAGATCGATAAACATCAGAAGTACTTTTCTTTGCAAAAATACTGTGGCAAGGAACAGCTCACCAAAGAGGTCGCATCAAAACAGTAGGAATGAGAGTGAAACAAACATCATCCTACTGATTGCATTTGAAGAAAAAATTGACAAAAAACCTTCCCGGAATTTCTAAAAGCTTGGAGTAGTAGGTACAAATCATGACGCTGAATTCAACGGTCAAGACTAGAAAAAAAACATAGACAAGAATATTTTTCTTTTTCAAAAAGCTTTGATAAATAGAAAAGGAAGGTTTGAAATATGACTCTAAACTTTATCATACCCACAAGCCAAACTTTACAAATAAAAACAAAAAGAACAAACAAACAAAAAACAGCCAAATAAAAATACTATGACAAAAGAATTTTTGATACGATACCCTAAAATTGAAGATGTTACGGCGTGCTTCATGAAATTGTGCCTAATTTGATGAACATCCTGCCCTAAGGATATTGTAATAAGTTAGTCTCAAAGTGAATATTCGGCATTAAGTATTCTTCTCCTCTACTTGTGTTTACATCTCACCGACTTTGTCGACTCCGCCTTTAAGATTGATGTCCTTGGGCAGAGAGAAAAGCATAGAGTCGGGCTAAGCGAGCTGCCCTGAGCCATTTCCCCCAGTTTATCAACAAAGTAATCCGGAATATTTCATCTTTTGAGTTTTAGCTCAAGTCGAAGACAAAACGCCGGCTGCGTTAGACCCTGCAAAACTTAACGCCAATACTAGCAGAGAATCAACGGCTGTGAAATACTTCCGGTCGACAAAAGCGCCCTCTGACGATTTATTATTTCGGTCTCGACAAAAAGTCGAGTGCGCTAACGCCAGCAGGAGACATATACCTCTTCATTAAGTTCTCCCGGATAGCGAATACACACACACCTGGGTTAGGTTACATGTCCAAGTGACATTGCGCGTAATATAGTGGCCAATATGAGCCATATAGCCTGGCGTTACTCTCAAAGAGATTTGCGAATGTTTACCTTAATGGCAAACAAAACTCTTCAACTCCTAAGTCAGACCATCCTTTCTTGCCTCAAAATTTTGCTACGAAACATCTCTGCTGGGATTGGGTAAAATTCTGTCCTAAGAATTAATATTTGTATTTTTCCAATGACCAAGTGAATCTGTCAGGCCCATTTCTTTTTAAAAAAAGAAGTTTTTTTTTCCATCTCGTACTTTTTGGTATAATAAACAACAAAAAGTCCACCCTACTCATTTTTGAAAAATAGGCTTTTTTCAACAACTTTTTTTTTGTGTGAATGAAATTTTTTTCATGATCTTCAGATAAAAGTGTGCAAAATATTACTGCACAAGAGCGCTAGAATAAATTCGGCATAAATCTTTTAAAATTAGATTTTTTAATTATCTACGTAGGAAGGATTCATGGCTAGTTGATCAATGGATGATTTTGCCATCGGCTTAATTGGATGTAATTGGTATGACCAGAGTAATATTCTTAACAACATTCTCTTCTTTTCATTTTTTTAAAAATAAAGAATTTTTGAATTATTACAGGAGAAAAATACACCTTTTATGGATCCCAAACTTCGTCCGTAGTTGTCGGCATCTACAAACTAAAGCGACGAGTCTTTACCCACTTTAAAATAAGATCCCCTAGACTTTCAACGCTTAGTCCATCCAACTGGATATGACATTCTCATAAGATAAACAGCATCCCAGACAGGACTTTCTTTTTGCCAGAGTAGCCAAAATCTAGATAAACATTATCAAGCCTTCATTTCAGCGAAAAGTAGAATATCTAGTCCGTTTCTCTTTCCAGCAAGTCTGCTTGGAGCAAAAAGGGGATTTGAACTCTATAAGTGGGGATAATAACTCACAAAACCCAAAGTTTGTTGGAACTATGCCGGTAATATAAGCCGCAGTAAGGATGCCGCACCAGGCACAATGAAGTATTCCCTTCTCCTTATTGGCTAGTCTCTGCGTGCTGATAATATACCCGCCCCTTGCGAACTTAACAAACAATCATAATTATTACGTGGAAGCGTCTTTAATTTGCAGCGGTTTTTCATTAAGTGGGTGTGACCCTCAGACGTCCGAAGTTTGTTTTGCCAAAAATAATGAAGAAATCCATCTCACTTCCTAATTCTAATCTCAGTTAAAAAGCTCAAATTTCCAACGACCTATCTTGCTTCAACCATTTATAACATGATAGACGAAATATAACATCTAAGGTAGAAGGTTGAGTGTAGGATAGGTGTCTTGTGCTTTGCTTCGGTAATCCTCCATTCGGAAGTGTCTTAAGCCTCGGTTTGCAATCGGTTCACTAAGTTATCGTAAACCCTGATGCCACAAACTGTCGCCGAAAAGAAAACATTCCATTATCAATCATTTTTTGAAAGGTTTCTATTTGGGCAGATTCTGGGAGCTACAGGTCATCATATAAACAGCATTTTTCGAAGAACGATTGCTAGAAGAGCAATTGGCTTCACACCCAGGAGGACGACGTCGAATGTTGATTGGCAACAAAAATGCAAACGCTGTTGTATGTTCCAACTTACCGCTGACAATGGATGGGTAGATATTGAACGACCCTGGTTCCTGGAGCCAGGATGTGACGGCGACGTGATCCTGGACCGCAGCCGGAACGGTACACCTGATGATCACATTGTTCCCCAGAAAGCCCCCCGGACTCTGCACTTTGGGCTCGTAGTGCTGGTTCACCGCTGAAACAAAAGTGCATTCCGAAATTAGGTTCGGTTGAGGACAACAGGAGGGTGGGTTTTCGTTGAGTGACTTTTGAGAGCTGCTGATGGAGGATGATGATGTGGGTCCAAGGGAAAGGTGAGAGAAGAGGTCAGTCCGTGAGTGAGTGAACTTTCATTTGGAAGAGTTGGAATTTTAACCCCTGGTGCTTTACCTTATGTTTCTAAGCTGAGCGGAGGGAGTGGATCTGTGGAGCAAGTCATAGAAAATGCACTCTATAAAACTTTGAGCTTGCGTTGGTCTTGCATTTCTTCTGTGGTACCCTATCTGAGACCCGCCGAGAAGCGGTGAAGCAGTTGTGTGTGCATCCTGTTAGAATCGCAATAAGTCCAGCGAATGGGTTTTGATAAACAAGCACCCGTATTCCTGGACTGCGCTCTTTGCCATCGATATAAGGTCAAGATTCCTATTGACGGAAAGTTAAGCTCCACGGTCTTTTTGAAATGACTCCAGAAATCACTGGAGCTTTGTATCCGATACATTTCAAAACGTCGGCACTACAGAAAATGGACGCATACTGAGGTACGAGTTGCAAGAGAATCAAAGTCCTTGAAAATTATCTTAAGTTTTCATGGGATAAAGATGGTCATCGGAATGTTTCTTGATGCCATCAATGAAAATCTCAACTTCAGCACGCGGTTATGCGGGGAAGTTTTGCACGAGGGCCTCTTGACGAGCATTCGTTTTGCGACCCTCGTGAAAACATGATGTAAACGGCATGTAAAGACACGATATCTCACGACTAACGCCATGGGGGGAGGGAAGGGATGGGGGTATACAATGGTTAGCCGCATCAGTTCTGTGGTTGACGCCAAAGGCTTGTTGATGTCTGCTTCTGATGCTTGCCAGACCCTACGGGCGGTACATATAGATAATAGACCATAAGTGGAATTACGGCTAGAATTTAGTGTGGGTGAAAGGCGTGGCGGTGGCGGCGGTGGGTTCTAAGATGACGTTACGCGCACGTCTCTCCTTGCCGACCAGCGGGAATCCTATTCACAACTCCGTAATGGATTCTACTTTCCTAAACCTCTTGTCAGCCGAATTAGTTGGAAGTCTGTCAGCAAAAACAATCTGGGCCAGAATAGGTTAGCAGGATACGAAGGGGCTGGATTTTCCAGCTTTCGGGTTTCATCTTTCGTTGCCAAGTTGAGTGATACGGGAGCGAGGCAAAAGGTACCAAGGCCCACAAAAGTCTTGACCCTTGCTTCCGTGAGAAACATATTATGGAAGCAGGGGTTATGACTTTTGTGGCCAACTGTACGTAACTGCTCCGTTGATACACCGGTCAGCTTGGCGACGAAAGAATAGGATGGAACGCCTATGTCTAACCTTCATTAAACAGCAGTTTCAGATACCTACGTCGACCTTGTAAGGATAGCATTACCTAATTCAGGACTTTTATTATACCTTTTTATCGGTAGGAGTTTGTGGGTCACAGAGGACTGCGTGGTAGTAAATAAAGGTCACACTTAATTAAGGTTCTCCTTTACTTTCCCACCTGGGTTAATCGCGGTGTCTCCGACAGAACTTCAACCTAACTTAACCGTGCCTTTGCTACCTTGAAAATAAGATAATGCACTCTTTACGACTCTGTAGCACAACTTGCGTCGGGACAAACATCCGCTTTCCATCATAATACAAAAATAGACTTCCTTTGTCCTTATGTTTCCTCGGTACAAGTCAATGCGTGGGATAGAGAAGACGAATGGAAGATCACTTCGACATGGTCTCTTAGATACGGCCTTTTCTTAATTCGGCACTACAGCGTGACGACAAAGCTGTAGAGGAGCACTTCATTCCATTAAATGACCTGGCTGGATAACAGATGATTTGGCGTGAAGTATTGCTGTTTTAAATCTCCCCTAACGAGGACAGGGTAGTTTATCACCGGGACCAAATTAAACTACTTAGGTCCAGGTAAATCTGCTTTCGCTAAACGGCCAATCAGGCAAAAGTTAAAGTGAATTGAGACTGTTATTTGAAACTTGTTTACTTGACCGAATTTCGGAAGGAACATAGTGAACACTTACCCCTCTTTTAATTAGTCCTTTACGTATTTTTGGTATAAAGATAAAACAGGAATAGAGCGTTTTTTTTTTTAATTCTTTTAGATAAACCGATCAACATCTTCATCGTTGAAAAGGTCTCATAGAGAGCTTTAAATTGCTGTGGTTGTTGATAGAGATATCTTCAAAAATAATGGTACGTTCTGCCCTGTTTTACATTCACACCTACGAGAAAACAGAAGGGATAAACTAAAACAGGGCTTAGTTTTCACTGTAAAGCAAATCCTATTTTTCTTATGAGCACAAATCTCTCTGTCAATCGTTGCCTAAAGATTCTTTGTCACCCGAGGTTAACAATGCATTAAATAATTAGTGGCATTAGATTAACATTGGTCATGGCATAGTATTCAAATCATCGGAGGTCAGGCCAATGCATTTGGCCTCTCTCTTCGAACAACATGCCTAAATCAATTTTCCACGAACTCTGTTCATTTCCGAACTCAATTTCCATTGTAAAATGAATTGTTGTTCAGATCGGAGAAAACATGTTTCAGATTGGCATCTCCTCTTCTAACGCCTCGCGTTTTTACTGAGTTTGCCAAAACAAGATTTTTATAGCACACAACGCTCCTTTCCGAGGACCATGAAGGAAGTGCTGATTAGATTGCTTCGACAATTTCTCTCAGGTAACTGGCTGAAATATTATTATTGACTATCTCTGAAAGTGTTTACGCTTTTTAAAGATCTGATTATCTAAGGTTTTGTGGCGTGTTTGTTTAAGGCGAAATGTTTGAACAGCGTCATACGCTGCGATCATAAGGAGCTGCGCTGTTTTGAGAAAGTCACTGATTTTGAGCCAGCATTCCCTTCACACAATGAATGAGAATGTCTTTCTTGTCCTCCACATTATGTTGAAGTCACAAGAGCTTTCCTAATTATGAACAAACAACCATTGTTTTTGAGCCCACTTGGTTGGGTCGTTCCGTGCGTTTTGCGTTTATTATGTTGTCCACTCAACAAAGGCGGATTATGTTAAAAGGGTCAACTGTTGTACCTACGCGGACACTAGGACACGGCTCTAATTATTTTGAAATATTAAGTCTTCTTACAAAGCGGGGAACAACCTTTGACAAACCTACGCATGATGTTTTCGTCACAGAGGTGCTGTGGTTGCGTAAGAAATCATTGCACCTACGGATTCAGCTCAAAACAAAATCCTATCTGATAGCGCTGCAAGAAATTAATAAAAATCAACAATACTAATAGTAACCTACGCAAAATTTTGCACCATTCCAAAAGTAGCTTTCTTCGTCTTATAAAATTATTATGATCAAAAGTTTTGGAACATCTCATAACTCCGGAGTAGCGGTTAAGTAGGCAGCAGTTGGCGTGCCCCCTCCGCTGACCTAGAAGAGACCAATCACGGCTAACCATCATCATCATCCCCCTCCCTAGCGAGAAGTGCTGCCAACGTGACGGTAACTCTTGCGCTGTAATTTATTCCAAACGTTCTGGTCACAACATAGTGCCAAATATTCGACGAACAAACAGACAGGACATTGTCAGTAGGTCCTTCGATTACTTCTACTGAGGTGTTCTTCGGGCTCCTCATCCTCATCTGGGTCTGTGTAAAAATAAACCCGAATTCTTTCAAAGTTGCAGCTCAGAAAATGGCGTGAAGATCATCTCATTCTGAGACCCATCTGTGAATACAAAAACTGTAGACTATGAAAAGTCGAAAGCGCGGCAGGGTCGCGAGGGAGCAAGCCCTCTTACCTTCAAATATGTCTAAGGTACGTGTCCAGAAAGCGCGAGTGAAATAGTATTATCATATAAAGCGAACAGAGCAAGCACGCAAATTGCCTTGTCCTCATTGAGTTTGTTTCCCTAATCTATCCACATGGAATCCACAATTCGTCTACTTGCATCGCGAATGCTTTTCTTCAGTCGAGTCACAAACTTGGTGAACAAATAGTGAAATGTAATGTAAATAGGGACTGTCTTCCACATAAAGTAGGATTTTCTTGACGTCAACCTGTCTTCCATGCGAAAGTTGCAAAAAATGTTGCTCACATTTTTAAGACCCCTCTTAAAAACGGGGAAGATGGACTAGTCTGGCCCCCTTCTTGAATTCAGCTGAGATATGTCTGCAATTCTACATTGACCGAGGATGACTACTACGAAATATAATCTTAACACTAAAAACTTGATGGTGCAAAAAATCGAGTGCTATAGAGAGAGACACAACTGAAAATCTGAGAGGCGCAAATGAAGCCCATGGCCGCCATGTTGAGCCCCATTTTTTCATGGCGGCTCCCATTGCTGGGGTCACCATTTGAGCATCTCTACTTTTCACGACTCTAGAGACACTCAACTAGGCCTATACTTTACCCATAAAAAATAATAAAAATAATAAAAAAAGAGCAATCTCCCAAATTACCGGGATGATATAGCTTGCAAAAATATAAAGCGTCGCGACTTTACATCTTTATAAACAACTGCTGTGCACGCAGCAAGTATTCTGAATAATAAAAAGAGCAAACTTGGCATCGTAAGGACACTTAAACTTGAGCCATACAAAGTTGGCGCACCTTACTACGCAAAAAAATTAAAACCAGTAAACTTAGCATAGAAAGTACTGATCCCTTTAAATGAAGACACCCTCCTAAATGAACACTAAATTTTTACCTCAACAGGCTCTGGACCACCCGCTTAAGATGTACTCAGCAAAGCTGAAACCTTTTTTTCAAAGAAAAACTCTACTACAATTCTTCTTAAATAATCTTTTCGTCGTGTTTGAATACGTAAAATTTTTCAGTATGCAAAAATCACCCAGTTTCATGACCCGTAAAAAAATCCAAATGCTTTGAGAAATAGGAAAAAAAGTAGCCAGTTTCAGAATGTCAGTTTTACGCATCAAAATTTATTTTCCAGAGGCGTTGAGAAGTGTCCTACTTAAACTAGTTGAGGTACTTCGGCGTATACAGGTCACCTTAAACGGCTGACTGACAGTAAAGATGAGACTATAAAGCCGAATAAAAATTCGCCGATTCGAGCGATTCAGTTGGGAGCGGCTGATCTAGGCTCGGAGATAAGACGAATGAGGAAGGACGTATGTTTCCGAAACTAAAAGCAAGGGCTGAAAGAAACTGGCGCATAGCCAGGAAGAACACAGGCGGGCGGGGTTTGGTGAAATGTTGGTTTACGCCCAGAGTTTGTGCTACGATACCGCGCAGTCACCACAGCGGCAACTCAAGACTAAATCACGACTAGGGGTACAGCTTCTTACAAAATTCTCTTCCGCAAGAATTAAAGAAGGCACTTGCATGGAACTAATTGTAAGTCCCCCTTCAGAATATTTAGTATTATTTCACCCCAACGACATAACCGCGGCTCTCGATCGAGCATTAAAATCCGACTTTCGATAACTGTATCTTTAACAACTGAGAGCGGTGGTACGGTGGTTACACCATGTGCCTCTCATTCGAGAAGCTTAGGTTCGAATCTCGCTCAACGCCGGCCACCTCAGGAGGATTTTTAGAGGCTTTTTTTCCCTCCAGATGAGTATCGGATTGGTACCTTTGAAAATCAGCCTAGCCGTACACCCTCCTTGTCTCTTTCCTTCACATCGGCTTGCTCTTCATCTATCACTCTCTTATCCTCTTCACATTCGCGTATGGCCTCAGCCGTTCCAGAACGACTATAAATGACCATGGAAAAAAAATGGTAACCCTGACACCGAGCAAATTGTAAAAGAATTTGAGGTCGAAAGGTAAGAAAAAAACGGTTCCCTGCGTGGCTTTATTGGTTTTGGCGTTAATTCCAGGCAGTAATAATAAGACGAAGTTATCTCAAGTTGAAGCGTGAGCCCCGCTAACAAACACGGCAACGCAAGGTAGCGCTGGGATTCCCTCTGAAATACACTACTAACTTTCTGGGCCCAAAACTTTGATGTCGGTTTTATTCGGAATAGGGTAAATGGATTAGGGTAGGTGGCTCCCCCTGCAGGAAAAGAACCAAGATAGTCCATAATTTATTTTCTCACCTCTGCACTACACATTGGACGCTCAGATTCTCGGGCCTTAGCAGGTGGGTCTACCTTTCGATTTCACCTCTTCCCTTCTTTTATAATGCACATCTAAGTTACAGCGACAAACTTTCTTACATAAACTCACACAAGGCGGAGAAAGTCTTGCAGTTTGTTGGGGTAGCTTCGGTGTGTTGTGTTTCTACCAGGCGTTGGGAGACGGGGCGTTATAGGAACGCTCATTTTCATTGCGAGAGAAGGAACTTTTAGAGCATGGGAATTTTTGGCTAAAGGTAGCTGGAAATTCGCGAATATTTTGGAATAAAATCATTTTTAAAACAAAAAAATGGCTAAAACATATCGACGTTTTCTGTTGAATAACTTGCCTTAAGAAAAATACCAATCAAATAAAATCATGAATAGCTATTTTTTTAAATGAAGGAAAGTGTTATTGAGAAAATGTAGTAATTTCATAATTTTAGAGCATAATAATTTCGATCTCCAAAGCATTCCAATATACACGAGGCGATTAAATATTACTTAACAAGAAAAAAAAATCCATTTTAACCTCCACGGCATCCCTCAAAAAAATATTCTCATAAATAAATTTTAAAAAATAAAAATAACGTCGCTGGAAAAGAAAAAGCAACTGACGCGCACGGGGGAGCCTTAGATATTTTTTGATGCCAGGCCAGATAATGTTCCCGTATCAATTATTTTTATATCCAACGGAGTCAGCGGTAACATCCAACATAAAACTTTCCCACCAACACAAAGCAAGACGATGATGGTCGGGAAGGTAACCTAAGGTTGTATAACAACCTTAAGGTAACCGGGCCAATGGTAGCATGGGCGTGCTGAGGAACGTCCTCGAGGATTTCCCTGACTGGCCTCACCTGCTCTGACCGCGACGTCCCTGCTGACAACGATGCCTGCACTGTTGCTAAGGACGCAGCGGTACGTCGTCCAATGGATATCTCGCTCGAACGCCTCCGCCTGGAAGGGCGGGAAGAGGAGCGAGCCATTCTCCAGGAGTTGCCGGAGGCCGGCGATGGCTCGCAACGGCTCGGCGTCCACCCCGGAGCCGACGCGCACCCACTCGGCCCGCGGCGCGGGGTTGCCGCGTCCCACGCAGTCCACGCGGCCGCCCGCCACGTTCGTGAATTCCACGCGCCCTGGCGGCTCCGGCGAGAACGACGGGCCCTGCTCTTCGTAGGCGCTGCTGGACACCAGATGCCCTGCAACCAAACACATGGAATATCAACAACCGCGTGAAATCAAGAACAGTTCGATCCCTAGAATGCCGATCATGTGAAAGGGCGTGATCCAAAAATCAATCATGTGAAAGAGCACGGTTCAAAAAACGATCAACTGCTATTCTTATTGCAGTTGATCGTTTCTTCAAATTAACGCGTTCATTTGAACGATTTTTGAAACACGCATGTGCTCTGATGTCATGAAAATGTTCTCTTGATAAAGTTACACGACATTTTTTCTTACCACAAGAATATTTTTTCGTGGCACAAGAATATTTTTCTTGGAGTAAAAAAACATATTTTTTTGAATGCGGCTACAAAAAAAACAGAAATGTTACCAAGAATTTTTTTTCACTGCAAGTAAGAAATTCTTGAGGCAAGAAAAAAAAACATTCGTGCGGTAGGAAAAAATTGTTTTGTCACTTCAGCAAGAAATCATTTTTTTTAGGAAATTCGAAATAATATCTGAGGTAGTTCAGCTATGGTGCGAGCGCAGAAAATCTTTCATTAGCAGCGAAAAATATTACATTAAATATTTTACGGAATTACAATTCGAAAATCTTGTAGCCCAGCAGTCTACGCTGCGCTGCGAAGTAGACCTGTGTTAAGGTAGGTTAAGTTTACGTTAGGTTAAGTTTAGGTTATGTTACATTCGGTTAGGTATTAGAAACTCAGAAACTAACGTCGGAAACACGCAACACCCTATAACGACTTCCTCCGGCGAATTACATTGATTGGGCCTTGAAAAGCCTTTGTGAGCTCAAGTTGCACCCGAAAGTTGTGTACTATGCGCTGCACCATCGCGTCGCATTTCGCCTTGGTGACGCGTCCCATCGGTCAACACAAGGCGACAAAATCCTCAGGATATGCACACATCACTTGATGCTACTTCGCCATAGTGATGTCACTTTAGTCGTCCCTGGAGATGAGAAGAGCTGGGTTTGTCTCATACATCCCGGCTCATCTCGCCTGCTGGAACTTCTGCGGCTCTGTTGGCTGAGAGACCTACTTTGGCTGCATGTGTGCGACTCAAAGCTAAATACAGGGTGTGGCAGGTGCTGTGAAAAGCCACTACGCTTCCCCTCCGGCCGCTCGGCTCGACCATTCGGTGCAGATGCACGAAAAATTGTCAAATGAAATGGACCTTACGTTAGCTCTGGAACCGGGATGCTGTGGAACCGATGTTCAGCTTGCCAGCAATCCCGTAGGCCTATAGCTGAGGCGGTCGTATCAACATAGATTCTTTTTCGAGCGAGGGAGTTGCTCTTATCATTCGTTTGACATAACATTATACACTTTGCGTTCATGTCAACTGTTTCCTAATCAAAGTTAACGTTTCATTCGGACGGTAAAAAACAACAATACTTCTACAGGAATTTTATATGGACTCGAGGGCATGATTGGCTGACAAGACAAAAGATTAATTCAATTTCGGATTAGGCTGGCAACACAACTGAAATCAACTGATACGCGGGAGTACCTCCCTATTTAAATATGCATAGTGGTACCAACATAAATTAGAAAAAAATAAAAGCACTTGTCAGCCATTACTATGTCATTTAAGTCGTAGTTCAAAAAGCCAAAGGCTTTTGTGACTACGGACATACGGCTTTTCAACCAACGACGAGTACACTTTTATTTTTCATATCAAAAGTCATTAGAGTTGAAATTTTGTAAAATTTCATTAAGATCACGTCAATAACCTCTTTCCTCAGACTATATAAGGTTCATGCAACATACTGTGTATACCTAAAATACACGAATTGAGTAGAATTTCGTCCCGTGTATTTGCTGTGGTTCATTTTTTAAAGCTAAGATCTTCTTAAAACTTGGCCTCAATCAACTCCTTAAAAGCTGTAAAAAGGCATCCTGGCGACTTTCCACGAATTATTATTATAATATGGTATTACCTTAAAGGACTTAAAAGTAAAAAAAAAGTGGGAAGGAAAAAACTGAAGACATTTCTACAATTACTTAATAACCCTCTGTTATTTCACATTTTATTTTGCGAAAAAATAGTAGTCTAAAACAGCCAATAATCGCAACACAGTGATGCGTTTTGTGCAGGTAGTGCCATCTCCAGCTAACATCTGAAAAGAACGCCTAATTAGAAACTCGGTTTCAGTGACGCGATGTTAATTGATTTTCAGGGAGACGAGCACACAGACCGACGTTAAATAAAAAGCTGGCGGGACCAGATCAAGTTTCGTATGAACGCGAGCAATAAACACTCTTCATTGAAAAAAAGGGATGATTTGAGTGAAAAAGCTTTTAGGAAAGGGGGGGGGTGAGATTAGGAAACTCAGCTATTCCGTCGAATACGTCCGTATAAAAGAATAGTAGTCGAGGGGTCTCTTTTATGGTCCCCCTCAACGCACAAACCAACTGTAAGCTAGTAGCGACCGTGTTGCCAGATTTTGCGATACTCATACTTAAACCTCGATTATCTTGATAACCATTCGAGATAACCTCACATGTTGGGCATGTTTTGGACCGCGCGTGAACTGAGCAATCGAAGGAGCGGTTATATGAATACGTTGTCTTAGCTCACTCAGAGTTTAAACTAGTTACGATTTGACGGAGTTCGGTAGATCCGGCAACTAAGCCTTCTCTCAGGTCCAGGTGGCCACATAAAGTTTAAGCTACTTGTGTGAAGGCTTGAGTGACAATTTAATACAAGTTAAGTAGTTGTGGATAAACAATATACCTCCCCGCAATAGCTTGTACATTTATATCTCGATCAAAATTTAAAAAAAATATCACCCCTCTGGAAACCTAAAATTTAATTATTTAGGCATTTTCCCAAGCTTAAATTTGCGTATTTTAGTGGGAAAAATCCTTTCAATTTCACTTAAGCTAAATTTTAATCCAAATACTTTGGGCTGTTATGGGTTAAGCGAGATTAGACATTGGCATGAAATTCTATCTAGGACGAGCCATTGCTAGTCTGGCTCAATTTAGGTCACGCATATATACAGTTATCATAACAAATCTCGAATAACAAAGGGATACTGAGAGAGTCTTAAGTTGAGAGCTCAAGCAATAAATCACATTTTTGTAGATTTCCTGCGCTTAAAAAATGGGCTCATAACGCGCTAAGTAGTTTTGTATTACGATCTTATAGCTAATGGAGATGTATTACTCCCGCGTTTTACCGCAAAATATCCATTGTGAAAGCCATCGGATTTGGCGGGGGAAAAAAAAGCGTTCCCTAGAGGAACTTGTTGATTTCCTGCCATGACACTATTTTCTGGGGCACATAAGAATTCATTTATACGCAGGCCTGTTTGTCTTGATGTGTTGCACCCACAGCGGATATCAAGTGGCGATTATTCTTTGGCTTAGACGGGCGTCGCAGATCATCGACACTAAGTTTGAATGTTTTATTTTATACCTCAAGTATTCCACGGTTCGTTGCGTGGCAGAGCGGAGTGGCAGCGGAGCGCGGGACAATGCACCTAACCTAAAGATTGCCAAGCCTGATGCCGCTTATCGGCGGCGGGCTTGTTGTTGCCGAGAAGTGGCATCAGCAAAAGCCTCACAGAGATTGACGGAAGGTCTAAAACACTTAAAGCTATCCTAGCCTATGTTCACTTAATCTCACCAACAGGATTATTCACAGTAAAACCGCAACACCTGATTTAGGGATTTCTTACGTTTTGATGTTATTATAAAACGGGGGTAGTACTTATTTCAGTAGATTTTAAAGATAGGCCTATGATCAGCCACATCAATGCAAAGCTCTCGCCGAGACCTTTTAAATTACATGGCTGAACATGGGTCTATCTTAGAAAACAACGGAAATTCGCGCTACTCCTTATTTTTCACGATAGACCTAAGTTCAACCACATCAATGGAAAGCTCTCGCCAAGATCATTTGAATAATATGGCTGAACATAAGTCTATCTTGAAAAATAATCAAAATACGTGTACTGCCCCCGTTTTATTTCTACACACCCAAACAACTAAGAACTCCCTAAAACAGGTGTTTTACTTTAACTGCACACGTCCTCTATCCTTCTGAATCAACGAAAGGTTGAACCAAGTTGGAACACAAGAGACAAAACTTGCAATCTTTAAAACATCCATAGAAAGACAGCCCGCACCTTAGTGAAGGTCGTCATTGTAAGGGGACAGAGGGGAAGGGAGGATGCGGTGGAAGAGGTTGCGAGTGGCAGGGGGTAATGGGAAAAGTGGGGGAGGTGAGGGAAGAGGGGGTAGAGGGGAAAGAGGGAGGGAGGAGAGAGTGAGAGGAAACATGGGGATAGGGGAAGAAGGGGAAGAGGGGCACACCTCATTTGCAAACAACAGGCGCACCGAATCAGCACAGGGAATATTTTTTCACAATTTGCCGCACCTGTCACACGTGGCAGGACCAGCTTACCCCATAAACGCAGGGGTTATGCCACGAAAAACGCAATGATAATTTTATTTTTTTTTTCTCGTGTAGAATACATTTTAGTAAAAGAAAACCAACATTTGCGCTTGGATTCAAAGTGAAAAATAAAACATTAACCTTTACGGACGATTATTCTTGTCTTAGACTGGGCTATGACCAAGTAAGGCACGGCTGGGGCGAAATACAGAAAGCTCTAAGACAGGGTGAAAAAGAGACCTAATTGACGATAAGTAAGGCTAAACATGGCTAAAATCATTGAAGACCGAAAATGACCGCATATAGCCTAGTATGTTCTTGAAAAGAGGGTCATCTTTAAACGAAACTAAGAATTCCTATTCCGGCAAAAATCAAGCTTTTTTACATTAAGTTACAATGAATATTTCAAACGAGGTCACTTTACTTAAAACAAGAAAAAAATGCTTACATTTAAACCTCCAATTTTTTTTTTGGGAAATATGAATGATTTTAAAAAGAAAAACTCCTGTTTACAGCGATCTTGGAGTTACAATCCACATATTTTTTTAAGTTATGTCATTCTTATGCGTCGAAAAACTCACAGATTTTCAATGATTTTGACCTTTAAAGCACGGACAGTAAAAATAAGCTGCTAAGCAGTTAGCTGAAATTAGCATGAATTACATAACGTAACGGTGGCTCAAATAAGGTGTAGGTTGAATTACTTGGCCACCTCAAGGATGGAAATAAGATGATACGTAAAAATGACGATTAAAGAAACCTCAATTCTAATCGAAGCTTTCCAAGTAATTTCTGAGCACCGAATTTTAACGAAGATAAATGTTGTAGAATCAAACTGTAGCAAAGGCAAAGACAGTAGCATCTACGAAACGTTGCGAAGTAGTGCGGCATTGCGAGTTAATGATGCACTAACAAGTCAAACACGGATACAAGCCTAGCTCCTCTACGCAGTGCGCTGCAAGAAGCCGACTCAATGACGGAACTAGTAACTAGCTTGAGACTCCGATGGTAGAGTGTACATCAGATCTATCGAGCGCGGCCGGAGCAAACGTCAGCGCAAAGGGTTGAGCTTGTGCCCGTCAACTTTGGACAGAGTAAACAGTAGATAGTCCGTGGTCACCATTTTAACTCTGAACGTGTACGGTCGATGGAAATTGGTGTTGCTCTCAGTGACAGAGCTAGAAATTTTTCGATTTATGTCAGCTTTAAGGTAGTAGACTCGCGACCGGCCCGATCCACGGGACGGGTAAAAAAAAGTTGCTCCAAAATCCTTGAAATGTCTTGTGTGTGTTAAGAAGGGTATAAATTATCATTTTAAACCTTAAAAATACACCATATCTTTTTTCGGACGAAAGAGCTCCAAAAACACGCATAACACACATTTACGAAAATGTGGCTGAAATGAGATTTTTAAAGCTATTTTCGGTATTTGGTCGGTGACACCCACGTTTTATTTTATTCATTTTACTGCTTGAAAAGAGCTTAGGTTTTGTTTCGAAGAAAATCCTTATCACTCAAAAATAGCGTGAACCTAAAAGATTACATAAACAAAAGCAAGTATGTGCGTTTCCCCGTACGAACAACGTATAATTCAATCCTGCCCGTATTAAAAAAAAAACGGGCAGCCCGTCCCTGCAATGTGCTCGCTATAAAAAAAAGAAAAAAAATCAATAAGCTTTGTTTATTCTAGAGAGAAAGTGGACTAACCCTGTCCCTTGAAAAAAAAAACAAAAAAAAACAAGATCAGTTCCACAACGAAAACTGCAGATTATTCCCAATGACACATTTTAACAGCAAATGTCTGAAGCTTCTTCTAAAATAACGCGATCTAATCAGACGTAAACCTATGAGGAGTGAAAAATGCTGTGAAACATTTTTAGCATTGGAACCTTTGTGTCCTACTTAGGCTGTGAGGTACTAGCCTGCGGCGTTGGGTGTCGCCACTCTCGCGTCTATACTCCTTCGTCAATACTCCGTTGTCAACGCATCGTGGATCAAAGACGCAAGTTTAGAGTGATCTTTAAGCTGGTTCGTGTAACATCCTCATTACACATAGCTGTACATGAACTTTTCTAATTATAATCGGTCGCTGCGCACCGTAACAAGGATTACTTCGTGTTAAATGGATTATTGCGGGGTATAAAGGCTGCTTGTGTGCAGGACTAAGGTTTACCAAAGACATTCGAGGTTCCGACTTCTCGATAAGGTCTCTTGCAAGCTTAAGAGGTTAAGTGTTGTAGTTTAAAGCGTAACATGTACAGAGGATCTTGTAAAAACGTTTCAGTCAAAAATCGATCTTAATGAAGACGAGCTCGTTTGAAACAAATAAGAAAAAAACAACAACAAAAAACAAAGCTACCAGAATGCACAAAAAAAACGGCAAGGCACACAAAAATTTACAAGACTTTCAATGTAAATACGAAAATGGTAACAATTTTTCGAAATAATGGTGCAACTTTGAGATTCTTCAGACATTATTATGACCTATGATTATTCCTGTCGGTTAAATGGACTTACCACATGATTCCGTTCGTAAAAAATAAAAGCTGAACTTCGTTTTGGTTTTAGAACGTTTTGGGCATACATGATCGACACCTACTCTATGTCGTTCTGAACTTATAATTTCAGAAATTAAAAGCATTACAAAGTTTATGAACTATGAACTTACGTTTTTCTAAAAAAAATATAAAAAATCCTATGAAAGCCACATTTTTTGTTTTATTTTTAAAATACTCGCGAAAAACGGTAAAAGAAAAATAGAGTATAAAATCAAATAAGCAACTATGAATAAGTTAAAAATCGACAAAAAATCTCATTTTTTCCCTTACTAAGCATCACGGCACGAGCCCAGCTAAAATGAAATTTCAGCTCTAAAGTTACTTTTTATAAAACAAAAAGAATCGACCAATGAGTGAGTTTTACCAGTCTGCATCCGAAAGTGTATCCGTAATGTTCACATTAGTTTGCGTTAAAAAGGCTTAGGTCAGAAGTACGGTCTCATCGGGTAACGTTTTCTTACTTCTTCCCTTAAAACGCGATGGAATATTTTAAGCATAAAGCATCCCAGCGGGGTCGAAAGCGTTTCTGGTAGTTTGCAAGCCGCGGTGCGGCCTGGCTAGGTGAATCTCTTGAAAGCGAAATACAAAACGAAGATGACATCCGGTTCTGCGTTGAAAGGTGCGACTTAGTGTGAGAGTTCCGCGCTCCCTCACGCAAATAGATCGCTTTTGCAGAAAAAAAACAACGTTTTGCAACACTTTGCACAAAATCATTTTTACTTTACCGCGCAAAGTAATGAAAATTCTCGTATCGGTTTATATTTAGCTATAGTAGTTGCAGAACTCTCGTTTCAGTAAACTCTCCCATGATACGATTCGGGCTAAAGATGCACGGTTTTTATTGTTTTTTTCAAACGATGTTACGCTAGACTGAGCGGAGTGACACTACGCAGCGAGACATTGCGTATAAGTAACCAAATCTAACCGGCCGCCAAGCTGCTGTTTAGTGCTTCCTCCTTCTACCTATTTCGGAAGTGAAAATAAAACAGGGTAGTATTTATTTTGGTAATTTTTCAAGATAGACCTACGTTCAGCCTCATCAATGGAAAGCTCTCGCCGATACCATTCAAATGATATGACTGAACATACGTTTATCTTGAAAAATAATCAAAATACGCACTACCCCCGTTTTACTAGGTAGAAACTACCTTAAATAGGTACTTCGTTTCTGCTGTGGTTAGCTTGATTCATTATGAGGCTAAATTTCTATCTTTAGCCCTTTGTGTGGAATGCCGCCACTTATGACGAGATGGCATTTCCCATCTGAATTGTGCACTCTCTCCAGCGCATGTGAGAGGTTTTCATGACAGTAAACTGCTGGAGTGCATATGCTGTTCGAGTGACAGTCTTAAGAGCACACAGAAAGACCATTACGGAGAATGGAGAACACATTAAGTGAAATGCAGTACTCCGAACTGTACACTATTTGACTTGATCTCAGCAATGCCAGTGAAGTGGCTAAACATGTAGAACTGTAGCAGTTCACGGTCCATGTCAGTAGCGGATGTCAACTTCTTTTATCCGTTTCATGATGCCACATTAACCAAACCTCGGGTGATAATATAAAATAAAAATAAATCAGGGTTCTTCTCTCCGTGAAATATAAGAATCGTTATGGGGAAAATCGACGAGTTTTTCAGTCAAAGTAGACAATAACAAAACAGGGTTTATATTATTAAAATCTACTTACTATACTCTCTGTTATAACATTCCCTCTAGAGGCTCATCCTCACAAGACAACCGTTCATTAACAACACTCGAAATAACAGCAAAAAATCGGTACTCTATACTCATTCTAAAGTTTTAATGGGCAGGCGCTATTTCAATAGAAACTTCCCCGCCAATTCTTCATGTGAGAAGAAATTTTCTAAATAAAAGAAGTCACGTAAAAATAAATTGTTCTGGTGAGAAACAACCCTGTAATTATTCTTCTTGTACTCGTATCTTGTTATCGAGCTCCAAATCGGCCCAGCCTCATGCTGCCAGATTTCCTGAATTCGTCAACATTTTTATATTTAACTTTTGAACCAAGATAACCTTAAGATCACTCCCAATTTTGATTGATCATCTCGAGCGTGATCCAAAACATTTGCAACGTGCAAGGGATCTGCAATGGTTTCTGAAGTTGTAATCGCAGTTAAAGTTGACAAAATCTCGAAATTTGGCAATACTGTTGGCTCGTTTGCATCACGCCTCTTTGTGTGAGCGCACCGACTTTACTCATCCCAACGCAGTCCAAATCTTGGCTCAAAGATGGCCTGCCCGACCAGCCTTTCAGTTCGCGAACAAAACAAAATTACGGGGGGCGAGATTCTACCAATGAGGTTCGCTGACGGCAATCGGTGAAACCTCGTGCGGTTACTGGAGCCGAACTTGCGACAGAATGCCGCTGTTACAAGACGGTGATCAAATTCTCTCAAAGCCATCTCTCCCAACCCAACTTCACCTACCTTTAAAATGCGAACTTAAAACTGCTCTGCACTTTAAATCGTAAGAATTCACTTTCTAACATGACATCTACAATTGCCTAATCTCTTATTCCCAGTGCCGTGCCACAACCCCTGATCATCCCTCCTCAACTCTAAAGAAAATTTCATCTAAAAAAACGCGAAAATTTTTAGCATTAGTCCATCGATCCAACCTATTATTAATTTACTATTCGTTTAACTAAATTATATTAATGTATTACTTTAACTATACGTATTACTTTCCTCATCTCGCAACATGAGGATATTTTTCTCCAGCAGTCATACGCTATACGAGCTTCAAAATGGGTGAAAATGATTGACCCTTAACAGCCCAAAGTATTTGAAAAGAAATTTAGCTTAAGAGAAATTAAAATGATTTTCCCCCCGTGTAGCATTTCCTATCGGCCACCGATAGAAAGATATCGGGACGATATCGGAAACCCATATCGTGTTACCGCGATACGTTACCGATATCGGTAATTGATATCGCATTAACACGATATTCTCCTGATATCGAAACGGGATATTCGGCCGATATGAAAATTCCACAACGTGGCATATCGTGCGCCGCTGTCGGGCGAATATGATGCCGACATCGGCGAGTTGTAGTTGTGGACCAAAACTTGATGTGTAACAAAAGGATGCTATACTTTGGAAATTTGAGCGGTTTTTAGATCTTCCAAACGTTTTATTTCCATTTTAAGGGATTCTACCGGTACTAGCGTATAATGTGATTTCGAGCCGAGGATTGTCTTTTAGTTTTTTTTTTAATATTTTTTTATTGTAGGTTTTTTCTTTTTATATTCTAAACCCTTTAAACAGCCCACGAATTCTGT
>Ga0058701_10000728_pt1 | contig 22141 bp, 8 predicted proteins | sample AgamicOrMae_FD_97039 | JGI IMG/M metagenome (GOLD analysis project Ga0058701, IMG submission 97039) | Agave microbial communities from Guanajuato, Mexico - Or.Ma.e | ecosystem: Host-associated > Plants > Phyllosphere > Phylloplane/Leaf | place: Guanajuato, Mexico | collected 2012-06-04 | reverse complement strand
GGGGGGGGGGGGGGGGGGGGGGGGGGTTTGGGGGCGGGGTTGTGGTTTGCAGGGGTCGGGGGGCCGTTGGGGGGGGGGATGATGGCATCGGGGACGACGCCGTTGCCGATGAGGCCAGCGTTGCCGTAGCCAGTGGCGATGGGGAGGTTGCCGTAGGGTCCGAGAGCAAGGAGACCGTTGCCGAGGATGGGTCCAATACCAGCGCCTAGACCAAGGCCGAGACCGTTACCGAGGCCGAGACCGAGACCGTTACCAAGACCAAGACCGAGACCGTTACCAAGACCAAGACCAAGACCGTTGCCGATCAGTCCATTGCCGACAAGACCGCCGCACTGCCAACACAAAAACAAATATTAGACACGTGATAATCAAACAGGTGAAACTTCTTGGTTCTATTTGAAACATATTCGAGAACCTTGCAGAATTTCCATCAAATATTCCAATCACTTTGTACAATGTTAGCTAATATCCACCCTTCTATAAGACGATTCGGCACAGTAGAATGAATTCGATACAATCAGTATTTTAGTACTCAAAATCATCTACGAATATGGTCAAATAGAGCAGATTCTACTTTCACCCCAACAAAAAAGTCGAGCAAAGTAAGAAAGCGAAAAGAGCCTTGTTGTGGAAAATGCACTTACAGTTGAAAAAAGTTTTATTCGCAACATCAGTTTTTAAACCACCGTCAAGAAAAGAAAAAGCCTTACTTTATGAAACGTTAAAAATTAAAAATAAAAACGAAGAACGTTTTTCAAACAATACGTCAAACTCGATCTGCAGATCAGGAAATACAAAAATATTTACATACAAATCTACAAACTAGAATAACATTAAAAAAAATATATGAAAAAATGTAGAAAATAAGATTGACTTATTTTTCTGACGGCCGAAAAAGCCGGAAACACTTACGGGGTTGCCAAGAGCAGCGCTCACGCAGGCGAGGAGGACGATGAGGGTGCGAGAAGCCATTGTTGATTTATCGGTGCCTAGGAATGGACTGATGCTAATTCCGAAGGTTGCCGCCTTCTTATAGTATGACACCGTAAATAGCTTTGCGACTTACTCTGTCTACCCTCTCCCACCACTTTCCGATCAAGATCGACTTTTTGCATACGCATTGTTACACACCAGAAATCTATTGTTTGCAACTGTCTCGGGAACTCATGCTCCGTGCAACGTAAGTGCCTTCTTGTAAGCTGAAGTTGCACTATGTTTAGGCAGTAGCTAGGTCAACGAGCAAAGAGCCACATTAAATGATAGCTTCGCCTTCCTAAAATTTCGGCTCTGTATTAGCATTAAACAATATCGGTACACAATGGCGTTTTTCTTATCATAAAGGTCACCGGCAGTCATGACCTTGTGACTCAGATATTTCGCTGGAATTACCATCTTTCCTTTTCTTCCCACCTATTCGTTGCCTTTATCAAGCCGTAAGTAGAACACGTGCGACGGACAGGGACAGCTGGCTCCATGTTTTAATTGCTTTGCTGACGGCACAAACGCTAGTTCTCTGTCGAGAAGCGGACCTCTACCCCTCCCCGCCGACTTTCATAAAAGCCAGCTTGCGCTAAAATTTTGGACTGAGTGACCTATAAGATGGCGTCTCACTGTGTCGTTTTTGCCGCCGCCTTGTGTCTTTTGGTGAGTAACCTTATCATCTAAAGCGACGGTCAGCAATATTTGTTGAATGAATGCTCTTGACTAACCAGTCAATGACTTCGTAATTTCAGGCAGGAGGATATGGCGCGCCGTGTGAACCATGCGACCCCGTGCCGGTGATCGTCCAAGATCCTTGTGCCCCAGCGGCTGCCCCATGTGAAGCCGACCTCCCATCTATCCCTTTGCCCGCCCCCTTGTCTTTCCCCATCCCCGTACCTCCCCCTCTTCCCAGCTCATCCATCTACTCCATCTTAGCGCAGGCACAAAATGGTGATCCCAACACTGTTCTCTCTCAGGTTTCTAAATTCCTTGCTTCCACCCTCCCTTGCCCGCACCTCCAAGCTGCTGCTCTGGCTCAACCCCCTCCCGCAGCTCCTTGCGACGCCCCAGTGGAAGTTGTAACCGCCGCAGCTGCCCCTGTAAACCTCCCCGCACCTCTTGGCCTTCCCGCTGCTCCTGCTTTTCTTCCTGGTCTTCTCACACCCGGTGCCTCTGTCCCCATTGCGCCTCTTCTAACTTTACCCGCCGCCCCCATAGCATCCCCTGCTCCTGTGGCTGCTCCTGCCCCTGTGGCTGTTCCTGCAGCAGCTCCTGCCCCTGTCGTTGCTCCTGCCCCGAAAGCACCCGCTCCCGCGGTCGCCCCGGCCGCACCCCTTGGTGAGAAAGCCGCTCCCACAGTCGTATCAGCCGCCGTGCGCAACCCCTCAGCCCCCATGGTAGCCACTCCAACCATTCAAACGCCCGTGAGTTACCAAATCGCCCCACCAGCCCCCACCGCTGAGGTCGTCCCCGCCAGTGGACCATCACTGGACTTGCTGACCCTCGCCGCTCTGCAACAGCAGGCTAACCTTGGCTTGGCTGTTCCTTCTGAGGACCTGGCTGCCCTGGAAGCCGCTGACCTCGCCATTCCTGCTGCTGCCGCCACATGCGCCTGCTCAGACTCGACCTTTGAGTTCCCCCAGTTTGGTCAAGCCACAAGCCGACTGTACCAGCCTTGGGGCAAAATGTACGAACCTCTGAGGCGCCTATTCCAGCCGGTTCTTTACTAAAACCAAGCTGTCACGTGCTAAAGACATTTATTTAAATCGACTGTGGTACAGTGTTCTCTGGCCACTCGTGTGAATGATGAGGGTACGAATGCACTGAGTCTCATATGTCTCGATGTAACGTCGTGCAAGCCATCTCGTTTAAGATGTGGGATTTGTATACAATTCTTTGTAAATAAACGTATTTATTTGATTTTAAATTGGATTCTCATTTAAAACTAGACCTTCCCCTCTAATTTAATAAAATGTAATGAAGTAATAGAAAAAAATGTAGGACAAATAAAAAATATGAATTCTAAAAGCGCTGATTATGCTCCTTGGCTACTGAGTCATGTAAATTAACTTGGTAGTCTTTAAACACGACGAAGCTTCTCAGTGCAAGCCAGGCGACGACCTATAATCCTAGACGTTTTGACGTGAATTTGAGTAGTTAGTTAACATCTTTTTTAATGCGTCACAGAACCGCTCTAGAATATCAGCGGCGAAGGCCTAAATCATTGACGTATTTGCCTTGAAAAGTAGCTTGATATTTACGAGAGCATTCTGTTCCGGTTGTTTTTGATAATCATCGTAAATGACTGGAAACCGATAGACTTTTTTTCTCGTTTTCGCATGGTGATTACCTGATCTCCACCAGATATTTTAAAGATATATCTCAGAGATATACCTAGTAAAACATCTCTGTGGTAGGTGTCCTTATCTCAGTGTTTCTATCTATCGAAAAGACGCCGAGTTCCAAGAAAGCCAAAATTCAATAAGGCAACTCTCAGCATGGTCGAGTTCACTGTTCTCAAAATATAAACAATGGGTACTATCGACTTTCCGATGCTTGTTGTTTGCATCCATTGGGGCCTTTTAGGTCACCCTTTCAATATTCAACATAATAAAGGAATGCGCTACTTTTTACGTCAAATGTAAGATTCGTGGATCCATAATTGAGCATCAAAAATGATGGAACGTAGCTTATTCAATGGTGTAACCCTGGAGTTCTAGTCAAAACTTCTTCACTGGAGGAATCGGTATCAAAGTTCCGCCAGAACAATGCGAACTCGTGTCCGAATGAATCGCGTTACTTTGCATTCACATCGGCAACGCTGTTCTTTCCGCGAAGACCCCTGAACGTGCTTGTTTGTCAAAATGTGCTTAAAAGTTATCATAGATGGACATTGTGCTGACTTTACGAACTTGAAAATTGCGGAGCGTCGAGCATTCGAGGCCGTCATAAAGTGAAATCTTCCGGAGTTTCGCAACTCTAACACCTGCTTGTCGAAAAAACAAGAAAAAGGGGACAAGTCATAACGCTGAAAGTGCTGATCTAGTCGCCATGGAATTTTCAAGAATCGTTGGCCTGCTGCTTCTCGTGGCCACCTTTGCCTCAGTTGTTCAGGTAAGACACTTGAATCACTTCTTAAAAGGATCCCAGCTGAGCAGGAGTTGGCCCTGGCTATTGCCTTATAACTGCTCTTTGTGTCAGGCTTACCTGTATCTTCAAACTAGAGATGATTTTGGAATGCATTGATGGGGTGAAGTTGTGTATTGCGAACCAGGTCGTTCACCTCATACAGCAATGTACACATTCACCGTCGTTGTTTAAGTCAACTTATTGTTGGTAGCCTCTGAAATAAGTTCGTGAAGTATACCTTGACATTTCTCCGGCCCAAGATTCATCACGAACAAAATTAGAAATTTCCTTCTTATGGTGTCAACTTTTCTGAAAATACAATAAAAATGCTTTCATCATATTTATTTTACTCTTTTCAAGAAAATTCAGGGCATTTTTACTGAGATGAGTATCAAACGCAATACACAATCTGGAAGGGCATGTTAAAAATATAATATATATTAGCTTCTAGACCAATTCAATGTGTTCACATGACAGTATTATTCGCATTGGCCTTAGAACTTCAGTGTTTGAAAGGGTTTTGTAATGTTAAGGCTCTTATATTGAATTGTGTAGCTGATGGCTCTTAGATATTTTCCCTTTCTTATTTCTTAGGAAAAAAACATGAGTTGAGCAAGCACAGTATAAGAGGACAATATTCTTTTCCTGTCTTATAATTTTATTTCAATCTGAGCTTACGAAGTCTCAGCAATCGCTAACTTGTCTAGCTCTGTTGGAGAAAATTATTTTTATTCCTGTATATTAGAGAGACTGTAGTGTAACAGAGAGTGGCCAACTCTAACGGTCCTTTTGAATTCCACAGATCTGATTGGTTGGGATCCAAAACTTGATGTGGTCACGTGGTACAGTTGACCACACACTGTTACACTACAGTCTCTCTACTGTATATCTCATAGGCAAATACGGTTGTAACATCCAAGTTAACATACTAATATTGGAACGCAAAGAAATCATTTCCAATGTCAAAAGAATTGACTGTTTAAAGAATTCAGGATTTCTACATTGTCACAGTATTGAACTTCCAAAGCTGCTTTGATTTATATGCTAGAATCTTTCAGCAGAGCTAATAGTGGTTTCAAGGGAAACCTATATAATTTTCGCCGTCAGTTGTAAAGGAAATGATTGCTATTCGTTGATTATAGGGAGGTTAGGTATCGTCAATTTTTTTATTTTATTTGAAAACTTGGAACTTCTCACATTTTTTTTAATTCGTAGGCGGCGCCTGTAGCGTCATCGTCAACCCTTCCGGGTGGAGGGTCATCCGCCATAGCGCGGGTTCCATCAGATGGGGAGCCTTCGGGGCAGTCGGCGTGGAGTGACTTCTTCTCTAACGTGTTTTCCCCCTCCACCTGGGGCGCCGCCTGGGATTGGGTACGAGGCCTGTTCACCAGCAAATAGCGACACCACTTGAACTCGAAAGTGACTCTTGCCATGTAAATTTTCCTTTTGCCATGTAAATACCTGAAATTTATTCCCCTCATGAAGTAAATATAATATCCATCCTTATACCAAATTTTTCATTTCTTCATCTCCTAACAGAAAATACTTGCCGTTCAAAGGATAATTACCAGAAGCGTTTTTAATAATGAAAATTGCGACATTTCTTGACCTGTTTTTGCCGTAACCTCAAAAAGAAGGTCCGACGGAGACTTGGTCAGCAGTAGCGTGGGCTAGGAGTAGTGCTGATCTTTTCATTTTGAGTTTAGTTTATAGCAGTGTAAACTGAAAGGGTAGCGCAAAGTTTGCAAAGATTTTTCAGCTAACTAAGTAAAATTTAATAAATGTGGGACACTTGCCATATTCGAAAGGCGCGAGAATGTAGGACGTTTTACTAAGAACTGCCTTCTGGAGATTTCTGGAATGAGTCTCGAAAAGAGATGCCCTGAAACGTCTCCTCTGTCAAAAGAGACGTCTTAACACAAAACTTATTCGCCGGAAGAGATGTTCTGAAATGTCTTTTTCACCGGAAGAGATCTCTTACGACGTCGTTTTTTATCCGTTTCTTTTAGACGCTTTTGGACGTCTTATAAAAAGGCGTTAAGGAACACCTCTTAAACATGTATGGAGATACGATAAGAGTATCAAAATCATCCCAAAAACACAAACAGCATGATTTTTTGTTTTTGCTAAAAAGGAGGCGGCACCAGGTCTGGCGTGCGTAAGGTTTGGGTAGATTTAGGTTACGCGCGTTTGGTCTGACGACTAAAGGTAGACTGGTCGAATGAACGAGGCAGAAAGTGCCGCGCATACAGTGCAATCAATGTTGGGTAGGATTTGCCGATAAATCCTGATAAATCGGCTTATATTGCGCACGTATAAGCAAAGTTGATAATCAAGGTTCGTTATGTTTATCTAATAAAGTTATTCCAGATACTTAATTTATCTATCTTTCGAGCATGGGAGAAGTCTAGACATCAACCATATTCCAAGACTCGATATTTAATTTTGAATAACTCGTCCAATATTATAAATCAAGACCGAGTTCAAAGTTTTCTCCAGAAAACGAGCGCATTGAAATGGATCTTCATTTATATCATTATATTTCAAAACAAAAGTATCCCCGTCGATGACAATCATTCACCATTTACTTATTACTTTTCTCGATGGGAAATGAACTATAACTCCCCAAGGGAAGTTGCGCTTTAAGAAACAAGTGACTCATATGAAAAACATTCTTTTCCATGGGAAGTCTGACAAACCCACGAAAAATTTGACTATGTGACCCATGGGCCTCATTTTTTTTCAGTCACGGTACCCGGAATAATCTTATTTCTTCATACACAGAAGAAGCTACTTACGCTCATATACACATCACAGATTGTTGAAAAAAGTCGCGATTGTGCCTGTTAATTTGAAAGCTGGCATTTTTCACATCTTGATTCAAACCGTAGAACTATCAACGTGAAACCAAGAAGGTTATGTTAGGTTAAGCCAGATTAGGTCCCATGTCTAGTGCCTCGCGTCGCTATCGCTCCGTTCGGCTGTACCAAACATGCCGCTAATGTCATTGGCAACTATGTATACGACTTATCGACCGTAAGATTAGGTTAACCTACGTTAGTATTTGTAGTATTTTATACAGCACAAAAAAATATTTGCGTCCCTTGCACCTTGCTCCGTTGCGGCGTTGCCTAGCGGAAAATGGAAATACGATGTGGAAAATGCATCGCCTTAAGTTTTATAGTGGCTTTATTTCTTTTTCCTTTTTTGATACTTGTGAACTTAACTTGTAAACCTAAGTTTGATTTTATTTTTCATTTTCGATACTGATTATAAAAATAGTTTCGAGTGGGCTGGACCTTTGCAACGAACCGCAAAATGCAATGTGATATTTCATTCAAACACCGACTGGTGCTGGTAGATAGGCATCCTGATATGCACGCGTGCTAAGTTGGTTGCATTCACCGGAATGGGGAGTATTTCTCAGAGAGCAAGAAAATGGCACAGTGCCTCAATATCAAATAAAAATTCTAGAGAAACAATGTCCGATTTTTCAAAAAAATAACTTCAAATTACCTTCCACTAATGCGTCTTGCTGCGTAAGTGCCCTCGATGTTAATAAAATATTTCCATTCTCAGCATTTGTAAGTTTCAAATTTAAATGCGCAAATGCTTAAGAAATGGCTTGATGACTCGCAAAGATGAAAAAAGAAAATTGCCTTTTTTGGAATGTAATCGGCTTAACATTTCTTAACATTAATTCATTAACACTTTTGAGTATATTTGTTTTATAAAAGACTATTTGCCAAATCTCAAAGATTCTAAATTTCGGCAAGTACAAGTTGATGTCCCTAGACACGAGATTTGATTCTTGAGAACGGGAGTTTCCTTAAGCTCTATTTTCGAAAACTAAATAAGGTAGAAGTTAGGCGGGCTCATTCAATCGTTCACACAGCAAGTAACACTCTCTCACACACAGTACACAAAGTATCATATGAAGAACGTAGTTTATTATTTTTTATGGGTTTAATATAAAGTGTTAGAAGTGATGGGTTTTCTTGTTTGTTAAGTTTAAAAGAATATAATAAATCTTACTCCTTAAATCTCTTGAGGAGTAGTGTCAGTGACCTCTTGCCCAGGTGCAGCAATCGGATTGTCTTGGCGTGGAAGTGAACTTTCGTCGTATTTTATCGTCGCCTGTGATTCTCCACCATTGCGTTCCGTTATAGTCCTATCTTCCGGATCGTAGAACATGAAGGCCTCGTCTTCCTCATTGTTATCCTCTGGAGATTTTTCGGGAAGTCCTACCGACGATCTTCCACCGATAGTGACAGGATCTTCAGCGGGCGATGACGACTGTTCAGGGGTTGAGGATTGTTTTGAAGAAGGCAGTTGGGAGGGTTCTTCTGAGGGGGTGGCTACAGGAGCCGTTTGTACAGGCTTGTCTACCTCGGGGTCAGGTGTTATCTTCTGGGCTCTTACGGGAATCGGAGTGGCTGTGGATGCACCCCTGGGAACGCTGAGGTTGAATGTACGCCCAAAGTAAGGCTCAGGTACTCTTTCAGGAACTAAGAGGTAGGGATGGTCCATGAAAGGAGTGTGAGGATAGGCTCCATGTACGTAAGGGTGTGTGTGGTAGTGTTCGGGGTAGTGGGCTCTGATGTATTCGGGATACATCGCGCGGTGAGGTTCTGGGACTAGATCATAACCATTGTCACGGTGGAGAGTATATTCGCGGGTAGGGTGTATCGGTGGATACGGTGTGGGGTGAATTGGTGGATACTGTATGTGGTGGATATTTGGATATGCTACATGATGAAGGGGATAGTGCGGTGTGTAGTAATCATCTAAACTCTCATGAGGATGAGCCCAGACGCGCACAGGATGCGCGAAAGGACTTAGGATGGGGTGCGGGTGTTTGACAAGGTGACCGGGTAATGGGTATCCTTCAACGAGTTGCGAATCTGGCTTTAAGCTACTGACTTTGGTAGCTCTAACCGACTGTCGGGGGAAACTGTAATCAGGGTGCGTTACGAGTTCGTCAACAGTTGAAGTATGTTTGATAGGCGAGGGCGTTTGGTCGGCAATGGTGGGGACTCGAGGAGGGCATGGCGTTGAATTGACAGGAATGGTTGGAGTTTCCGGTGGTGTACACTGAATCTCCTGAGGGGTTAATTCTGAACGACTTGGTTGAAGTTTTTCGGATGGGGTGCTCTGCACCTCTTGAGGAGTCAGTTCTAAAGTGGTTGGTTGTGGGTTTTCAGGTGAGATACTCTGCACTTCTTGGGGAGTCAGTTCTAAGGGGGTTGGTTGTGGGTTATCAGGTGAAGTACTCTGCTTTTGTTGTGGATTTTGTTCTGTAGGAGTCGGCTGTTTATTTTTAGGGATAGCCTTGCGTTTTAAGTGGCGAGGTTGGACCGTCTGGAGAGCGTTGTAATAAACCGGCACATATTCAAAACGAGGTACCGGAATGTATAGCGGATAGGTGTCTTCGTTGGGTGATTCAGGGAATGTAGGGATTTTTGGTTCGGTAGCTTTGGGAATAGGAGCGGAGGTATTTCCATTGAGTGGAGTGGGCCATGGGATTGGTACGGTGTACGGGAAGAAGACAGGGTGAGGGGTCTTCTCTTTTGGCGGTTGGATGAAGTCACAAGGAGCTGGTTGTTGATGAGGGAGGGGTAAAAAGCTTTGATGATGAGGGTTGGGCTGTTGCGGTGTCACAAAGGCTAGTCGGTGCTCTTGAATTGGATATCGCTGAAACTGCAAATAAAATAAATTTTGTAACTAAAAATTTTCAGAGTAAATAGTCGGATTGTTGCCCAGCACGGGGACAGCGATTACTTCCTTTGCTTTCACTTTCATTGTTCGCGACAAAGATGTTTGGGTGGGGCCATTCATACCTGCCTTTCTCGCCAATATCAGTAACTGTACAATCAGGATCTCAGCAGTAACTGCTTGGTCGGAGGTCACAATTAATGCAAGATGCTATGTACACTGGTCTCGGGCCTATTTTTAAAATTTTGGAAACGTCATTTCTATGCCGTCGTTTCAAGGCATCTACGATTATTTTTGTAATGTTTAGGAGCTGTCATGATTGTGACTTGATTTTAAAAATCTATCAAAGCAAATTTTTCAGCTATATCAGCGAATTCGCTCCGACATTTGTCATTGAACAGCCAAAAACTTATAAAACGTTTACGGACTGACGTGCACTCATAATAATTTCGTTATCGAAGGGATAGTGTACAGACACAAATGTTTTGTATACTGACTCAAAAACGAATAAAGGCGTCATCAAGGGGATTGTGTTATTTTTTTAGGGGGATAAATAAAATTGGGGTTGTGAGTTTAGCAACTGTTTCAATAAAATGATCTTAAATCAACATTGAAACTTCGAGTAAGCTAAGGAAAAAAAAGTTTCAATCTATTATTTTGCGTGCGTTACGAGCTGTATTACTCTGGAACGGTTCAGTTATGAGGTATACTTTGACCATTCAATAACCCTCTGTCTCTCTAACCCCTGCGTAACGCGTTCAGCAGGGTCATCTGGGGGTATCCATGTAAAGTTTTCCGCAAAAAAACTAAAAAACTCGTATGTATAAAAGTGAGCATGTTTTAGCGGTAGTCGACAACAGTCATTGCCTCCAAAGCCATTAAACGAACGTGAAGACGAAAAGAATTAGAAAGCACCTCTTAACAATCCTAAAAACTGTCGAGCCCCTTCAGTCTTTTTTTCCCCCTTCTAAAAGTTTTCTTTTGGAACTCTTGGCTAAGTAAAATATTTCTACTGATCTCACGTCTAATGAAGGTACGCAATTCTAATCAAATACGTAAAAGATCTCAAGAGGAAAGTTATAAACTCTGACTTACATACTAGTAGGACACTCTCCTCCCCTGATCACCTGCATTTTTCTAATGGTACAGATGCACTAGAGACGAAAACGTAAATGAAAGTATGAGAAGAGTTTTCAAAACTGACAGTCACCGCATTGGACTTATATTAGATTTCTAAAACTGTTCGTTTTTAAAAGCTGTCTTTTAAAAAATGGCAACGTATGCAGAATAACAATCAAATGCCGTCAATTATTTCCCTAAAGTACACGAACGTGCTATGTCTATGATCGTTTGTACACAACTTCCACCCACGCTTCCATCGAAATGACACAATCAGCAATCGTGTTGATGTTCCTCAACCATAACAAAACAATCACTGAGTCAGAAAAAAACAATTTACGATTAAAATAATACGATGTAGTACAGAATAGTTACCGGGATGGGATTTGCTGCGATTTCCTGGCGAAATATGATGGCCAACAAGATTTGACAAACCAAATAAGTTTGTAGTCTTTCGGGGACCGGCCGTGGCTTCATCGTGACTGGTAAAATGCGCTGTGAGGCGGGTTGTTATTCATATTTATTAAACTACTCAAGGCTGCCATCCGCCGAATCCCTCTATTTACAATTTTCCACTACATCGTCAACCTAGCTTCTTCGTTTTATGAATCCACTCTTATGTTAGATAGTTTTAAGTCTGGACATAGGGACCAGACCCCACAGAATCCCTTCATCACAAATTTTATGACCGATTTGTGTCAAGTTTCAAACCCATCGGTTGTGTGAAAGGTGTCGACACATTTCTGAAGTCTAAAATGTACGATGTTTATCGTACATTTTAACGATGTTTATCGTACATCGAACCCAATAATGTAAAAACCGGACAGCAAAGATACCCACATGAGGTGTCGAAATAAACTTTAAATTTTTACAACGAAGTGCTCGTTTTGCTATCGGTACGGTGCGGCTGATTCCTATTATTACCTATTAGAAAACCATAGCGCTGGTCCATTGATCTCAAACGCTCAAGATGTTTGCTTGGTCAGCTACTCTCGATCTGCGTATAATGTGAAATAAAGTATATTGAAAAACTAGGTATACATTTTGAAGAAAACAGCCGTTAACGACAAGTAACTAAAAGAATTTATTGTAGGTAACAAGTTATAAATAAAACACAAAACTATAAATTATTTGATTGTTTGTGTTCCTGGATTGGTAAAGATATTTGCGAAGCTGGGTGATACAGGTGATTTGGCGATGGGTTGAGTAACATCTGGCTGGACATTGTCGAAGGATTCTCCTCTGGGACCAATCAGAGAGTAGAGTTCGGGGTTTTGTGGTTTCACTTCCCTTTTTGCGATCTTGGAGGTCTTGGATGCAGCAAGACTAGGCTCGTCATCGTTTATTCTGACGATATTTGGACCGTAGATGATGCTTTCCTTACCATCGCCGGAGTCTACGATATCGAAGTATTCGGGTTCAATTACAATGTATCCGGCGTCTTCTTCCGGTTTTGGCTTTTTGGCTGGAGCGACTGCGGAAGGTCTTCCTCCGGTCGTCACAGGCGGCTGCTTACTTGGCGTCTTAGGGGGCTGCTTAGTTGGTGGTGAAACTGGGTAAGGGTTGTATACGAATTGATTGTTGTCGTCATCCACAACGGTGAAGGTCTCTGGTTCGTAATACTCATACTGCGCATCATCTTGGTAAGAAGTACCAGAGTATCTGCCCCCAATGGACGTCGCAGCGGGGCGTGAATACTGATTTTCCCAATAAACGGGACCAGTTTGATATTCCCAAGTATAGGGCCGAGGTGGGTTTGGCTGGAAGGAACTTTGGACAGGGAATGGGCGTTGTTTAGGGTAGTTTGGAGCTGGAGCGTCTTCTATGTAAGTCACAACATTAGGGCCGTAGGTAAAGTAATCGTCAGTCGCCCCGTAACGGGAGGGTTCTGTGTAAGTCACGTACTCGGGGCTGTATGAAACGACTGGGGTCTTATCGAATCGTCTGGGGTTATATAGATCATAGAGAGGGGTTCTAGTGGAGCTGTAAGGATTGTAAGGAGTGAAGGGTATTGGTTCATGGTAGTAGTAAGTGTTGGGGTCACTAGCAAGCGGGACAGGTTCAGGGCCATAAGGTACGTAAGGTTTTGGGTGGGGTTTCGCGTTGCGGTTGGGTGTAGGTGATCGGGTATGGAGAACAGAAGGGGATGGAGGGATGTATTCTGGAAGATTCTCTGGCGGCGGGACCCACGTGTGCTTTGGGGGCGGTACAAAGCCAGTGGGAGGTGGAAAATCTTCGTACATCGGATCTACAGGCCTTTGCTCGGGTTTCGTGGGAGATCTGTTTACCGGGACCTGGGGTGTGGGTTGGGTAGAAGGTGTGGCAGTTGGGGAGGCTTTTGCTAGAGATGTAGGACGTGGTCTGGGGGATGAAACCGGGATGGGTTCATTGTAGTACAGGGGAACATATTCGAAGTGAGGGCAAGGTATATACAGAGGGTACGCATCGCTTCTCAGTGGTCCAGAGTCAGGTAGTTGGATAGGGGATACCTGTGGGACTGGAGCGTAGTGGGTGCCGTTGAAAGGGGTAGGCCATGGGATAGGTACTGTGTATGGAAAGAAAATGGGTTGAGGTGTTTTAGGTTTTTCAGATAGTACCACAGATGGTGTGCAATCGCATGGGGGAGGCGGCAGATGCACAAGAGGTAGCTGATAGTCGTAGGGATGATGCGGCCGGTTATCTGCTACGAAGTGTTGTGGTGGAGGTCTCCGATACTGAAAGAGAAATTCAGTGTAAAAAAAGTGCCAAAACGGTCTGCCAATTTCGTGCGCATTGAGAACACCTATTCATCAAAAGTTGCGTTAAGGACCAGGGGCTTTTTCCGGCTCACCACATGTGAGATCCCATTAATTAAAGAGCGTCAAAACATAGAGGGGCATCAAGAGGCCACCTCATTGACAAAACCATCAAAAGTTTACCTCGCCCCAAAAAGTCTGCCAAGTCCTGCATTGCCTGACAATATTTATGGTCCACAAAGGGAAAGAGATCTTACTTTTTTGGGCCCCTCACATGAACCAAATACCATGAAATGTTGGTAGTACCTTGAGAAAAAGCATGCAGTTCAGTGCATATTATTTTTATTTCTTTCAGTATTGTCAGAATCGTTTATGTCCCGGGGTACGTAAGGTTATATCAATGCAGTGGTTTTAGTCATGACCATTTTTTCTGTTGTTCAAATCGGAAGATTACCGTGTTGAAGCATACTTTCTGAAGTAATTATTGGAAATGATGGAAAATTATTTAAACTTTTATGATTAATCGTTTCCAAATATGTGATTAATCATTTTATAACCTTGCTATTCATTATTGCAACACACTCTTACGACCAAAAATCGACGTGATATAAACTTCCTGACCAATACTAGCTAAGAGAGCTTGTTGGTTTTAATCTTCCCTTGGTTAAAGCTGCAACAAAAGGGAAAATTGTTTCCTCAGATAAGGTATTCCCTTTGTTCGTGCACGATTTGAAAAATAAAATTTTGACCAGTTTATATATTTAGCTCATACACTTTATTTAACTTTCGACGCAAAAGTTCTCTCTGTGCAACTAGCGAACGTAATTTCTGAAAATATATGGCGAGTAGCTGTCAATTTTGAGTTTTTATTCCTATACATTTTTAAGCGAGTGAGAAAAAATGTGGCTCACATTCGAGCGAAAGTACAACTGTCGCTCAACACCTTGTATTCATTTAACGAAATCTCTGAACAGGTCATTAACCTTGGGAAATACTAATCACGCCAAAAATATGGCGTTTAACAAACAATAACAAACCGCGCACACATTCAAGTAGAGAGAGAGGGTATCAGCACGTTAACTGTAACATTATTTCCTTTAGGGAATCAAACTAGTTCTTCAGTATCCTTAATAGGAGTTCTTATGGTTTTGAGACCATTTAAAAAGGTTTTATCGTTTAAGACAGTTCAAGGAAGTATGATCAATGAATAGAAATCTGCAACAAACTCTGCGTCTCAAATGATATCTATTATTTTTAGGTCAATATGCGTTTTGTTATGGGTGGAAAGTGTGAAAAATCGATGTATGCTTTATTAGGCCAATCAAAACGCATGCTAACCTAGGATTTTTTTGTTGTTATTACGCACAAGTAGACGGATACGGAGACCAGGAATGATGCTCACACCTTCTTGAGCGGTCCTCAAACAATGATTCCTTTTTACATAAAGGTATTGAAGGATGCAGGCTGACTAAACTTGAATTAAATCATGTAATGCGTCGAAATATTTTCGTGCTCAAAATACCTTCATTTTCATGAAACGTGTGGTAAATAGTTACGTAAAATAGGAAACGAATTTGTAACGAATTCCAATGAATATTCTCAGTTATGGATGTCACTTAATTTTCTTTTCAAAATCAGAGTTTTTGATCGTGCTGAACGATTATCATTAAATATTGGAGGATGACTTATGGGCGTGATTCGATGGCCTTTACCACAGAGAGAAAGTTTTGTTATTGTTCGAGAAGTTGGTAGTTCATTAATTTCGGAAAATACGGTCTGTTTTTGCGGCCTCTGCACATGACTGACACATTTTTGGCAATTGTCGGAAGGCTGCTACCCAAAAGCTAAACGATGAAAATTGTCCAAATTTCAAACAGCAACACAATAATAAAGATCAGTAAATATTTTTAATCCTTTGCAATACCATAAGAGCTTTACAGTTCTCTCATGGCAATACCTCGCCAATGCAGAAGAGTAACCTTAAATGATATACAGTGACCAAAATTCAAAGCCCAAGTGGAAAAACAGTCCTAAGCATTGCTAGGGTTAGATTAGGTGTGAGCGTGGTTAAGGCAATATTTACCGGAATCGGTTGCGCAGCGATGTCTTGAAGGAATAATACCAGTATTATTAGTCCATATACCGAGTGAAATTGCCGACATCTCGGTCGTGGCTTCATCGTGACTGAGAAAAACGATCAGATCGTTATCCATATTTATGAAAACTTTCCAAGGCTGCCCCGTGCTGGCGCCGACTATCATACCGCATCTCACCGCATTTTTCAACGGCTCATAGTGGTTCCGTTTACTCCCCCGCACTTAATAGATGAACCAATTAAGTGTTTTGGAATTCGAGACGGTCCCTACGTATATGATGGCCGACCCGTGACAAAGCCGAATTGTCAATATTTTTGGACTGCCTCAAAATATTGATTCGGAACTTTGTTTGAGCTAAGCTGTAGCTCGGAAACACTTTCCTCGTGTGAAATTTAATCTATTCATTCAAAAGATGGAAAAATATTTAAACGATACACTTTCTTAAATTAGAAACGGCATTGTTTCCGTATTTGTTGAAAGTTTCCCTTGCGGGAGCAATGTTAAGAGAATTGCAAATTTTGTTAGGTTTGCAAAAAGTTGTCAAGTTTCATCCGTTTGAAAACGGGTGAAGCTTTTTTGTATTTTTTTGTCAGCAAATAAACAAATAAAATATGAAATGATAAACGCGGAAGTAATTGTGTACTGTAAAGTTTCAGTACTCCTAAGACATTCATCTGTTCCGGGGAATTTTCCTGTTTTTTTTGCACTTTGAAAAGGCGTTCTGAAGACCGATATACCTGTTTTTCGATTGACTCTCGAGTGCAATTTTAGATCGCTGGTTGCCTCAGAGTACTGCAATTAATAATACGAACAACGGTATGTTAGAAAGCTCTCTGTCGAATTCAGTCCGAATTGCATGCCATTGGCAAGGTTTAAACGCATCGTCCGGTGTGATAATCAGAAAGCTCGGACTTGAATGTTAGGAGCTGCTTTGAAACTCTGCGCATCGGTTTAAAACAAAACCTGAAAGAGCGAATGCAAAAGACACGTCTTTCGTCAAGCTAATTAATGATCTTAGAAGGCGGCTGATTTTTTTTTATAAACTTCTGTCTGTTTTGACTTGCATTGTAGAATGGAGGAAGGCTTAAGAATGTTGGCACGCGTTTCAAAGGGGCGTTCAACTTGATAGCCTAATATGGGCATCTATTTGGGCTTCGAAATGGTAAGGGTACCCCAGCTTTTAACGATCCGCTTAATTGTTTTCAGAGCATTCCAAAACCAGCGTAATCGGGCATCGAGTTCTACATTTGTTTGCATTTTTGTTTCTGTCTTTTTTAGTAGATCCAATAGCTGTTTAACATCGGAGAGCTGGCATTGCAAAATTTTGGATCTATTGTTCCGTAAAAAGCGGTAACCTTGGTGTAAAGTAGTCCCTACTACAGATCAGAGTTCAGCACTTAATTCACATGGGAAATTTAATATAAACCTATAGGGATGATACCCTTAAAATGGGCGACTTTAAGCGGCTGATGTAGTTGAGTCAATTTTGTTGAAGTTGGCATAACATTTGGGTTTTCCTAGAAACTTGAAGAGATTGATTGACTTCTTCAGGGTCATCAACGGTTCCGTTACGTCTTTCTTCTTGTAAAACAGTGTAATGCTTGTATAGCTTTCTGTTCCTGGATGGACTCATTTTGAAACAACTTCCTGTTTCTCTTAGACAACAATGTCCAGAACTCATCTGTCGTGTGGTCCTTAATGCGAACTTTGAGCCTGCGTGGTATTCAAACTAACCTTTATATTTCTTATCCATCTCGAATGAAACAATCCCATCTGGTTGTAAACTTAGTGCGGTTTAAAGAGGATTCAGTGCCCGGATGCTTTTTGATCCTTAGTTGCAGGCAGGTATAACAAAAGACTATGATATATTAAAGATACAATGTGTTTTAGGCTAAATTGTAGGAGTAACCTACCAAAATTCAATTCAGCGAAAATAACTACGCAAGGGAAAGGTGAACGGCAGAAATTAAACCATTTTCAGCTTCAAACTAGTGATATCCACATTTTTCCGAGTTTGTATGCAGTTCATGAAATGCAAACGCCCCCATTGTTTCCGGATGGTGAACTGTCCAAAATTGTATCTTCTTTACTACAATGCGGTAGACTCCACTAGTTTACGTGCTCGCATCCCTACAGGTTTCGCTCAAGACAAAATAACCTGCGGCTTTCATTAATTTCCTCTAGAGGAAGTTGCAGACGATTATCATGAGAACTTCTTGCGTCTTTAGATTTTCCATTGACTGGAGACTGATTGTTAGTACCAAGAATTGCGCAAAGGTATCGGTTGGTATTGTTAAATCAATCGAAGTACGTTAACACGGACCTTATCATTTACAATCGATCGCACACCGTAATTCAAGATGGTGATCAAAAAGAGATTCGGTAATGAGACTCACGAACGGTTTACCGTCCAGGGGCTAAAATATGAATACGGTAAAATCTCATATCTCAAGGGTCGCTGTTTCCAGAGGGTAATGCGTCTCCTTCCCTCCCATGAGAACTCAATGCATACGGCAGGGATGGAGACACTCGCCTCTGACTTTTTTTTTTTAGCCTAGCCCAAGCATAGTCGTTGCAGCCTAACCTAGTGCATGACTCGAAAATAGCCGAACATTTTCGGGCTGATTAATAGCTAAACCAGGTCTGAAACGTCGGTCAGAGGGAAAATTCAGTATCAGAAAAAATTCGAAAGTACTTGATTTTTCCACCAGGTGCACGGATTAATCCGCCTGAACACATTCGACTATGGGACATGCACTAGGTTAGGCTGCAACGACTATAGTCTCGGGTGGGCGGGAACTCGAGAACGAAATTTCTTCCTCTGTTGGCTGACATGAAGGAACGACTAACGTCGTCTCCTGTTCTCTCTTTAAGTCGTTCCCGTTCTTAGACTTTGGAAAGGAACCGCTCTTCATGCAAAGGACGTGTTCCGACCCATTCAAGTAGGAATTGCGATACACGTGTGCTAAGACTTGAACCCTCACTGAGTTCATGTTGCTACACAGTTGTTTGTTGTATCTGAAACCCTCCCACGCACTTTTAACGAGCTTGGTATACCCCATAGATTAGCTAGTGTTTATCGCTTAGTTGGCAAATACCGTCGGAGCGCCATCCATATGTAAACACTAATAATTTGCACACGATGGTAAGGTCGTGATTTCATTGTTTTGATTTAGGAGTTACCAACTACAAGTTACTCATCGGAGGTCTCGACTTCTCCTTGCAATTTTTCTTTAGCTAAGGGATAATTATGCTGTGACGCAACAGTATATTTTTTATTTTTAAGCATGTTGTATTGTTATATCCCCAATCTGTGTATCTTTTAGTCGCACTTTAAGTACACAGACAACAGCATTCATAGCACTGACCCTTCCACTTTTTCTCAATTATCACCCTCCAATTGGAACTCGTCGTGAAGCATGACATTATAGCCACGCCGTCGCTCCGATTGGTTAATAGCTAGTCTCACTCTTTTCTTTTTAATTTTCTTTTTATTTCCATTTATGAAATCAAAACCTCTTGCAGTTGGAAAGCTGTGACGGCATTTGAGCTATCTCTAACATAAGTTCGGTACTATACATAATAAAGTAATCCCGCTGCATACAATCTTTACGGGAAGTCCTCATAATTTGTAGAAATATTTACAAACCTTTTGTAATGTTTTTAGGTGTTTTGAATTCCCAGTTTTTATTTTGTTTTGTTATTGTTTGAACTTGGAGATTCGATACCAACGATTAAGCTTTTTGACATATTTTACTAGCTAATTATTTATGCCTCCGTGCCTGTGAATGATAAGGCTGTTGTAGGAAGGATGATTTTGGATGTGAAGAATTTGGTGAGTGCCTTGTTCTGTTGCTCCCTTTTAGATTATCACATTTATCGCAGTTATGAACATTGTAAATATTTTTTATTTACTTTTATGAACTTAAGGAGCATTGCCTTGTCATAAACAGTCAAGTTCAAAGTTCAATAATGGTGCCGAATACCAGGGGCGTGCCGAACCCAATATCTCCTAGGCGAGGGAGGCCCGAAAAGGCACGGTCAGCTTTTGTCGATATTCTTTGCCGCTTTGACTTGAAGACACTGAAGTGTAGCGTCAAATAGATGTTGATATGATATGAGGAGTTAAGAAAGGCGGATTGGAATGGGAGGAGACCTCTACAGCACGACTGACCCAATACGAGGGATTTAATAGGGATCTAAAGAGGAAAACTCCCCGTGGAAGTTACGAATACACCCTGAAGTTTTCTGCCGGTCCTCAATCAAAAACCATTTGGTCCTCTTATTCCGTCTTAAATTTCTGACAATCATTGGAAACATTAACCAAGTTAGCGACTGTTTCGCTTTGCTTTAGATTTAGACGATTCGGGAAGGTTCTTCGCCTCGTCAGTACTAATTGTTATCTCAAATTGTTCTATCAACATCCCTGCCATCTCCCAAGGAGAAAAGTCGCAAGTTAGACATTTACTTGGATTCATCTTGACGCCACAAAACTCAAGTCAATGTGACGTCAAAATGGTTCTAATGATGATATCGTGGCTTCATTACGACGTCAGTGACCTAGTAAAAATATTACGTATTCCAGAAAATATTTTTTGTGCTTCATGTGACCATTTTAAAAGCTTTGGATCACCCAGGAGTGAAGTGTTTCCCTCTTTTCAATAAGAGCATTGATGTGATTGTAGAAGTAAAGCAGCTCTTTACATAGTTTCCTTTAATTTTATCGTCAGTGAAGTCCATAAGTTCCTGAAGGAGGAGCGGAAAGAAGTTTAACGTCAGGGTTGTAGCAGGAACCTTGGTGTAACGCTCGAAGTGATAACCCCCAGATCAAATGTGCCAACACAACTGTCTGATGAAATTATGTTCAACAGCCTACTTAAAACTTGCGTACTCTCCCTGCTAACTGGTTTTGAGGTCCATGGAAAATAACGCTGAAAATATTTTTACTCTAAATCATCAAACGGCAAGGAAATTCAGGCACCAGAATATTTATTTGCAGTGTTCTCGGAAAACCTTATAATTTAGAAACTGTTGAATGATCTGCAGCACAGGTAAAGCACTTAGGGAATAATTATTGTTATTCTGCCACTTCCATTGAAATCGGGAAAAAGTTACTCTTGGGGATCAACATTTTACGCTTTGAAGAAGCTACTTCCTTTCTTCAACTTCGTGGCAAAATATGCCTGATGCTAAAAGAAACCGCTTTCCAAATTTTTCACAAAATTTTACCGAAAAAAATAACTTAAAGGAAGCTAAAACATTATCCTATTTTACTCGTCTTCTTCAGAGTTCAGACAGCAGTCAATACTGAATTTTATCAGTTACAATACGATCGAGTTCCTCTCGCTTCTTTGCAAGCTAAACTTACGGTTCCTTCCACTCTTACTTTCATGTGTTTTTACCCCATACCAAGGTTCACTAGAATGTTCCGACATATAATTTAAAGTTCACAAACATGCGAGTGCATAGAACTTCTCAAATAAAATTCACAATTAGTGAGCCTTTGTGATGTAAGGTTTAGTGCTTTTTATTTGTCTCGGTTGTCTCTAATCCTGATGCCGCTTACTTCTCAGCGGCTGCGGCCGAGTAATTTATACTCCATCAGCAGCTTGGGGGAAAGTCAAAATAGGTTACCTATAGTTAATTTGGTCTTAGTGCCTCTTGTAGCACTGCGTTACGGCTCCGCTTGGTTTGATGACAGAAGTTGGAAAGTATCAGGTGGAAAAAGCAACCTTGCATATACAGTTGTGGTGCACATAAAACGTCTATTTTTATCCAGCAAAAGTTGCATTTGGTGCGTTCATTGATCCCCTTCTGTTGTGTAAGTGCACTTTACATGCACTTTTTGACCGGTGAGAGTGCAATGACATGAATCACCTGTATCGAGTTTCCTGTTCGTCATGCTTTGATAACCGAACGAAAATATTAATCACCGTGTTGGAAGGCATTGTCCGAAACCATATAAAACTAGAAGAATCATTTGGAAAAACTGAAATCTGCAGCAAGATGAGGGACTGCTCACATGGAGGTAAGCACTGAGCTTTTTCTCCTCTTTTCCTTTTTGTTTCTTTTTTGTTCCTTAGAAAAGCACAACGAAGTGTGTTTACTTTCTCGGTTAGTGTTTCGTCGTTGTAAAATCACGTTTTGCTCAGTTGTTTTCGCCCCACTCATAAAATTCTCGCGCCAAAAAGCCGTCGACTTTTCTTCTTGAAACGTGTTTACGCAGCCAATGAAAATTGCGCGTGTGCATGTTCGCGAACACTGCGAAATTTAGTTCTCAAGTTAATTGAAAAAAGTAATATTTCAAAAAGGTTTTAAATGAGCAAGCACCTTTAATTTGCAATGCATTGTTTCATGGGCGTTATG